>Ga0315275_10003856_pt1 | contig 13915 bp, 16 predicted proteins | sample YL17G03_0_MG_FD_205557 | JGI IMG/M metagenome (GOLD analysis project Ga0315275, IMG submission 205557) | Sediment microbial communities from Yellowstone Lake, YNP, Wyoming, USA - YL17G03_0 | ecosystem: Environmental > Aquatic > Freshwater > Lake > Sediment | place: USA: Wyoming | collected... | reverse complement strand
CGACGGGTGGTACGCTATCACAAAAGGTGACAACAACCCGAAGCCCGACCCGGCCCAGGTGCGTTTCGACCAGGTCATCGGTGTCGTCATCGGTATCATATACTGAGAATACGGAAAATGATTATAACGTTGAACGTACGCATCATGCGCAAGATCGCATCTCGGGAGGACGCATCATGGACAAGACGCACGCGAACCGGCACCACTTGATTTTTGTGGTCGTGGTTATCTGGCTCATCTACATCGTCCTGACCAGCCCGTTGATAGGCTCGGGCCAAGCCAACAGCAAGATCACCCCGGCAGGCGAAGCGACGGTCTGCTGCAAATTCTCGTGGCAGAACCAGACCCGGACCTGCGCCGCGACGACAGGGCAGACCTGCGGGGTATGCCAGGCCATATGCCACGAAAAGAACGGACGCGCATAATCAAACCTAGCGGGTCAGCTCCTTCAGGCGCGCCTTGATGGTGCGCAGGTATGTGCCCTTGTCAATGGTACTATCCAGCTCGTTCGCCAGCTGGGGGTCATGCACAATCTCGCGCACCCAGATAGCGAAGTCGTTCTTGTGGTGGTCGTCGTTCACATGATAGCGGAAATCATACTCAGAACAGCCTTCCAGGTAGTTCGCGAGCTCGAAGATGTTCCGGATCACGACGCCATTGCACGACCGGAACACCTGCGAAGGATCGACATCGCCGAGAATGGGCTTCTCATCCACGGGCGGAGCGAGGGGACGGACGGTTAAGAAGGTTTAGAACTCCGTGAGAGTGGTGAGAATGTGCTGAGGATGGCAAGAGTGATTTCTTTATCGTCTAGACCTTCCCTTTCCAGGCGGGCATCTTGCGCATCATTTCGATAGCCTTCTTCTCCGCCTTCTCCTTTGGGAACCGCTCGTCCTCCATGATGAACTGCGTGAGGCGCCGCTTCCTCTCCTCCGGCGTCTGGAGCAGGCCCTCCGGCGTCGTGCAGTAGCGGCAGTACCTGCTCCCTGTGATCTGCAGCGCGAAGTCCTTGCGGTCGATCATCATCATGCCGCACGATTCGCAGGTCTTGCCTATCTTACTCGCCACGGCGTATCATCCCCCAAATGGCCGCGCCGGTCCAGACGATGTTCAGGATCATGAACGGTATCGATGGAAGAAGCACGGCGTAGACGATGAGCGTGAAGCTGCCGATGCAGTTCAGCCAGAGGTATGTCCTGTCCGTCGCCTTGACGTGCTTGAGCACGTTGAGCACGAACGCTACGAGGATGAGCGTCATGCCGATGAGCCCGAGCGACAGCGTGAGCGTATCCACCATGCGTCCCCTCCCTTCTTCGTAGGAATATAAACATATTGGAGATGGACGCCGCCGTCCGAAACCACAAGATATTAAAAAGAGACATGAGGCAATATCTCCTGAAGTAACATGCTCCGCAAGAACACGCAGTTTTTCCAGCACCGCGCATGGGCGAGCAACGAGGCGAAGAAGGAGCTCGATGACGGCCTCGCGCTCCTCGGCGGCATCGACAAGCCCATCGTCTCGTTCTTCGGCTCGCACATGGTCAGCCCGGGCAGCAAGTACTACAAGCACGCCGAGAGGGCGGGGTACGAGCTCGGCAGGCGCGGCTACGCCGTCGTGACCGGCGGCGGCCCCGGCATCATGTACGCGGCCAACAGCGGCGCGTTCCGGGCGGGGGCCCCCTCCATCGGCATCCGCGCGTCGCTCATCAAGGGCGAGACTGTGGGAGGGGGGGTCTACACCAATACCGCGGCCTACAGCTTCCTCTTCGTGCGCCGGTTCATCCTCGCGGTGAAGAGCGAAGCGCTCGTCTTCTATCCCGGCGGCTTCGGCACGCTGAACGAGCTCTTCGAGTACGTGGTACTGATACAGACCGGGATTGATGACAAGGTGCCTATCATCATGGTCGACAAGAGGTACTGGAAGGGCCTTTTCTCATGGATCAAACGGGAGATGGCCAAGCAGAAGCTCCTCACCCATGGCGACAAGGACCTCCGCCTCTTCTATTTCGTGGACGACGTCAAGGATATCGTCAAGATCATCGAGAAGAGCGCGAATGCGTAGGAAGAAAGGAGAGTAACTTCTTTTTGCACGAGTCCGTCGGCACATCGACGATAGATTTTTATTGCGCGACGGAGTCCTGAGCGATATGGCAACCCCCGCCGACACAACGCTCTACGGCATCATGAAGGACACGTCGCTCTCGATACCCGAACGCCTCGAACGCCTGGCGGAGACAAGCGAGGGCGTGGTCTCTGACGGACGCAGCATGAACATCTCGGGCTATATCGACGCGCTCGAGGTCATCATCGACCATCCGCCGGAGCTCTCTGTCGAGGAGGCGCTCCATAGCGACCATGAAGAGCGTGCGAGGTTCGCGGACCAGCTCCTGCTACGGAACCTCTACGTCAAGCTCATCATGGGGCGAGGGCAGGAGGAGTACGACACGTTGAACCACGCAGGATTCTTCGATATCGCGACGCAGTACTTCCCTGACATAGCAAAGTAAGAACTTTTTTATACCATCCCTCGGTCTTCTCCTCCAATAGGAGCCCATAGCTTAGCTTGGTGGAGCGCCGGTCTTATATGACAACGGGCCGTTCGCGGCCCGTCGCTCGAAGAGAGCCGGTGGTCCCGGGTTCAAATCCCGGTGGGCTCATCAGAGCACGGCGTCCCGAACGCAAGTGAGGACACGCCGGGATCATATTATTACATCTCTTTTACATCTCTTCATATTATACTCTTCTCCTTCGCTCTCTTCATTAATTTTATATACTGCAGACGAACGACATACCGCAAGGAGGGGGTGTATACATGCGTCGTGTCATCGTCAGTCTCATCTTCATCGCACTCCTCGTGATGGCCTGCGCGCCGAGCCGCGAGAGCACCATCCAGGGGATTCCGGGCGTCAAGCTCTTCTACGCGATGAACGACAACGTGACCTACACCGAGAAGGCCTTCTCCGGCGACGACGCGAAGAGCATCGCCGACCTCGTCGAGGCGGAGTGCCCGCAGGGCGTCGGCGGCACGTTCGTGCGCGTCGCGCTCGACGCGAAGGCAACGACCCTCATCCTCTACACCACGACCGACGGCAAGAACGTCACGTGCAGCGTGCTCAAGCCGAAGGAGCAGAAGCCCATACAGACACTTGCCCCAAGCGACGCCCCTGGCAACGGCACCGCGCTTACGGTAAACGGTCAACCCATAACCATCGCACAACTGCAGACGGCGATTAACGCGCTCCCCACCAGCACGCCGCGTGACAACAACACCATCACACTAGTCGTGAATCAGTTGATTAACGATGAGCTCCTGCGCCAGGCAGCATCGAAAGTCATGGTCTCGGCCGATGATATCGCGGCGGCGCGCAAGGCCATACTGGCGCAGGCGAACATCACCGAAGAGCAGCTCCCGGCGCAACTGCAGAAGAACAACGCCACGCCAGAGGCATTCGACAAGCAGGTCGAGACGCAGGCGCGGCTGCAGAATCTCCTCATCCAACGGCTGCTCATCAACGAGATCAACGTCACGGAATCCGACGCCCAGGCGTACTACATGGCGAACCCCAACGCGTTCCTGCGCACAGAGCAGGCGGTGATGCGGCAGGTGTTCATCTCCGGGGAGAACCGCACGCAGCAGCAGCTCGTCGCCCGGGCGCAGATGGTGGCGGAACTCCTGAACACCACTGACTTCTGCGAGATCGTCACGCGATACAGCGACGACACGCAGAGCAAGGCGAACTGCGGCGTCTACATCATCCCGCGCGGGGTTATCGACCCCAACCTGGAGATGGCGGGCTTCACCACGCCCGCGAACAGTACAGCGATCGTCCAGACCGCGAACGGCGTGCACTTCGTGCAGACGCTCCAGGTCACGCCGGCCCAGGTCATCCCCTACGGCCAGGTGGCGACCGGGCTGCAGAGCGACCTGCGCAACAGCCTCTTCCAGCAACGGCTGAACCTCTACGTCACGACGCTGCGGTCGGATGCTGACATCGTCAGCTTCCTCGGATAGAAATCTTCCTCTCTTTCTTCCTTTCTCTCTTTTGCGCCCTTTTATTCTCAATCTCCTGCGCTCTTCTCTCTCGCGGTTCGAGCATCGTCGTCTCGACGAGGAAAGCGTCGCTCGTTGGATACTCCTTGACAACCGCGAGCGTCGTGTCCGGGAACCGGCGCTTGAGCGCAGAGGATATTTCGCGTAACGCTTCCGCGCCCATCACGATGCGCATGCGCTCGCGGTCGATGGACCCCGCGTCGTCGGGCATGCCCTGCTCCCGCAGCCATGCGAGGATTTCCTGCAGCGACGCGAGCTCGCGCTCCCGCTCGTGCTCCGAGGTAGACCTCAGTTTTTTCGTATAACTGAATTCCGGCCGGTACGAGAGGTAGACCGCGCCGCGCGTCAGGAGACCTTCCTTGTCGACGATATCGAACGGCCGCGCCTCGCTCTTCGCGCGGCGGATGACGCGGTTGCCCATCTGGACGCGGTCCTTCAGCTTCGTGGTGCAGAAATGCGCCGGGAGAGAGTATTGTTGCGCATAACGCATGAGGACCTTTGCCGCCTCCCGGCTCCCCTTGATCGCGTAGCTCTCGCGCCGCACGATCTCGTACCCCCTGCGTGCGAACGTGTCGAGGGTGAGCTCCGATATCTCGAGCTCGTTGAGGTTCAGAAAGGAGAGAATGCGCTCTTTCGCGGCGTAGTCGATGAGGCGTTCGCTCTCGGCCACCTTGTCAGGCAGGACGGGGACCTCCACCCCTATCCTCCACGGATGGCGCCGCGCGAGCCTCATGCGCGGCCAGAACTTCTCGCTGGACAAGGAGGGGTGGAAGCGTATTTCGTCTAACCCCACATCGTAGAGCCGCCTGAGCGTCGTCTCGTTGACGAGGATGAGCGGCGTGTAGAGATGGATATGGAACTCCTTGCCGAACTCGCGCTTGAGCGCCGCGACCATCGCGCAGGTGCGGTCGAGGCGCGCGAGCGGGTCGCCGCCGGTGACGCCGGCCCCCTTCGCGCCGCTCGCCCTCGCCTCCTCTATCATCTGCGCGATCTGCTCGTCTTGTGTCCCGACAAGTTCGCGTTCGTTCGCGAACACGACATCCTTCATCTTCTTCTCTGGCGAGAGCGGGCAGAAGAAGCAGTCCGCCGGGCAGATGCCGGTGACGAACAGGACGAGCTTCTCGCCCTTGACGCACTGCTTGCAGCCGTCGGCGAGCGCGCCTTGGCATAGGCTATAGTATGGTGTCGTGATGATCTTGAGCGGCATGCGACGGGGAGAGGCCAGGTCGTTTTTAAAGAGTGCGGTAGGTACGGCGGGGCCAGCGAACGAGCGGACACGTCATCGGATGGCGCTATCCTGCGCGCAATTGGTCGTAGAGGCCCTTCTCTTTCCATATCCGTATCAGCCGGTGCCCCGCCCTCACGCCGGCCCGGATGTGGAATGGCGCGCGGTCGAAGCGCAGGAATTCGACGCTCGCCGACACATTAGGTGTGATCACAGTGCAATTCCGGCGATGCCGATGGAGGTGGTACTCGAAGCCGGAGTGCGTCGCGACCTGGAACGAGCGGATGAGCGTCTCGAACACGTTGGGCGTCGGCAGGCGCTTCGGGACGTGGAGATGGAAGTCGATCGCCAGATGATGGTCGTACGCCTGTGGCGGGAACGCGTCGATAGGGGTCGGGTTCGTCATGGCGCCGTCCACATAATGCTCTCTCTTGATACGGTAGGCCGGCATGACGCCGGGGACAGCGATGCTCGCCATGACCGCCTCGATGAGCGGGCCGGAACAGAACGTGTGCTGCTGTCCGGTGCGTAGGTTGGTCGCGATGATACGGACCGGCACGCTCGTCTCCTCGAAGCTCTTGTGCTTGACGAACGAGGCGAGCAGCGGCTTGAGCCGGTTGATGCCGAAAAGCCCGATGCTGATATTGGGCTTCGAGAGATAGGAGAAGTATTCGTACGACTTGCGGGTCTCGTACCACGCCCGCAGCGTCTCGGTCTCCCCGTGCACGCCATAGTATGCCGCGATGAGCGCGCCGATGCTCGCGCCAGAGACCGCCGCCGGATAGATGCTGTGCTTGCGCAGCACGCTCATGACGCCGAGGCTTCCGAGGGCGCGCGCCCCGCCCGAACCGAAGGAGACGGCGAGCCGCTTCTGCGGCGCACGGCGGGTGTCTGACGCGGGTCCGCTCAGGTGTTGCTTGTCTGCGCTCGTCATCAGGTTCCTCAGTATCGATTCGCTCCTCGACGATGTGCAGGATGGAGCTACGGATAGGATACGGAAAAGAAGAAGGGGACAATCTTTATAAGTATTGCTCGTGGCCATCGTGGTATGGAGATTCCGGCGACGTTCGACCTGCTCGCGTTCGCGACTATCGCGTTCAATCTCTTCCTGATCATCGACCCTGTCGGCTGCCTGCCGCTCTTCATCGCAATCACCAAGGACAACACGAAGAAGGAGCGACGCGCGATGGTCCGTAAGGCGGTGCTCATCGCCTTCTTCGTGCTCGTGTTCTTCGCCATCGTCGGCCATCCGCTGCTCTCCTACTTCCAGATCACCACGCCGGCGATGCGCATCGCAGGGGGCGTGCTGCTCTTCATCATTGGCATCGAGATGCTCTACGGCCGCGTCTCGCGGACCGAGACCACGGAGAAGGAGGAGGAGGAGGCCGCGGAGAAGGAGGACGTCTCTATCACGCCACTCGCGATCCCGTTGCTGGCCGGCCCAGGCGCGATCACCGTGGTGATGCTCTTCTCCGGGACAGGCAAGGGCGGCGTGATGGGGGCGCTGCTGGTCATCCTCGCGTTGCTCCTGGTCCTCGCCAGCAGCTGGCTGCTCCTCAGCGCGTCGGAGACCATCATGGAGGTGATGGGTACGCTCGGCATCCGCGTCACCGCCCGTGTCATGGGGCTCCTGCTCATCTTCATGGCGAGCCAGTTCGTGATAGATGGTCTCACGGCGTTGGGCCTGGTCAAGGTCCCAGTCATATAGCACTCATAGCGCTCTCATCTATGAGCTCTCTCATCTATTTCTAGGATCTCACCAACCAGCGCTCAGGGGATAAGCATCAGAGATAAGCATAAAAGCCCGAGGCCCTTCTTCGCATCGCCCCCGATGACGAGGTTATTCCCGACGGAGCCAACGGGCGACGGAGGGAGGACAGGAACGCAAGTGACTGGATTCCCGACGGAGCCAACGGGCGACGGAGGGAGGACAGGAACGTAAGTGACTGGATTCCCGACGGAGCGCACGCGATGATGAGGGGTACATACGGAGGGGGCGCCTCTTGATTCTCTTCCGTCGCGCGGGCGGAAAGGTGTCAGTGCTTCTGATGCACCAGCAGAAGTACTAATAAGATACTATTATTTTACTATAAAATTGCATTATTAGTTATTTTTTAGTATATTTTCTGCTTCCAATAAGTATATAAGTAGGAATATTAAATTACTTTTTCAGTACTTACACTGACGACAGAGCGAGGTCCGGCGCGCGCGGCGCGCCCACAGCCGATGAGAATCGTCGAGAACAACGGACAGTACAAGATCACGTTGCCGAAGGACCTAGTCCTAGACAAGGGCTGGAAGGCGGGCGACGAGATACGCTTCGTGGAGGACACGGAAGGCAGGATCTTCCTCAAGGTCCTCCCAAAGACCGCACGCAGGTAGCGAGAGCAGGATAGCAGCAATATCGACCACGGGACGAACAAGACAGCCACACGACACCTACATCCATGTTCATGAACACACCAAGGGTGGTTGGTAACAGCCCGGGGTGGGTTCGTGATTCTGGGCCGGCCCCAGTTATCACCCCCCAACACAATGACGGGGCCGGTCTTTTTCTTCCGAGCCAGGAGTAGCTTTATAAAGAGGAGTGCCCCCCCGTGCTGCCAGAACAAGCAGAGGCTTCTCGACAACAGTCTAGAAAACCAAGCGAGTTCCGAGAGCGGGGACAGCCCGCGGAGAGAGAATATGGCATATGGACATGAGGGTGGCTTTAGGCCACGAGGCAATTTCGGCGGTCCGCGTGAGATGCACGATGCGACCTGCAGCGACTGCGGTCAGACGACCAAGGTCCCGTTCAAGCCCGCAGAGGGAAGGCCGGTCTACTGCCGCGACTGCTACATGAAACGCAAGCAGACTGAAGCGTAAGCAGACGCAGGAGTGAGTCGAGATAGCCCACGTTCTCTTTTTTTCATTTCTCTTCTTCAATTTCTTCGAATACAACTATAGCTAGCAGAAAGATAGCGTAGGGATCATCCGTCTTGCCGGCCTGAAGCCCACGAAAACTCGGTTTTCGGGGCGCCGGAAACGAAACGTTTCCGTGCGCGAGGAGCCGCCGAAAGAGAGGGCGTAGACGAAGGGCGCAGAGCTTGCGACGAGCGGAGGCGCAACAGCGCCTCGCCGGCAGGATGATTCCTAGACGTCGCCCAAGAGTTACTTTTAAATAGTCCTCGTCCGACGGAGAGCGCAGGGTGGATGCGTGGACCGCGCGAGCATTGCACTACTATGCTTCCTAGCGCTCGCGCTGGCCGTGCTCTTCGCCCCGTTCACTTCCGGCGCCGCCACCTTCAATTGCACGATCCGGACGAGCTGCAACGCGAACGAGACAGTGCTCATCCGCCTGAACTCCTCGGAGAGCGCCAACACCCCCAACAACAGCCATGCGCAGCTCGCCAACTTCTCCGGGACACTCTACCCCTATGCGGTCTGCTGCTGGAGCGACAGCTTCCGCACGCTCAACAACACCTGCGGCGGCAACGGCGTCTCGGTATTGCGCCTGAACTGGACCAACGACAGCCATGTCGAAGCGGGCAACATGAGCACGAACATCTACCCATACAAGGCGTGCCTCAACGCGACCAGCGGCAACATCAGCTGCGAGTACCCGACATCCGCCTGCGGCGCCGGCTACTCGCCGGTCGTGAGCATCGCGAGCAGCGAGGCCGCGGACGTCAACCTCACGAACGCCCACGTCTCGGATTTCGGGCTCTACACGCGCAAGGTCTGCTGCCAGATCGGCGGCCAGAACCCGCCGTACGTGAACTGGGTGAATATTTCGCCTAACGGAACGGCGACCACGCGCCAGGACCTCGAGTGCCAGAACGGGACGACCGGGGACGCCGACGGTGACACGGTGACGCTCCACTACAACTGGTACCTCAACGGCACGAGCATAACGCTGCTCGACCTGCCGATGGACTTCGACGGGACCAAGACGCACGACTTCTCCGGATACAAAAACGACGGGACGGTGAACGGCGCCGCGTTCCTGCCGACCGGCGGGCAGGTCGGCGGCGCGTTTTCCTTCGACGGCACTGCGCGCTCCGTCGCCATCACTGACAAGAACTACTTCAGCCCCACCGTGAACAACATGACCATCGCACTCTGGGCGAGGGTGCTGTCGAACGCGCCAGCGGTGGGCGATGGTGTCTGCGGAAGCGGGGGAGCATACTTCATTACGAAGGGTGGAACTGGAGGAACATATGAGTGGGGATTGGAGAACGACAACAATGCCCGCACCTGCATATCGCTCTGGACGAACGTTGGTGGCTACCACGGCGAGATCAGCAAGGCGATGACCGTCAACGACGACCAATGGCACCATTATGCTGTGACCCTCGACTACCTGAACAACCTGACGCTTTACATCGACGGAGCGCAGGCAAACAGCTCTGCCTCGTTCTCGAGCACGATGACCGATACCGCGAACGATATCCTCATCGGCCGAAGAGGCGATACCGGCAGCTACTACTTCAATGGCTCCATCGACGAGGTCATACTCTTCAACCGCACCCTCACTCCATCGGAGATCGCGACGCTCTACGCCACCAACAATCGCTGGCTCAACCACACCGAACTGCGCCGCGGGAACAACTGGAACTGCTCCATCACGCCGGTCGACAGCACCGGGCTCAACGGCACCACGAAGTACTCGAACATCACCAACATCACCGGCGCGCCTCCGCTCAACGTGACGCTCCTCTATCCGCTCAACAACAACCAGACCGTCTTCGAGCGCTTCGTCAACTTCAGCTGGTCGCAGGCCGACGAGCCCGACGGCGACCAGGTGAACTACACGCTCGTGGCGAACGTGACGCCGGGGCTGTGCGGCGCGCAGGTCAACATCACGAACACGACGACGAACTACACCTACGGCGAGCTCTGCGTCGACCAGCTCTACAACTGGACCGTGAAGGCGTGCGACATCGACGGGTGCAGCAACTGGTCGGGCCAGTTCAACTTCACCATCGCGAGCGTCGTCTCCATCAAGCTGAACAACAACAACACGAACTTCGGCGCGCTCGCGCCGGGCCAATCGAAGGACACCGAGGCCGGCGGCGTCGCGCCGTTCGTGCTCGAGAACAACGGGAACGTGTTCGTGAACGTCACGCTCCTGGGCAACAACTCGCCGTACTCGACGGTTGCGCTTAACACGAGCGCGTTCCAGTACAAGGCACGCGCGAACGAGAGCGGCGCGTTCCCCGCCGCGAGCGCCCAGACCACCTACACGCCCGTCAACTCGACCTACGGCAACCTCGTGAAGCAGTTCAACTACACCGACATCTCGGACGACGCCATCATCGACATCAACATCACCGTTCCGCCCACAGAGCCGCCCGGCTACAAGGAGGCGAACATCACCTTCAGCGCCGGGCGGTGGAACACCACGTGACCATATGAAGACGAAGAGAACGACTGGAAAAAGATTCCTGGGCATCATCGCGCTCGCCGCCTTCGCGCTCTCCTCCGTTCTCTGCACGCTCCTCTTGGCCGAGCCGGCCGCCGCCTTCGGCATCTCGCCGCAGGGCGTGACCATCCAGCACAACGAGAGCACCGCAGGGACGCGGATACCGTTCACCGTCCGGACCATCATGGACAGCGGCGAGAGCGGCGTGGCGCACGTGCGCGCAGAGGGCGACCTCGCGAGCGGCATCGTCTTCGACAAGGATGTCGTGCCGCTCGGCGAGCAGATAACCGGCAGCATACTCATACCAGAGACGCTCGAGCCCGGCGACCATGTCCAGGAGATCATCATCACGCAGGTACCAGAGGCGGGGACCGGCACGGTCCAGGCGGCGATTGAGCTCGCCAGCGCCATCATCGTCCAATCCCCATACCCCGACGCCTACCTGACCGCGACGCTCACGCCCAACCGGCAGGCCGGGAGCGCGGTGCTCATGACAGTCATGCTCCAGAACCACGGCATACGCGCTGTGACGCCGGACGCGGTCAGCATCATGGTCTTCGATGGCGCGCAGCAGCGCGATGAGATCGGGCTCGTCCCGCCGACCGTCGTTCCCACGTCATTCGCCGGCGTGAGCGCCATGTACGACGGCGTGCGCACCGGCGCGCTCCAACCTGGAGAATATACCGTCCGCGCGCGCATCCCCTATGAGGACAGGGAGGCGATGACTCCTGAGCAGTCGGTGACGTTCGGCGCCCCGCTCATCAATATCACTACCGCGCGCTATGCCTACGAGGAGACGGGCGCCATAAAGCCCATCGATGTCAGCATCAGGACTACGTGGAACCGGCCGCTCAACGGCACCATCCTCGTATATGTCGACAACAGCACCGCGCCGAGCACGACCCAAGAGATCCCTCTCAACCCCGCCGCGCCGGTGCGGCTCTACCTTGATACAACCGTCTCCGGCGTGCCGAAGACGCATATTACTATAGTTGTACGCGCACACGGGAGCGAAGCATCGGTACGCATCCCTGTCACCGCGAGGCCTGTGGCTACAGGACCCCCGCTTGCGCTTATCATCCTCTGCATCGTCGCCATCATCACAATCGGACTGCTCATACTCGTCTGGTTGCGCGGCAAACGGAGATGAATCCTCTGTCCTTGCCTTTGTCTGCGGTCGTTCTGCGGAAAGAGGAGGAGTATATAGAAATTTTTATAAAGGGGAAAGAGTGGGATACTCTATAAGAGTGGTGTATGCAAGCATCGCAGGTGGTACAATATGACCGATATCACGAATAAAACGCTAGCGATATTTTTGATGGCCGCGATGATTGTGTCGCTCGGGAGCCTCTTCATCGTCCAGAACAACGCGAACCTCCTGACCGGCCGTGCGAGCAGTAACCAATCGGCCCTCACGAACTTCTCTATCTCGAGCCTGCTCTCTATCCAGTTCGCCGGCGGCACCACCATCCAGTTCGGCACCGGCTATGTCAACGACACCGGTGGCGCGCCATGCCAGATCGGCACCAACCAGACCATCGACGCGTGCGGCGCCGGCACCGTCAACTGCAGCTGCATCGGCTTCAACGCCACCGCTACCGCTGGACAGCGGATACAGGACTGGAACCTCACCATCGAGAACAACGGCAACATCCTCGCCAACGTCAGCCTCAACTTCAGCAAGAACGCCAGCCTCTTCATCAACGGCTCTCTCACCGCGCCGTCATTCAAATACAACGTCACACAGAACGAGAGCGCGAGCTGCGGCGCCCTCAATGCCACTGGCTACGTGACCGGCATGAAAGAGGTCAACACCACAGACGACGTCACCATCGGCGGCACAAGGATATGCCAACGACTCAACACCACAGACACCAACGACAGCATAAAAGTAGCGCTCTGGCTATCAATACCGAAAGACGTCCCCACAGGCGTACACACCACAGCGATCTACGCCATCGGCTGCGACGACGGATCATGCTGAGCGCGCAGTGACCCTACATAGAAAACAGTAGTAGAGAAATACCTAATAGAAGGCGGAGATATGACCACTGATATAAGCAACAAGACACTCAGCATCTATATCATAGTCGCCATCTGCGTATCCACGGGAGGGATACTTCTCGTCCTCGAAGAGGAGCCGCTGATGCTGACCGGTCGTGCGAGCAGTAACCAATCTGGCCTCACGAACTTCTCGGTCACGAGCCTGCTCTCCATCAAGTTCGCTGGCGGCACCGCCATCCAGTTCGGCACCGGCTATGTCAACGACACCGGCGGCGCGCCATGCCAGATCGGCACCAACCAGACCATCAACGCCTGCGGCGCCGGCACCGTCAACTGCAGCTGCATCGGCTTCAATAGCAGCGTCACTGCTGGTGAACGAATATATGACTGGAACCTCACCATCGAGAACAACGGCAACATCCTCGCCAACGTCAGCCTCAACTTCAGCAAGAACGCCAGCCTCTTCATCAACGGCTCTCTCACCGCGCCGTCATTCAAATACAACGTCACACAGAACGAGAGCGCGAGCTGCGGCACCATCAACAGCACCGGCTACGTGACCGGCATGAAAGAGGTCAACACCACAGACGACGTCACCATCGGCGGCACAAGAATCTGCCAACGACTCAACACCACAGACACCAACGACAGCATAAAAATAGCCCTCTGGCTATCAATACCGAAAGACGCGCCCACAGGAGTACACACCACAGCCATGTACGCCGTCGGCTGCGACGACGGATCATGCTAAACACAGACACTGGAACATAACGTAACACTATCGAAAGTATCACTATCAAAAAAACAGAAACACATATAAAGCGAATACACGAAAGCAAGAGCGTTCACTGAGAGACGCGCTCTCAAGAAACGGGTGGTCCCATGACTGATATCTCCAATAAAGGACTCGCAGTAATACTCCTGGTCGCCATGGTGATCTCTGCGACGAGCACAATCTTCACGCTCCAGAAGATGCAGCCGGTACCGACACTGAGCACCGGCCGTGCGAGCAGTAACCAATCGGCCCTCACGAACTTCTCTATCTCGAGCCAGCTCTCCATCCAGTTCGCCGGCGGCACCACCATCCAGTTCGGCACCGGGATGGTCAACGACACCGGTGGCGCGCCATGCCAGATCGGCACCAACCAGACCATCGACGCGTGCGGCGCCGGCACCGTCAACTGCAGCTGCATCGGCTTCAACGCCACCGCTACCGCTGGACAGCGGATAC
>Ga0315275_10003855_pt1 | contig 13916 bp, 7 predicted proteins | sample YL17G03_0_MG_FD_205557 | JGI IMG/M metagenome (GOLD analysis project Ga0315275, IMG submission 205557) | Sediment microbial communities from Yellowstone Lake, YNP, Wyoming, USA - YL17G03_0 | ecosystem: Environmental > Aquatic > Freshwater > Lake > Sediment | place: USA: Wyoming | collected... | reverse complement strand
GAGCTCGTCTATCTCGCCCTGAACAAACCGGCCGGCTATCTCGTGACGCAGAACGATCCCTTCGGCCGGCCGACGATCTGGAATCTCCTCCCGTCCTTTCCCGGCGTGAATCCCGTCGGCCGGCTGGATTTCGCGAGCGAAGGACTTCTCCTCCTGACGAACGACGGCGAGCTTTCCTTCCGACTGACCCATCCCAGCTTCGAAATCCTCAAGGCGTATGTCGTCCGGGTCAGGAGCGAAGTGACGGCGGCGGATATCGGAAAGATCGAAAAAGGCATTTTTCTTGAGGGACGCAAGACCGCGCCGGCCAAGATCAAGTCTTTGGAAGCGCACCGGGGAAAAAGCCTCCTTGAAATCGAAATCCATGAAGGCCGGAAGCGCGAGGTCCGGAAGATGTTCGAACGGCTCGGCCATCGCGTGGAAAAACTGAAGCGGATCAGATTCGCCGGCCTGACCCTTAAACACCTGCCCTCGGGGCAGTGGCGGCACCTGACGAAGGACGAGGTCCAGAAGATGCGCCGGTTGGCGAAGATGGCGACGATCCAAAAATCGGGAACGGAGTCGCGGCAAAAGTGAAGAAAGATCGGGGAGCCGTAGCGGCGCTGGCCGTCCTCACCCTGGTTATGACCTATCCGCTCGTCTTTCATCTGTCCGACCGCGTGGCTTCGGATTTCAGGGATCCGGCCTACACGATGTATGCCCTCTCCTGGAACGTTCGTTCGGCCGGAAACGGATTCAGCCCTTTCGCCGACGCCAATATTTTCTATCCCCATAAAGGCACCCTCTTCTACGGAGACATTCTCCCCGTGGAATCCATCATCGCCGCGCCTGTCCTCGTTTTAACCGGAAATCCCGTCCTGGCGTACAACATCCTCTTCCTCCTGACCTTCTTTCTGGCCGGATTAGGGATGTATGCCCTGGTCAAAAATCTTACCGCGTCGCGGAATGCCGCCTTTCTCGCCGGATTGATCTTCGCCTTTTTCCCCTACCGTTTTGCCCATATCAGCCACCTCGAGATTCTTGTCATAGGCTGGATGCCGCTTTGTTTCCTCTTTATCCAGCGCTTTTTCGTGAAGCCGACTTTCCGAAACCTTTTCGGCATGGCCGCGTTTTACGTCCTCCAGGTCGGGAGCTGCGCTTACTACGGCGAATTTCTGACTCTTTTCGCCGCGTTCATGCTTTTATTTTTCGCCTGGAAATCCGGGTTTTGGCGGCTGAGCCGGTTTTGGGCCTCGATGATCGCCTTCGGGGCCATGTCCGGCGCCGCGCTTTTCCCCTATTTCTATGCTTTCAGCGCGATCCACAAGAAAATGCTTTTCGTCCGGGCGCTTTGGGAATCGGAATTCTATTCGGCGGAGCTCCAGCATTATATCGCCGTCCCTCCGTTCAACGCCGTCTGGGGCTGGTTGACGGGAAGGCTGGGAGCGCAGGAATGGCAGCTTTTTCCAGGTCTGATCCCCGTCTTTCTCGCCCTCGTTTGGTTTCTTCGGAGACGGGCCGGGCTTCGACCCCTTTCGCGGCGGGCCGTTTCCGGGGCCAAGAGGAAAGCTTATGTTCTTTGGGACGTCGGTAACGCGCTTCTCTTCATCTTCTGCCTTTACCTCGGAATCTTCGGCGGTTTCGAAGTCGACGCGGGCTTGGCCAAGATCTCCGCCCATAATCTCAAGAATCCCGTCTTATTTCTCCTGCTGTCTCTGATCCTCCGTGCGCTCTTCGATGGACGAATCAGGCGCCGTGTCGCGGATTTTTTCCAGACCGCGACGACGGCTGAATCATTCTATCTATTCCTCATGATCGCATCCTGGCTTCTGTCCCTGGGACCTGTCATCAGACTGCTCGGTCGCGAAATCATCGGCGGACCTTATCTGTGGCTCTATAATGGAGTTCCCGGCTTCAAGAACCTTCGGGTCCCGAGCCGCTTCGCGGTTTTGACGATGATCGGACTCTCCGTGTTTGCCGGCTGGGGAGTCCAATCCTTCCTCGGCCGATGGAAAACCGCTCGAACCCGGAATTCGACAGCCGCTGTCCTCGGAGTTTTAATACTTGTCGAATTTGCCTCCCTGCCGCTGCCGCTTGTCTCCGTTCCGTTCAAGGAAGGGATTCCGCCTATCTATGCCGCCGTCAGGAAACTGCCTAAGGACGCGGCGCTTGTCGAGCTCCCGATGCCGGTTCGCGATTCCGAGGAACATCAGGAAGCTCCCGCGGTCTATTACTCCATTTTTCACCGGCAACGGATCGTCAACGGATATAGCGGCTACGCCCCCCCCGGCTATCGCGTCGTCCGGGAGGCGACCGAGCAATTTCCTTCGACTGAGACCTTCGCCCTTCTCGAAGGCATCGGGGTGAGCCATGTTCTAGTTCATACCGGGGGGACGCGTCCCGAAAGAGGGCACGAAATCGTCGAGCGGCTGCGCCACGCTTATCCGCGGGCCGAGCTCATCGCCGAAGCCGAGGGCGATTATCTATATAAGCTCGCTTCGCCGCGGAATGAGAAGGCGGCAGCGGCGGCGGCGGAGGAAAAGCCTTTGCTCGGCGATCGGACCAGATGGCGCGCTTCCGCGAACAAGAACGGTTGGTTGACGGGATTCGCCTTCGATGGAAATCTTCGGAGCGGTTGGTCGACGGGATATCCGCAGCAAATCAGCGATTTTTTCGAGCTCGACCTCGGCGAAACGGTTCGGATGACCAAGCTCGAGCTTATGCTCGACACCAACCCCCTCGATTATCCACGAAGCTTCCGCCTGGACGGCTCTGTCGATGGCGCAACCTGGACGCGGCTCTATGAAAAGTCGGGTTTTTTTCCGATGCTCGAGAAAGACATGATCGAAGATTTTTCCAAGTATGTCGTTCCGATGGGGCTCGGCGCAACGGCGGCCCGCTATCTCCGGATCACGTTGATCGCTTCCCATGAAGCGCGGCATTGGTCGATCAACGAAATCCGGATTCAGTGACCCTCATCGATTTCCGCGGGGAAAGGAGAGCCATGAAGAAGACGATGATTGTCTTCTGTATTTTATTTAGCGGAGCTCTGAATTCCGGCCAGGATATCCCCCCTCAAACGGGAACCTGGAATGGAGACGAACTCGGCAATCACCGTGTTATTATCCGCGTCAGCGCCGCAGCCGACGCGCTCCGGGTTCATGTTCCCTGGCGCCGGCGCGACGCCAATCCGGAAAAGAAGAGCGTCATTCTCGTTGACGGCAAGACGGGAAACAGGATGGCCAATGTCGTCCCGGTCGAGATCAACCGCGAATTTGGAGATATTCTTTTTCAGCCGTCTTCCGGTCCTGGCGAATACTATTTGTATTATATGCGATATCGGTTGGCCGGGAGCCGGAATTATCCGAACTCCGTCTATCTTGCGCCGGAGACGACGGCGGCGCCGGAATGGCTGACCCGGCACGGAATTGCCGACCTTCGGGCGACATCCGCCGAGCTGACGAAATTCCCGGCCGCCGAAGTCGTCGCTTTCCAGTCCATCGACGACTTTAACAGCCGGGCGCCCATGGAACTCATCGCCACGGCCGCGGAAACGCGAAGCCTCCTGGCCGAACATCCCGCTGCCGCTTATCTCGTCTTTCCCGAAGACCGCGCGTCTTCCATCCGGATGACCGACGATCTCCCTCTCCGTTGGATCGAAGCCGGGCCGGGTCATGAATTCCGCGGCGAGACCGCCCGCGGGGAGTTCTATTCTTTTCAGATCGGAATTTACGCCTGCCGGGCCGACGTCCCCAGGTTGGATGCCGTTTTCGGCGAGTTGAAAAGCGACGCGGGCCGGGTCATCCCGTCTTCGGCTTTCCGTTGTATAAGTACCGGAGGCGTCGATTGGGACGGAAAACCTTTGCTAAAAACCGTCACCGTCCCGAAAGGCAAAATCCAGGCGCTGTGGTGCGGAGTCCAAGTCCCGGCCGATATCGAACCGGGGAACTATCGGGGAGCGATGCGCGTCCGTCCGGGGGGACTGCCCGAATCCGAAATCCAGATCGCGCTCAAGGTTGCGAATGACATTCTCCTCGATGCCGGCGACAGCGACCCTTACCGGATGTCCCGGCTGCGCTGGCTCGATTCGACCTTGGCCTTCGACGATGAGGTCGTGGCGCCATTCACCCCCCTTGAGGCCGAAGGCGAGACGGTGAAATGCCTGGGTCGGGCCGTCACGATTGCCAAATCCGGGCTTCCGGCCCGAATCAGCAGCTTTTTCGCCCCGGATGTGACACATCTCGTTAAGCAGGGACGAGAACTGTTGACTTTGCCTATTGAGCTGGCCGTGGAGGACGCCGCCGGGACGAAGCTGGGATGGGAAGAGCCTGGCTTCAAGTTCACGAAACGGAAACCCGGCGCCGCTGGCTGGGAAGCGTCGCCGAAGTCCGGCCCGCTTTCGGCCGAGGTCCGAGGGCTCATGGAAATGGACGGCTATCTGGAATTCGAGGTCAAGCTTTCGACATCCCGGCCGTTCGAAGTCAAGGACATCTCACTTGCCGTGCCTCTCGCCGCCGATGTCGCGAAGTACATGATGGGGCTTGGATTTAAAGGAGGCGCGCGGCCGGCCGAATTTGCCTGGACTTGGGATCCGAAGAAAAACCAGGACGCCCTCTGGATCGGCGATGTCAACGGAGGGCTTCAGGTCGGGTTGAGAGCGGAAAATTATGCCCGGCCGCTCAATACCAATTTCTACTTGAGCAAGCCGCTCAACATGCCGTCTTCATGGTGGAACGGAGGGAAGGGAAGCGTCACGGTCAAAGCCGCCGGACAGAGCGTCGTGGTCAGAGCTTCGGGCGGTCCGCGGAAGCTTGAGCCGGGGAGGGATCTGTATTTCAATTTCACCCTTCTCCTCACTCCGTTCAAGACGATCGATACCGATAGCCAGTGGGCAACGCGCTTCTTTCACGCCTACAAGCCGGTTGAAGAAGTCGCCGCGAGCGGGGCGAACACGATCAACATCCACCACGCCAACGAGATCAACCCCTACATCAACTATCCGTTCCTGCGCCCGGCCGAGATGAAGGCGTATATCGACGAAGCCCACAAGCGCGGGTTCAAAGTCAAGATCTACAACACGATTCGGGAGCTTTCGAACCGCGCCCCCGAGCTCTTCGCCCTACGCAGCCTGGGCGCCGAGATTTTCTCCCATGGGCCGGGCGGCGGCTATTCCTGGCTCCAGGAGCACGTCGGTTCCGACTACATTGCGGCCTGGTTTGTCCCGCAGCTCAAGGACGCGGCGATCGTCAACAGCGGCATGTCGCGCTGGCACAATTACTACATCGAAGGATTGAACTGGGTGGCGAAGAATGTCGGCATCGACGGACTTTATATCGACGACGTCGCTTTCGACCGGACAACGATGAAGCGCGTCCGCAAGGTCCTCGACCGCAACCGGCCGGGGCCGCTCATCGACCTCCATTCGGCCAACCAATTCAATCCGCGCGACGGTTTCGCCTCGAGCGCCAACCTCTATCTCGAGCATTTTCCCTATATCAACCGGCTCTGGTTCGGCGAGTATTTCGATTATGCCGGCGCGCCGCCTGATTACTGGCTGGTCGAGATCAGCGGCATTCCCTTCGGTCTGATGGGAGAGATGCTTCAGGACGGCGGAAATCCCTGGCGGGGTATGATCTATGGCCTGACGAATCGGCTCCCCTGGTCGGGAAGGAACCCGGGGGACATCTGGAAAGTCTGGGATGATTTCGGAATGGCGGGTTCGCGCATGATCGGCTATTGGGTTTCGGATAATCCCGTGAAAACCGACCATCCGGATGTCCTGGCGACTGTATATGCTAAAAAGGACGGGGCTTTGATATCGCTCGCGAGCTGGGCCAAAGGGCCGCTCATGGCCCGGCTGAAAATCGACTGGAAAGCGCTCGGGCTGGACCCCAAAAAAGCGCGGTTGCGGGCGCCGGCCATCCCCGGCGTCCAGTTCGAAACCGAGTTTGCGCCCGACGACCCGATCCCCTTCGAACCCGGCAAGGGCTGGCTGCTGATCATACGGTGACAGGCAACGTATGGCCAGAATTCAAAACATTGTAAGCGGCGTCGCTTTTTATTCTTTTTTCTCTCCAAAGAATTCCTTGGAGGCGCGGGCGAGACGCTGCAGTTCCTTGTCCACGAAGAAATTGACGGTTTCTTCCTCGAATGTCCCGTCCTCTTTTCTTTTTCCGGCCGCCACTCCGGTCAGAATTTCGATCCCGTCATCGATCGAGGCGATCGGGTAAATGCGGAACTGTCCTTTCTTCGCGGCCTCGACGACTTCCGGTTTGAGCATGAGATTCTCGACATTCTGGCGGGGAATGATGACGCCCTGCGTCCCGTTCAGGCCTTTGGCCCGGCAGACCTCGAAGAATCCTTCGATTTTTTCATTGACTCCGCCGATCGGCTGGATATCGCCTTTCTGGTTGAGTGACCCGGTCACGGCGATGTCCTGGCGAAGCGGCAGCCGCGAGAGGCTCGAGAGGATCGCGTAGACCTCGGTCGAGGAGGCGCTGTCGCCGTCCACCCCGGAATAGGACTGCTCGAAGGCCAGGCTGGCGGTGAGGGAGAACGGCTTGTCCTGGGCGTATTTGCCCCGGAGGTATCCGCTCAGGATCAGCACGCCCTTGTTGTGGGTGCTGCCGCTCATCTCCGCCTCGCGCTCGATGTTGACGACACCGGCCCGGCCGATGGAGGTCCGGGCCGTGATCCTCGTCGGCTTCCCGAACGAGAACTGGCCCATACTGTAAACAGAAAGACCGTTGACCTGGCCGACGACGGCTCCCCCGGTGTCGATCATGATCGAGCCGTCCTCGATCATCTCCTGGATCTTGGTCTCGATCAGGCTGACCCGTTCGAACCGCTCTTTGATCGTCGTCTCGACGTGCTCGGCACCGACCACGGGCTTTCCGTCTTTCTGCGCCCAGTAGCTGGCCTCGCGGACGACGTCGGCGATGACATGGAACCGGGTCGAGAGCTTCTTGTGCTTCCCGGCGATGCGCGTTCCGTACTCGACGACGGCGGCCATGCCCGACTGGTCGAAGGGCAAGAGCCCGTCATCGTCGCCGATCTTGCGGATGAAACGGGTGTAATCGCAGATGGTCGCCTCGGTCTTCGGCATTTCGGAATCGAATTCCGCCTTGATCTTGAAGATCTTCTTGAAGTCCTGGTCGACGAAGTAGAGGAGGTTGTAGATGTCTTCGTCGCCGATCATGACGACTTTGACGTTGACCTTGATCGGCTCGGGTTTGAGCCGGGTCGTGGAGAAGAGGAAGAGCGAGGCGAAGTTCTGGATCTCGAAGGTCTGATTGCGGAGGGTCCGTTTCAAGGTCGGCCAGACTCCGGGTTCGACGATGGCGTCGAGTGCGTTGATGACCAGGAATCCGCCGTTCGCCTTGAGGAACGATCCGGCCTTGATCTTGGTGAAGTCCGTCTGCCACATCCCCAGCCGGTTGACCACGGATTCGATCGAGCCGAAGAGATTGAGGTAATTCGGGTTCGTTTCCATCACGACCGGCGCGTGTTTCAAGTCGAAATTGTCCACGAGAAGATTGATCTTGTAATCCGTGAAAGGATCGGCCATCTCCTTCTTTTCCTCCTCTTTTTTTTGATTTTTGAAGAGGTCGATATTTTCGAGGAGGTTGGATTCGACGTCGGCCAGATAGGCCGGGATTTTCGGATGGGGAAAGCGGGCGTTGAGCTCGCCGATCCCGCCGCGGATGATCGGAGCGATGGATTCGGAGTCCCAATTTTTGAGCTGAGTCCGGGTCTCCTCGTCGATCTCGCGCAATTTTTCCAGAATCTCTTCAAGTTTTTTCGAGAGCTCCTCGTATTTGGCTTTGAGCGTCTCGACGAGTTTCGGGGGGATCTTTTTCTCCCGGACCAGCGCCTCCAGCTTTGGAAACGGCGTCGGTTGCTCCTCGATCATGGGGATGAGATCGGGCTTGACGAACAGGCCCATCTGGACCTGGATGACGGAAAAACCTCCCGCGGCGGCCTCCTCCTCGAACGCTTGAAGGAGATCCTTCTGTTTGCGCTGCTGGCTCTCGATGATCGCGTCCCGCCTCTCGGAGTAATATTTGCTCTTGAGAAGGTCGGGGATGTTGTGCCGGAGCATGTCGATGAGGCTGTCCATGGCTGCCGCGAACTGCTTGCCCTTTCCCGGAGGAAGCATCATCAGCGTCGGCTCGTCGGGGTATTTGAAATTGTTGACATAGAGAACGTCGTCCGGCGGCTGGTCCCCTTTTTCGAGCTTCTCGAGCAGCTGCTTGATCGTCGTCGTCCGGCCGGTGCCGACCATGCCGGTGATGAAGATGTTGTAGCCCAGGCTTCGGATGTCGAGGCCGGTCTGAAGGGACTTGAGGGCCCTGTCCTGGCCGATGATTTCGTCGCAAACCGGGCAATCCCGGCTGGTCGCGAAGGGGATCGAGGCCGGGTCGCACGTCCAACGCATTTTTTCGACGGGGACTTCGGGAAAAATCGCTTTCGCGGTCATGGCCGTCTCCTTGAAAAAAGGATTCTTTCGTTACTTAACATATCTCGCGGCCAAAAGACAAGCGGTCTCCGCCAGGCCGTAGGATGGTTTTCAAGAAATGGTACGCGCACCCTGTCCCGTGGCTATAAACTCACATCGCAACAGCCTCTCTTTGACATATCGCCGGGGAAGGGATGCGGGTCCCGGAAAACCGCACTCCTGTCAGATCACCGCCTCCGTAAAAACGGCCGGCATATCTCCTCACTAAAAAATCGTGCAAAACACGATTCATTTTGTTAGAATAGTGAAACTTGGAGGATGTCCATGAGCGTCGTCAAGGTCAATCGGGTCGCATCGAAAAAGGATTTCCAGCGGTTCATCCGTTTCCCCCAGGAAGTCTATCGTGGCGACCCGAACTGGGTCCCGCCTCTGATTATGGACGTCAAGGACAAGCTCGATATCAAGAAAAATCCTTTCTTCGAGCACGCCGAGCGTGAGCTCTTCCTGGCCTGTCGGGACGGCGCCGTCAGCGGAAGGGTGGTCGCGGTCATCGACCATCATCACAATTCCTTCCACGAAGAGAAGGTCGTCTTCTTCGGGATGTATGAGAGCCTGAACGACCTGAATACGGCCAAAGCCCTCCTCGAGACCGTCGCCGCCTGGGGAAAGGCAAAGGGAATGGACACCCTGCGCGGAACGGTGAATCTTTCTATGAATGAAGAATGCGCTTTTCTTCTCGAGGGATTCGATTCGCCTCCGGCGGTGATGATGCCGTACAATCCCCGCTACTACAACGACCTCATGGACGCGTGTGGCCTGGTCAAAGCCCGCGACCTCTATGCTTTCCTCTTAGCCCGCGACCACGAGTCCGCGGCCAAGGTCCAGGGGATCGTCGACAAGATCAAGGAATCCACGACCGTGACCAGCCGGCCGATCAATCTTAAGAAATGGGAAGAAGAGGCAGAAAAAATAATATTCGTTTATAACAACGCCTGGGTGAAGAATTGGGGATTCGTTCCCTGGACCGAGAACGAGATGAAGGACATCATCAAAAAGCTCAAGCAGGTGGCCGACCCGGACCTGGTGATCATTGCCGAGGACAAAGGCCAGCCCGTGGGATTCAGCTTCGCCCTGCCCAATCTCAACGAGCTCCTCATTAAGATCAACGGCCGCCTCCTACCGTTCGGGATCTTCAGAATGCTTTTAGGCCGGAAGAAGATCAAGGGGATCCGGATGCTGGTCTTCGGGGTTCTTAAGGAATATCAGCACACGGGTCTCGCTTATCTTCTCGCCGAGGAGATGAAACGGCGAGGTTTCGGCAAAGGCTATCAATGGGCGGAACTGTCCTGGACGCTCGAAACCAACGAAGCCGTCAACAAATTCGCGACTTCCATAGGCGGAAATATCCATAAAAAATACCGGATCTATGAGACAAAGATCGAGGGCAAAGGATAATCGGAGGAGAGGGAGATGAAAATCGTCGAAGGCAAACTTCAAGCCAAGGGTTTTAAGGTCGGTATCGTCGCCAGCCGCTTCAATCAGTTCATCACCGGAAAGCTCGTTGAAGGCGCGCTGGACGCGCTCAAGAAACTCGGCGCCGAAGAGGGGGACATCGCTGTCTATAAGGTCCCGGGCGCGTTCGAGATTCCGTTCATCGCCAGAAAACTGGCCTTGTCCAAGAAAGTGGACGGGATTGTCTGCCTCGGAGCTCTCATCCGGGGCGACACGCCCCATTTCGATTTTCTCAGCGCGGAAGTGATGAAAGGCCTGGCTCAGATCTCGCTCGAGGACGGCGTGCCGGTATCGTTCGGCATCCTGACCGTCGAAACGATCGAGCAGGCGATCGAGCGCGCCGGAACCAAGGCCGGCAACAAAGGCTGGGACGCGGCGTTTTCGCTGATCGAGACGCTGAACCTCCTGAAAGAAGCCAAGCTCTGAAATCCGGCGGGGACGCGTTTCCCATCCTTCGATGAGGACCGGGTCCCGCGGGATCATGCCATGGGGAAACGTCGCGCGGCCCGGGAGCGGGCCCTCCAGATCCTGTTTGAACTGGAGTTTAACGATGCCGGGCCCGAGGCCGTTCTCGCTCGACATTTTCTGGAGAACCCGAGCACGGCCGAGATCGAGGAATTTGCCTCGCGACTGGTTCGCGGCGTTGTCTCCCGGCGCGACGAGATTGACGAGCTGATCCAGGGAACGTCCAAACATTGGCGGATTCCCCGGATGGGCCTCGTCGACCGGAACGTTCTCCGGATTGCCGTGTTTGAGATGCTGGATGATCGATTTCTCGCGCCGCCCGTCGTGATCAACGAGGCCATCGAGATCGTGAAGCGCTTCAGCGGCGAGGAGGCGACCCTCTTCATCAACGGCGTTTTAGACGCGGTCCGGAAAATATTGGAAGAAAAAAAGCTGCCATCGGAAGTGAGTCATGAGCCAACCAAAAAACAGCCCCCCCAACGAGACCCCCGTCCCCGCGCCCGGCGAAAGAAAGAGTGACCAAGACATCGCCCGCGACGAAAAATTCCGGAAGCTGATCGAGTGCGGAATCGACCCATTTCCCCATAAAATCGGGAAAACGCAGGCCGTCATCGAGATCGTCGCAGCTTTTGCGGCCTTGACCAAAGAGGCGCTGGAAGCCCAAAAAATCAAGGTCCTTGTCCCGGGACGGATCATGTCCGTCCGGCAGATGGGCCGGGCCACGTTTTTTCATATCTCGGACGGCCGCTCCAAGCTCCAGGTCTACATCCGGGAAGACGGGGTCGGGCCGAAGGCCTACGAGCAGTTTTCGCTCTACGATATCGGAGACATGCTCGCCGTCGAAGGCGAGCTCTTCAAGACCCGGACAGGCGAATTGACCGTCGTCTGCACGGCTTTCACCTTTCTGGCGAAATGCCTTCACCCCCTTCCGGAGAAATGGCACGGACTCCAGGACGTCGAGCTTCGTTACCGACGACGCCATCTCGACCTGATCATGAATCCCGAGGTCATGGACGTCTTCCGCCTCCGGAGCGCCCTGGTCGCCCAAATCCGCCGCTTTTTCGACGGTCGGGGATACGTCGAGGTCGAGACGCCGATGATGCACGCGATCCCGGGGGGCGCGCTGGCCCGGCCGTTCGTCACCCACCACAACGCTTTGAACATCGACCTCTTCCTGCGCGTCGCGCCCGAGCTTTACCTGAAGAGGCTTGTGGTCGGCGGCATGGACAAGGTCTATGAGATCAACAGGAACTTTCGCAACGAGGGGATCGACTCCGAACACAATCCCGAGTTCACGATGCTGGAGTTCTACGAGGCGTATTGCGACTACGCCGATATGATGAACCTGACCGAGGAACTGCTCTGCGAGCTCAGCCGGACTCTGCTCGGGAAAGAGGAGTTTCCTTACGGAGAGAGGCTGATCTCCCTCAAGAGACCCTTCAAGCGGATCAAGTTCATGGACGCGCTCTCGACCTACAGCGGCCTGGCCCCCGAGAAGTTTTACGATCCGGCCGAAATCATCAAATTCGCCACCCAGCTGGCCCCCGAGAAGAAGCCGACGACCTTCGGCAAGGCCCTGGACATCATCTTCGACAAGCATGTCAAGCCCCATATGGACCAGCCGACATTCATCATCAACCCGCCCAAAGAAGTCTCGCCTCTGGCCAAGGCGTCGCCGGACAATCCCGAGGAAGCGGCCCGCTTCGAGCTGATGATCGCCGGGATGGAAATCGCCAACGCTTTCTCCGAATTGACCGATCCCGCCGAACAGAGGCTGCGTTTCGAACAGCAGGCCGCGGAACGGCGGAAGGGCGACGAAGAGACGCATCCGGTCGACATGGACTATGTTCAGGCGCTGGAATACGGCCTTCCCCCGACGGGCGGGGAAGGCATCGGCATCGACCGCCTGGCGATGCTTTTTGCCAACCGGACATCGATCCGGGAAGTGATTTTATTCCCCCTCCTGCGGCCGAAAGAGTGAGGTCATGGCGATGCCTTCGGTAGCCCTTCCCGCGGACACGTCCCGCCCGGGCCTCAGTGGTAAAAATCATGGGCTATGAATTTTTTATGGCCAAGCGCTATCTGACGGCGAAGCGCAAACAGGCTTTCATCTCCGTCATCACTTTTATTTCCATGCTGGGCATTACGATCGGTGTCGCCGCCCTGATTATCGCCCTCGCCTTGATCACGGGATTCCAGAGGGATGTCCAGGACAAAATCCTGGGCGCTACATCCCATCTTATGATATCCGACCTTTCCGGGGAAGGGCTGCGGGATTACACCCAGGTCATGGGCAGGTTGAGAGCTCTGAAGGGGATCGAATCCGTTTCTCCCATCGTTCTGAACATGGTTCTGATCAACGGGCCGTCGAAGACTCAAGGAGCGATGTTGAAGGGCCTGGATTTCGGCCTGGAAAAAAAGCAGTCGGTCTGGCTCCAGAAGCTCGAGGGAGGCGACATCCCTTCAGAGGCGGGGCGGGAGGGCGTCCTGCTCGGCAAGGACTTGGCCTTCAACCTCGGAGCAGGGGTCGGCGACGTCGTCACAATCCTCACCGCGTCGTCGCGGCTTTCTCCGTTGGGGACCGTTCCGAAAGTCAAAAAATTCGTCGTGACCGGGATCTTTGCCACCGGGCTTTTCGAATTCGATTCCTCGACGGCTCTCGTCTCTCTTCCCGTCGCCCAGAAATTTTTCGGAATGAAGGACAGCGTGACGTACCTTCAAGTGATGATCGATGATATTTTCGAAGCGGCGCGATACAAAGAACGGCTGAGGCCCGTCCTCCCGCCCCTGGTTTATATCACGACCTGGATGGAATTGAACAAATCCCTCTTCTCCGCCCTGAAGCTCGAGAAAAACATCATCTTCCTGACTATCGCCCTGATCGTTGTCGTGGCCGCCCTGAACATCATCGCCACGCTCATTCTCATGGTGATGGAAAAGACCCGGGATATCGGCATCCTCATCGCCATGGGCGCGACCGCGCAAAGCATCCGCAAGATATTCTTCTTCCAGGGGTCGCTGATCGGCGTCGTCGGGACTGTCTCCGGAACGGCGCTCGGACTCTTCTGGTGCGCCCTGGCGAATATATTCAGATTGATCCGGGTACCCGTGGATATCTATCAGATTTCCTATGTTCCCTTCCGGATCCAAATTCCGGACCTGTTGTTGATCGTCGGGATTTCGCTCCTGATCAGCCTTCTTTCGACCTTGTTTCCGTCTCATCGCGCCTCGAAAACCGACCCCGTAGTGGCCTTGAAATATGAGTAGCCTCATTCAGGCGGTCAATCTCGGGAAGGAATATCCCCTGCTCAAGGGGGTTCTCCGGATTTTCGGCGGGCTGAATTTTACGGTCGAATCCGGAGATATCGTCGCCATCATGGGTGCCTCCGGCGTGGGGAAAACGACTCTCCTCAATCTTCTGGGAGCGCTCGACAGGCCGACGGAGGGGACGGTGTTTATCGACGGCGAAGACCTTTTTTCCGAAGATGAAAAGAAGCTGGCC
>Ga0315275_10003853_pt1 | contig 13919 bp, 13 predicted proteins | sample YL17G03_0_MG_FD_205557 | JGI IMG/M metagenome (GOLD analysis project Ga0315275, IMG submission 205557) | Sediment microbial communities from Yellowstone Lake, YNP, Wyoming, USA - YL17G03_0 | ecosystem: Environmental > Aquatic > Freshwater > Lake > Sediment | place: USA: Wyoming | collected... | reverse complement strand
TCTTCTTCCTCGGGCCCTTCTTCTGGATCGTGACCACATCGCTCAAGGGCGAAGGCGACTACTTCGCCTACCCGCCCGTGTGGATCCCCGACCACCCGTCGCTCGCCCACTACATAGGGCTCTTCACGCGCTCGAACGGAGCGCGCTACTTCGCCAACAGCCTAGTGATCTCCTCGCTGTCGATGGGCGCGGCGCTGGTCGTGAGCCTGCCCACCGCGTACAGCATCGCCCGCTGGCGCTTCGGCGGCGGCATGCTGAACGTCGTCCTGCTCGTCCTCCGGATGCTGCCGGCCATCGCGCTCATCGTGCCGATCTACATCATGTACAAATGGCTGGGCCTGACCAACAGCTACCTCGGCCTCATCCTCATCTACACCGTTCTCTACATCCCGTTCGCGGTCTGGCTGATGGTGGGCTTCCTGCGCGATTTCCCGGTCGAGATCGAGGAAGCCGCGCTCATCGACGGCTGCTCACGCCTCGGGTCCCTCATCCGAGTGGTCGTGCCCATCATCGCGCCCGGGTTGGCGGTGGTGGCGCTGTTCGCCTTCATCGCGACATGGAACGAGTTCCTCTTCGCGATCGTGCTCACCGGCATCGAGACAAAAACGGTGATGGTCCTGGTCACGTCGTTCACCACCGGCGGCACCGACGCCTTCTACGGCGAGGCCTCGGCTTCGGTCGTGCTGGGCGTGCTGCCCGCGTTCGCGGTCGCGTTCGTCCTGCAGCGGTATCTCGTCAAAGGCTTGGCCCTCGGCGGCACCAAGGGCTAGCCGGCCAAAAGGAGGCCACTCATGAAGCGTTTCTGGCCTGCGATCCTCCTCGCGCTGGCAGTCGTCGGCGTCGTCCTGGCTCTCGGCGGTCTGCCCAGTCAGGAAGTGCGCGCCGCGCGGCCCTACGAGGGCGTCACGCTGCGCGCCGTCGTCAACGCCGAGTACGTGAAGTACTCGCTGAGCCTGGTCGAGAAAGACATCCTCGACCATCTCGGCATCAAGCTCGAAACCGAGGTCATCCCCGCCGACGCCTTCGTCGCGAAGACTCTGCTCGAGTTCAACAGCGGTACGAGCCCCTGGGACCTCATCATGTTCGGGCCGTCCAATATGCCGGACTACGGGCGGCACTTCGAGCCCCTCGAGCCGTGGGCGCAGAAGCTCAAGCTCGACTTCATGCTCGACGACATCGCCGACGTCTACAAGAAGCTCATGCTCCGTCACAACGGCAAGATCGTGAGCATGCCCTACGACGGCGACGTCCACATCATGTTCTGGAACAAGGTGGCCTTCGAGCGTGCCGACAACAAGAAGAAGTTCAAGGCCAAGTTCGGTTACGACCTGGCGGCGCCGCTCACGTGGAAGCAGTGGGACCAGCAGGCCGAGTTCTTCCACGGCTGGGGGTGGGACGGCTCCGACAAGAAGCTCTTCGGCGCCGGCGCCTCCTACAAGCCGAGCGGCAGCGGGTACTCATACCATTGGTGGCGGCCGCGCTTTTTCTCCTATGGGGGCCAATACTTCGACGCGAACATGAAGCCGCTCATCAACTCGCCGGCGGCCCTGCGGGCGCTCGAAGAGATGGTGCGCACCATGCCGTACTACCCGCCGGGCGTGCTGCTCTTCGAGTCGGAGGAGCCCAAGACGATGCTGGTCAAGGGTGAGGTGCCGCTCCTCGTCTCGTGGACCAGCACCGGCAAGCGCGTGGGCGACGCCCGCGAGTCGGTGATCGCCGGCAAGGCAGGCTTCGGCCTGGTGCCGGGGGCCGAGATCGATGGCAAGATCGTCCACCGCCCGGCCATCACGCCGGGGCGCGCGATGGCGGTGTCCCGGTATTCGAAGAAGATCGAGCCCACCATGAAGCTGCTCGAGTTCATCTCGCTTCCCGACCAGAGCTTGAAGATCGTCATGGACGCGAAGACGATCATGGACCCGTGGCGTGTCTCGCACTTCCGCTCCGAGAAGTTCCGCACCGCTTTCCCGGGTGCCGGCGAGTACCTCGACGCGATCGAGAAGACCTTCCCGCTGGTGGTGCCCGACCCGGTCATTCCCGGCGCCGACGAGTACCAGCGCAAGCTCTCGTTCGAGATCACCGAGGCGCTGGCCAAGCGGAAGTCCCCGAAGGAGGCGCTCGACAGCGCCGCCCGCGAGTGGGACAAGATCACCGAGCGGCGCGGGCTCGAGAAGCAGAAGGCGGCGTGGGGCGAGAAGCTGGCCGAGATGAAGGCCATCGGCATCGAGTACCGCCCGGACTGGGCGGCGAAGGCCAAGTAGCTCCTCCGCTGCACGCCCGCGGAGTGCCGGGATCGACCCGGCACTCCGCGGGCGGCTCGGCAAATCGAGCGCCCAGCCAGAATAGGATCAGTCGATCACTCGGTCCGCTCGCAGTAGAACCGTCGACGGAATGGTGATGCCGAACGCCGTCGCGGCCTTGCGATTCAGCACCAGCTCATAGCGTACCGGCTGCTCGATAGGCAGGTCGCTCGGCTTGGCGCCTTTGAGGATGCGATGCACATAGTAGGCTGCGCGTTCGTAATTCTTTTCGATGTCCGCCTGATGGCTGAACAGCGCCCCCATCTCAGCCGTGCCTGGCCAGTAGTAAGCGACAGGCACCCGTAGCGCGGTTGCCCGTTGGATGATCTGCCGCGCGTTGGTGGTGAACAGCGTGTCGCCACCGATCAGCAGCGCGCCGGGGCGCAATTTCTCGAGAGATTCGACAGCCAGGGTGAGAGAGGCCCGATCCTTCGCATACAGCGGCTGCACAGTGATGGCGAGCGTCCCCGCTGCCGCGCGGACACGGCTCTCAATCTTTGCCGTGCCTGGAAACTCGGGGTTGTTGAGCAGCGCCACGCGCGAAAGCTTTGGGATTAGATGCTTCAGGATTTCGAGTCGCTTGACCGCGGCTTCGTCTGCCAGATCCGTCATCCCGGTGATGTTCCCTCCCGGGCGGGCGAAGCTCGCGACAATACCGGCATCCACGAGATCGCTCGACGTGGCCACGACGACAGGCACGGTTTTCGTTGCCTCCTGCGCGCGACGCGCATTGGTGAGCCCGGAGACGACGAGCACGTCCGGGCCGCCAGCGATCGCTTCCCGGATCATCGTGACCGAGCGGGCAGGCTCACCATGAGCATACTGAACCTCTAACCGGAACGTCTTGCCCTCCGCATGCCCAAGCTCTCGCATGCCGTGGACAAACGCGTCCCTAAATGGCTTGAAGAACGCCTCCTCTCCGCCGGAAATGATGACGACGCGGGGCAGGGGCGATGTGGCGGTCTGCGCGCCGGCCTGTGTCGCCACGGCGATGCCGATCACCAAGAGACCAAGGATCAGTTCACGACGCTTCACCGGCTCCTCCAAGGCTAGGCTCACGCTCCGAGGAGGTCGAGCAGGGCGGCCAGGAAGCGGTCGGAGTCTTCGACGACGGCGCAGTGCATGGCGCCTGGGATGACGAGCAGCGCCGAACCCGCGATGCGCTCGTGGATGGCGCGGGCCATGGCGGGTGGGGTGCCGGGGTCTTGCTCGCCGACGACGACCAGCGTCGGGCAGCGGATGGCGCCGATGCGCTCGCTCAGGTCCACGAATCCTATGGCGCGGATGGCGGCTGCATAGCCACGCGGGTCGCTCTTTCGCAGCATGGCGGCGATGCGCTTGACCGTGTCCGGCTGCCGGGTGCGGAACGCCTCGGTGAACCAGATCGCCATGGTGCGGTCGACAAGGGCCGCGGTCATGCCCTCGGCCTCGGCCACACGGATACGGTCCTCCCACATGGGGTGTACGCCGGGGCCGTAGCAGGCTGTCGTGTCGCACAGCACCAGGCTCTTGATCCGCTGCGGCCGGCTGAGCGCCGCCGTCATGCCGATGAGCCCGCCCATGGAGACGCCAACAAAATGCGTTTCCGCGATGCCGAGCGAGTCCAACAGGTCAAAGAGATCGCCCGCCATCTGCTCGAGCGTGTACGGCCCCACGGGACTCTCGGAGCCGCCGTGGCCCCGGACGTCGTAGCGCAGGACACGGTAGCGCTCCGCGAGGGCCGCCACGTGATCGTCCCACAGGCCGAGCGTGACGCCCAGCGGGTGGGTCAGTGTGACGACGGGGGCCTCGGCGGGGCCTTCGAGGCGGTGGTTGATCTTCACTTCGACCCCCTCACCCTACCCTCTCCCCAGTGGGGAGAGGGGAACTGTGGGCGTTGCCCTCTCCCCCGGTGGGGGAGAGGGGCTTTACTAGCGGAAGCGCGGCATGACCTCGCGCGCGAAGAGCTCCATAGAGCGGCGCACCCTTTCCTGAGAGAGGCCGCCGAAGTTCATCCAGCACATCACCTGCCCCACGCCCATGTCGCGCATCTCCGCGATGTGGCGCGCCACGGTGTCCGGCGAGCCGAAGGCGAGCGTCTCGGCCACGAGGCCCTCCCACGTGATCTTCGAGAGGCGCTCTTCCATCGCGCGAAAGCCGGGCTGCAGCGACGGGTGCGCGTCCTGGATCCGATCGGGCAGGACGAACTTCCGGAAAGACTCCTGATACCAGAGTTCGGCGTCCTTGGCTTCGGCGAGCGCCTTCGCGTCGGTCTCCGCCACGTAGATCTGGCGCGAGACGCCCCAGCGGGAGAGTAGCGCCGTGATCTCCTCCGGGCTCCGTCCAGACTTCTGGAGCGTCTCGACATAGGTGTCTCGGTTGGTGACGAGCTGGCTGACGGGGCCGAAGAGGACGGAGTTGAGCATGGGCCAGCCGCGGAGCGCCGTGTTCTCGATGCCGTCCTTGGTCACGCACACCTGGTAGAGCGGCGGGTGCGGCCGCTGCACGGGCTTGGGGATAACGGATATCTCGGGCACCTTGAAGAAGCGCCCGTCGTAGCTGAAGCGGTCCTCGGTCCACGCGCGCCGCATGATCTCCACGGCCTCGTCGAAGCGCTCGCGGCTCTCCTCCTGCGGCACGCGGTAGCCGCGGAACTCGGCGGGCCGGTTGCCGCGCCCGACCCCGACGTCGAGCCGGCCGTTCGAGATGATGTCCACGAGCGCCATCTGCTCGGCGAGCCGGATCGGGTGATGGAAGGGCAGGATGGCGGCGGCGAGGCCGATCCGGACCCGCCGCGTGCGCGAGGCGGCCGCGGATGCGAGCGCGGCCGGGTCGACCGAGAGACCATACTCGATAAAGTGGTGCTCGGTGATCCAGATCTCGTCGAAGCCCAGCTCCTCCGTCCATTCGATCTGGTCGAGCTCGCCGCGGATGATGTCCGCGTGGCGCTGCCCCGGTGTGGCCTGGAAGAAGTAGAAGGTGCCGAATTTCATGCGATGACCTCCGTCACGCCACTCCAAGATAGCGCGATTTCACGTCCTCGTTGGCGAGGAGCTCGTCGGGCCGCGACGAGTGCACGATCTGGCCGCGGCTCAGGATATGCGTGCGGTCCGCCACCGACAAGGCCAAGGGCAGGTTCTGCTCCACGAGCAGGATGGACAGCCCCTCGCGCTTGAGCTCGCGGATGACCCGGCCCACCTCGAGCACGAGGAGAGGCGCCAGGCCCTCGGTCGGCTCGTCGAGCAGGAGCAGGTCCGGGTTGGTCATCAGCGCCCGGCCTATCGCCAGCATCTGCTGCTCGCCGCCGGACAGCTTGTTGGCGCGATTGCGCCCCCGCTCGTGGAGCCGCGGAAACAGCGCGTGAACGCGCTCGAGGCTCCAGCGGCCGGCGCCGCTCCTGGCCACCTCGAGGTTTTCCCGGACCGTCAGCGAGGGGAAGACGCGCCGGCCTTGCGGCACGAGCGCTATCCCGGCCTCGACCATCCGGTACGGAGGCCAGCGCGTGATGTCCTGGCCCTTGAAGCGGACGGTGCCGCGGCGGGGCGGCGTAAAGCCAATGATGGAGCGAATGAGGGTCGTCTTGCCCATCCCGTTGCGGCCGAGAATGGTCAGCACTTCGCTCTCCGCGACGTGGAGCGAGATGCCCTGGAGCACGTGGCTCTCGCCGTAGTAGGTATGGATGTCCTCCACCTCGAGCGCCGCTCGGAATTCAGGCACCGAGGTAGATCTCCCTCACCTGCGGGTCGGCCCTCACCTCGTCGCGCGAGCCGTCGGCGATGACGCGCCCGTAGTGGAGCACGGTCACGCGCGGCGACAGCTCGAGGGCGATGTCCATGTCGTGCTCGATCATGAGCACGGTGATGGCGGTATCGAGGCGGCCGAGGAGCCCGGCCATGAGGCGAGACTCCGCGGGCGAGAGCCCCGCCGTCGGCTCGTCGAGCAGGAGCACGCGCGGCCGCCCCGCGAGGGCGAGCGCGATCTCGAGCTGGCGCTGCTCGCCGTGGGAGAGGTTCCGGACGAGGGCGTCGCCGATGCCGGCGAGTCCGACCGCCTCGAGCGTGACGCGCGCGCTTGCGTGCAGCGAGCTATACGCGCCGACCGGCCGCAACATGGCGAAGCGCGTCGGCGTCAGCGCCTGGACGGCGAGCAGGCAGTTTTCCAGCACGGTCAGGTCGGGGAAGAGATTGGTGATCTGGAACGTGCGGGCGAGACCCTGGGCGGCGCGCGCGTGGGCGGGAGTGTCCGTCACGTCGCGCCCAAAGAGCGTGATGGTGCCGGCGGTGACGGGCAATGATCCCGAGATGAGGTTGAACAGCGTGGTCTTCCCGGCTCCGTTCGGGCCGATGAGCGCGCGCCGCTCTCCCGGACGCACGGCGAGCGTCACGCCCGCGAGCGCCTGCAGGCCGCCGAAGGACTTGGACACGTCCTCGAGATGTAGCGCGAACTCAGCCGCCATCGAACCGCCCCCTCACCCTACCCTCTCCCCCGATGGGGGAGAGGGAACCCGGTGCCCTCGCCTCTCTGGGGAGAGGGCAGGGGTGAGGGGTGAGATGGACCCCTTAGCAGTATTTGCACGGCGGATAGTCGCGTGTGTAGAGCGGCATCTTCAGGAACTCCTCGGGGTTGTACTTCCAGAACTGGCTCACCGCCGGATACGTGAAGATCACGGAGTTCTGGAGCTGGCCGCCCACGCGCTCGACCTTGCGGATGTAGACGTTCTGGATCGGGTTGCCACATTTGTCTATCACGACCGGACCGCGCGGGAAGTCCTTCAGCTCCACTTTCTTGAGCGCGGCCATGAAGGCCTCGCGGTCCTCGACCTTGCCGTTGATCGCCTTGATGGCCTCCACGATCCAGCGCATGTTGGTGTAGCAGGTCTCGGCGTAGTAGGAGGGCAGCTTGCCCGCCTTGGCCTCGAAGGCTTTCGCGTACTTCTTATTGGCTGGATTATCGAGCGCGGCCGAGTAGTGGAGCGCGCTGTACACGCCGAGCGCCTCGTCGCCCATCTGCGGCAGCACCGACTCGTCCGTGACTGTGCCGTTGCCGAGGAGCGGGATCTTCGTCTTCAGCCCGGAGTCGGCGTACTGCTTCACGAACTGCAGCGACCCGCGGCCGAAGAAGACGGCGAAAACGGCATCGGCGTCACCCTTGATCTGGGCGATGAAGGGCGAGAAGTCGGTGGTGTTCAGCGGCGTCCAGATTTTCTGGATGATCTGCCCGCCCTGCTCCTCGAAGGTGCGCTGGAATCCGCCCACCGTCTCCCACCCGAAGGCGTAGTCGAAGCCGACGGTGGCGATCTTCTTGTACTTGAGGTTCTTGGCGACCCACTCGCCGAAGGGCTGCGTCGACTGGCTGCTGTTCCAGCCCGTTCGCACCACCCACTTGGCGGGCTTGCGCTGGGTCAAATCGTCGGAGGACATGACGGGGTAGGTCGTGGGGATCTTCGCGGCGTCGGCGAAGGGGTGGATCGCGTACCCCGTCGAGGCCAGGAGCCCGCCCGTGAGGAGCGCCACGTGGTCCTGGTCCACCAGCTTGCGCGCCTTGGTCAGCGCCGTCGCGGTGACACCCTCGGTGTCCTCGACGATCAGCTCGATCTTCCGCCCCACCACCTGGCGGTTGATCTCGTCGAGGTAGAGCTCGGTGCCGCTGAGCATGTCTTTGCCGAGGGCCGAGGCGGCGCCGCTGAGCGGCACCAAGAGCCCGATCTTGATGGGGCCGCTCTGGGCGTCGGCGGCGTTCGGGATCGATCCCACGAGCATCAGGGCCAGGATCGCGATCACCACGGCGAGGCGAGGTGCCATGACGGGTCTCCTTGTGTTCAGCGCCGGCGGCGGAGCGCGCCGACGACGCCGTGCGGGGCGAACAGGATGACGCCGATGTAGACGGCGCCCAGGATGAGGAGCCATCGCTTGGTGTACACGCTCACGAAGTTCTTGAGGAACACGATGATGCCGGCCCCGATGGCGGGGCCGATCAGGGTGCCCGGGCCACCGAGCGCCGTCATCAGGAGCGCCTCGACGGACGTGACGAGCTGCACGTCGGTGGGGCCGACAAAGCCGTTGTAGTAAGCCCAGAGGACGCCGGCGACACCCGCGAAGGTACCGGCGAGCACGAAGGCGAGATACTTGTGGAGCCACACGTTGTAGCCGAGGGCCTCCATGCGCGACTCGCTGCCGCGAATGCCCTTGAGCCCGAGTCCGAAGGGCGACACCACGAGGAGCCCGAGGAGCGCCCAGGACGCGGCCGCGGTCAGGAGCGCGAAGTAGAAGAAGGGCAGCGGGGCGGCGAAGCTCAGCGCGCCGAGCTCGGGGCGCGGCACTCCCGACACGCCGTTGTCTCCCTTGGTCAGCGACACCCACCGGAAGGCGAGCCCCCACACGACCATACCGAGGGCGAGCGTGATCATGAGGAAGTAGGTGCCGCGCGCCCGGATGGCGACAACGCCGAAGACGGCCGCGGTCACGGCCGCCAAGGCGATGCCGGCCGCGGCGCAGCCGACGAGCCCCACCTGACGCTCCGTGGCGAGCAGCGCCACGGCGTAGGCCGCGACGCCGAAGTACGCCGCCTGGCCGAGCGAGGGCAGCCCCGTGTAGCCCAGGAGCACGTCGAGGCTCATGGCGAGGATGCCGAAGATGAGCGCCTGGGTGACGAGGGTCAGCGGATAGGCGGGCAGCGCCGGGCCGAGTGCGGCCAGCACACCGACGACGACCACCGCCCAGAGAGCGCGCCGGCGAATCACGCGACGGTCCTCGCCGCGACCATCAGCCCCGGCCGAAGAGCCCGGTGGGCCGGATGGCGAGGATCAGGGCCATCGGAGCGAACAGCGTGAAGTAGGCCAGCTCGGGAAAGAGCGCCTTGCCGAAGTTGTCGAGGAGCCCGACGAGCAGGCTCCCCGCCATGGCGCCCGGCAGGCTGCCGAGCCCGCCCACGATCACGACGACGAAGGCGTACGGGAGCACCTCGAAGTCGGCGCCCGGGTAGACGCCGAGGAAGCCGGCTCCGATGACGCCGCCGAGCGCGGCCAGCCCGGCCCCGAGCCCGAAGACGGCCAGCGAGATGCGCGGCACGTTGATCCCCACCCCTTGTGCCATCTCGCCGTCGTCCACGGCGGCGCGGATCATGGCGCCCGCGCGCGTCCGGTCCAGCAGGAGCCAGAGCCCCAGGCCCACGGCGACGGCGACGACCACGATGAAGATGCGGTAGACGGGGAACATGGCCCCGCCAAGACGCAGCCCACCCGAGAGGGCCGCGGGCACCGGCAGGTTGTAGGGATCGCCGCCCCAGATCAGGAGCGCCAGGTCCTGGAAGATCAGCGCGAAGCCGATGGTCATGAGCACCTGCCCCAGGTCCTGGCCCCGCAGCCGGCGGAGGAAGAACCGCTCCATGGCCATCCCGATCAGCGCGATGGCGACGGTGCCGGCGATCACGGCCATCGCGAAGCTCCGGGTACGGAGCGCCACCGTCAGCCCCAGGTAGCCGCCCAGCATGAAATAGGACCCGTGGGCCATGTTGACGATGCGCATGACGCCGAAGATCAGCGACAGCCCGCTCGCCAGGAGGAAGAGGAGCGCGCCGTACGACACGCCGTTGAACGTCTGGACGATCCAGAAGTCCGGCCGCATGCTGCCTCTACTCCAGGCGCAGCATGCGGGCGGCGTTACTCCGGACGACGCGCTCCTGGTCCTTACGGCTGAGCCCAGTCGCCTTGGCCTGGATGATAGCGAGGGGCCGCTCGAGGCCCATGTCGAAGCAGAAGTCCGTGCCGAGCATCACGCGGTCCGCCCCCACCGTGGCGACCAGATAGCGGAGCGCGCCCGCGTCGTGGCTGATGATGTCGTAGGTGAAGCGGCGGAGATAGGCGCTGAAGGGCTTCTTCGCCACGCCTTTGGTCTCGGGCCTCACGCCCTGTCCGTGACGCAGGCGCCCGTGCAGATAGGGCACGGCGCCGCCCGCGTGAGGCAGGCAGACCGTGAGCTTCGGAAGCCGGTCGAGCACGCCACCGAAGACGAGGTGCGCCGCGGCGATGGCGGTGTCGAACGGGTTACCGAGAAAGTTGTTGAGGTAAAAAGGCGCGAGCCGCTCGGCGCCGATGACGCGGATGGGATGGAGCAGCACGGGCAGCCGGAGCGCGGCGGCGCGCTCGAAGATGGGGAAGAACTCCGGGTCGGACAGCTCGCGGCCACCGACATTGGTGCCCATGTACACACCGCGGATGCCGGGCAGCTTGGCCGCGCGCTCCAGCTCGGCGAGCGCGCGTGGCATATCTTGAAGGGGCACCATGGCACAGCCGACGAAGCGGTCGGGGTGCGCGACATGCGCGGCGCTCGCCGCATCGTTCCAGGCCGCCGCCAGTCGCGACCCGGTCGCGCCGTCGGCCCAGTACACCATGGGCGCGGTGAGCGAGAGGGCCTGGGTCGCCACGCCCTGGCGGTTCATGGAGCGGATGCGGAGATCGAGGTCCCAGTAGCGCGCCTCGAGAGGAGGGGTGCGCGAGGCACCCACCACGAGGGCGGGGCCCTTCGGGCTCGAGCGGTCCACCCCCGCACCGAAGGAAGCGCCGGCCTCTTCGACGACGCGGATGAAAGCCTCCGGGAAGAAGTGGGCGTGGACATCGATGCCGGCGGGCTCGATCATCGACGGGGATTCTACTCTCAATGCCCTGGCGATGGTAGTCTCAAGGACCTGGAGCCGGGCCGATCGCCAAAGTCCCGGAGGTGGTCCGCAAAGGAGGACGGAGTGAAACTACCGCGCGACAGATTCGACTACTCGCCCATGGTCACCCGTCGCCCCTTCAAGCTGCCCAAGGGCGCGCGCATCGCCGTGTGGACCATCGTGAACATCGAGGAGTGGGACATCGAGAAGCCGATGGCCCGCCAGTACCTGACGGCGCCCCAGGGCGTCGCCACCGTCCCCGACGTGCCGAACTGGGCATGGCACGACTACGGCATGCGCGTGGGCTTCTGGCGCCTCCTCGACGCGCTCGCCAAGCGTAAGATCCGCGCGACCACGGCCATCAATGCCCACGTGGTCGAGTCCTACACACCCGTCGCCCAGGCCATGCTGGATGCGGGGTGGGAGTTCATGGCCCATGGAGTGATCCAGGGCGCGATGCACCTCCTGCCGGACCAGCGCGCCGCCATCCGGCAGTCCGTCGAGATGCTCAAGAAATTCACGGGCAAGAAGCCCAAGGGCTGGCTCGGCCCGGGGCTCACCGAGACCTGGGAAACGCTCGACTACCTCGCCCAGGAGGGCATCGAGTACGTCTCCGACTGGGTCAACGACGACCAGCCCTACCCGATCCGCACGACGGCGGGCCCGCTCATCTCGGTGCCGTACTCGATCGAGCTCAATGACATACCGATGATGGTGATCCAGCACCACACCTCATCTGAGTGGCTCCAGCGCGCCAAAGACCAGTTCGACCGGCTCTATGCCGAGGGCGCCAAGAACCCCCGGGTGATGGCGCTCGCCGTGCACCCGTATATCTCGGGCGTGCCGCACCGGATCAAGTACTTCGAGGCGGTGTACGATTACATGCGGAAGAAGAAGGGCGTCTGGTTCACCACGGGCGAAGACATCTACGAGTGGTACAAGTCACAGCAATGACACGCCGGGGCAAGGTCATCCCGTTTCCAAAGTCGCCTCCCGCGCCGGAGCCGGAGCCGCAGCCGGGTCTGGTCGAGGTGCGTCGCTGCCGCGATCAGGGAGAGGCGCTGGTCGTCCAGGCGCTCCTGGACGGCGATGGCATCCCCACCATCATGCGCGGCCAGCTCGTCCACTCCGTGCACCCGTTCAGCGTCGGCGACGCCGGCGAGGTCACGCTCTTCGTGGCCGCGATCGACGCCGAGCGCGCCCGCCGCCTCCTCGCCCGCGTCTAGCCTTCTCTGACGCGTGGCCTGGCCCGGGTCCGGCGGGGCGGGGGGCGCTCTCCCGGGACCCGTATCTTCTGCGGAGATTCTCGAAGCCAAAAACCAGAATCTCGTGGCGGGCTCGAGTGCCCACGCGGAATGCGACTCAGCGTGGTCTCGGGAGAGCGCCCCCCTCCCCACCCGCCCCGCGAACTCGACCACGCGCCCAGAAAACTAGCGGTAGAACTTCTCCGCGTCCGGGTCCTTCCTGTCGTTGAACGACGTGCCCATCTCCTTGGCCTCGTCGGTGTGGTAGTAGTTCGCCACGAGGTGATCGATGGTCACGCGGCTCATGCCGAAGGCGCCGTTGTGACGCGCGTGGAAGGCGGCCTTGAGCGCGGCGAGCGCCTGCGGCCCGCGCTTCTTCAGCTCCTCGCAGATCGCCTCGGTACGCGCGCGGAGCTCCGCGTGCGGCGCCACCTCATTGACGAGGCCGATCGCCTGCGCGTCCTTGGCGCTGTACTTGCGGTTCAGGTACCAAATCTCCTTCGCCCGCTTGCGGCCGACCGAGTCCTCGAGGTACCAGGTGCCGAAGCCCGCGTCGTAGGAGCCCATCATGGGCCCGACCTGCCTGAAGGTCGCCTGCTCGCTCGCCACCGTGAGGTCGCACATATTGGCGAGCACATTGCCGCCGCCCACGGCGAAGCCGTTGACCATGGCGATCACCGGCACCGGCATGAGGTCGATGAGGCTGTAGAGGTCCACGACCGGCGGCACGTTGTGGTAGTGGAGCTGGCCGTCATTGGGCTCCTTCTCGCCGCCGATGCAGAAGAAGCGGTCGCCGGCGCCCGTGATCACGACCACGCGCACGCCCGCGTCGTTGCGTGCCTCGTTGAGCGCGGCGATCAGCTCGAGCACGGTCTGACGGCGGAAGGTATTGCCCTTGTCGGGGCGGTTGATGGTGAGCCACGCGATCTGATTCTTCACTTCGTACAGGACGTCGGCGTAGGGCATGGTCGGGCCTCCGTGAAACGGGTTAGGTCAGCGTGATGCCGAAGAGCTTGGCCGCATTGGCCGTGAGCGCGGCGCCGAGCGCTTCCGGATCGGTGCCGCGCAGCTCGGCGATGAAGGCGGCGGTCAACGCCACATAGGCGGGCTCGTTGCGCTTCCCGCGGAAAGGCGTAGGCGGCAGATACGGGCAGTCCGTCTCGACAACCAGACGGTCCTCGGGGACGAAGCGGGCGACGTCTGGAAGCGCGCGGGCGTTCTTGTAGGTCACCGGGCCCGCCAGCGAGATGAAGAGCCCCAGGTCGAGGCACCGCCGGGCGATCTCGACATCTCCCGAGAAGCAGTGCATGACCCCGCCGATCTCCCCCGCGCGCTCCTCGGCCAGGATGGCAAGCGTCTCGTCGTGGGCGTCCCGGCAGTGGATGACGAGCGGCTTGCGCGCGCCGCGGGCGATGTGAATCTGGCGGCGGAAGACCCGCCGCTGGGCGTCCGGCGGCGAGAGGGTGCGGAAGAAGTCGAGGCCCATCTCGCCGAAACCGACCACCTTGGGCTCGGCGCGCGCGAGCCGCTCCATCTCGGCAAAGTCGTCCTCGACCGCCTCGCCCGCATCGTGGGGATGGATGCCGACAGTCGCCCACACGTCGGGAAAGTGGCGCGCCAGATCCACCACCGCGTGGTTGGTCTCCCGGTCCGTCCCGATCGTCACCATGCCGCGCACGCCGGCCGCGCGCGCCCGGTCCAGAACGGCGTCGAGATCCTCCGAAAACTCGGAGAAGTGCAGGTGCGC
>Ga0315275_10003848_pt1 | contig 13925 bp, 13 predicted proteins | sample YL17G03_0_MG_FD_205557 | JGI IMG/M metagenome (GOLD analysis project Ga0315275, IMG submission 205557) | Sediment microbial communities from Yellowstone Lake, YNP, Wyoming, USA - YL17G03_0 | ecosystem: Environmental > Aquatic > Freshwater > Lake > Sediment | place: USA: Wyoming | collected... | reverse complement strand
ACTGTCCTTGGTTCCGTCAGCTTTACGGTGAAGTGAGGTGCGCGCTGGCTTCGTAGGGGCACGCCTTCACAAGAGATCCGACCGCAAGGCAGAGGAGAAATTATGTCCAGTCGAGTGAAACCCATTCCCGAGGGCTATCACACCGCGACTCCCCACCTGATCGTCAAGGGCGCGGTGGCGGCTCTGGAGTTCTACAAGCAGGCGTTTGGCGCCACGGAGCTGCTGCGCATGATGAAGCCCGACGGGCGAGTCGGGCATGCCGAAATCAAGATTGGCGATTCGCCGATCATGCTCGCCGACGAGTTCCCGGAAATGGGCGCGCGCAGTCCAGAGTCCTACGGCGGCTCGCCGGTGACGATTATGCTTTATGTCGAGGACGTGGACCGGGTGTTCAACCAGGCGGTCGCCGCCGGCGCCAAGGTGCAACGGCCGGTTGCGAATCAGTTCTACGGCGATCGCACCGGCGGCATCACGGACCCTTTCGGCCATACCTGGTACATTGCCACGCACGTCGAAGACGTCCCGGAGGAGGAATTGCAGAAGCGCGCCGCGGCCGCAGCGCTTTGATTCGAGTCAGGCGAGGCCGTCGCAAAGCCGTAAATCGCGCGCTGCTGGCTGCCAACTTTCCGCAATCAGCGGTCAGCCTTTTCGGCCTTCGATCTTCTTGCTTGCGGCTTTTGAATTCCCACAGCGAACAGTCGACTGCCGACTCTGCGCCCACGCCCTCTCCCACCCACTCGCCGGACCTCCTTGACTTCGCCCCGACGGGGCTTTAGAGTAGGCGCCACCTGGAGTTACTTTCGTCCGCACCGCGGGTCCGCCGCCTGTGAGACGAGCGCCCTCGCTCGGGAGGGAGGCTTCGGCCCATGTTCATTTTCGCCAGTTTCTCCGCCTTCGGCGTCTTCCTCGGCCTTGCCGCCATTGGTTTCCTTATCTTGATCACGAGTTTTGTGATGGGCGAGATCTTCGATCTCGGTGACTGGTTCGGTCATCACGATATCGACGCGCACGGGGGCGGCCCGAGCTTCCTGAGCGGCCGAATCCTCAGCGTGTTCGTGACGGCTTTCGGCGGCTTCGGCGCGATTGGAATTCATGCGGGCTTTGGCATCGGCGTCAGCACGGCGATGGGCCTCGCCAGCGGGTTCGTTTTTGGAGGGATTGTTTTCCTCTTCGTGAAGTTCCTGCACGGCCAGGAAGCTTCGAGCGACATCCACGTCGGCGACCTGATCGGCAGCACCGCCGACGTGACCGTGGCCATACCCAAGGGCGGCCTGGGACAGGTGCGCTGCGCGATGGGTGAAAGCGTGGTGGAAAAGATCGCCCGCTCGGTGGACGGCGAGGAGATTCCCTCTAACACGGCGGTGAAAATTGAAGCCATCGTGGGGGACACGGTGTTGGTGAGGAAAAGCCAGTAAGCGGTAGACGGTAGGTGGCATGCGGGGAGAAAAGACGAAGGACAAAGGACAAAGGACAAAGGACGAAATACGAAACACGAAATAGGACTGACAACTGAGAACTTTCGTTAGCAAGTTGGCTGGAGGAACGTCATGCAAGCACTCGAACAATTCCTAATCCCCATCATTGTCGTCCTGGTGGTTCTGGCGCTGGTTGTGGCGATGGCGCTGTTTGGAAAGAACTACCTGAAAGTTCCGCCTAACATCGTGGCGATCTTCAGCGGGCGCAAGCGCACGTTGCCGGACGGAAAGATCGTCGGCTACCGGATGGTGAAGGGCGGCGCGAGTTTCCGCTGGCCGCTGCTCGAAAAGGTTGACTACCTTTCGCTGAACGTTTTCACGATTCCGCTCGAAATCAAGCGCGCTTACACGTTGAAAGGTGTCCCGATTTCGGTGAAGGCTGTGGCCAACGTCAAGATCAAGGGCGACGACGTTTCCCTCACCGCCGCCGCGGAGCGCTTCCTGGATATGACTCACGACCAGATCCAGCGCGTCATTTTCCAGACGCTGGAAGGCCACCTGCGTTCAATTCTTGGCACGCTGACCGTGGAAGAGGTCAACAGCGACCGGGCGAGTTTCGCGCAGAAACTGACCTCGGAGGCGGCAGTGGACTTGGAGCGGATGGGCATTGGGGTGGACGTGCTCACCATTCAGGACATCAGCGACGAGGAAGGCTACCTCGACGCGCTCGGCAAGAAGCGCACCGCCGAGGTGAAACGCGATGGAACGATTGGCGAAGCGGAGGCGACGCGCGACGCCAAGATCAAGTCTGCGCTGGCCATGCAGGAAGGTGAGAAGGCCAAGTTCGACGCCGACGCCAACATCGCCGCCGCGCAGCGCGACTTCCAGGTGAAGCAGGCGACCTATCAGGCGGAGATTGAGATCGAGAAAGCGAAAGCCGCGCAGGCCGGTCCCCAGGCCGACGCCAAGGCCCGGCAGTCCGTGGTGGCGGAGGAAGTGCGCATCGAGAAGACCAGGACACTGGAACAGATTGGCGTTCAGGAACAGGAAGTGATGCGCCGGCAGAAAGAGTTGGAAGCCACGGTGGTCAAGGCCGCGGATGCCGAGCGGCAGGCGGCCATCGTGCGCGCCGAGGGCAAAAAGCAAGCGGCCATCCTCGAGGCCGACGGCCAGAAGGCCGCGCTGATTGCCATGGCCCAGGCGCAGCAGGAAAAACTGAAAGCGGAAGGCTTTGGCCGTGCCGCCGCCGTCGAGGCCGAGGGCCGCGCCGAGGCCGCCAAGATCGAAGCCATGGGTCTGGCACAGGCGCGTGCCATCGAAGCGCAGGGCGTCGCGGAAGCGCAGGCCATCTTGAAGAAGGCCGAGGCCTGGAAACAGTTCAACGACGCCGCCAAGCTCCAAACGATTCTGGAGAAACTGCCGAGCGTCTTGCAGGCCTCGGCGGGAATCTTCGGGGCCGTGGCCGCGCCGCTGGGCAATATCGACAAGGTCGTCGTCATCGAGCAGGGCAGCAGCGGCGCCGGCGACGGCACGGGCGGCATTGGCCGCATCGCGCGCGCCGGCCCGGCGCTGGTCTTCAGCTTGCTCCAGCAGTTGCAGGCCCTGGGCCTCGATATCCCCGGCGTGTTGTCTCAGCTTGGCGCAGAAGGCGGCAAGTTGGCCGCTAGGGTAGAAGCGGGAAGTCAGAAGGCAGAAGGCAGTAAGCAGTAGGCAAGAGTCCAAGCTGCGGCAGATCCGGATTTGACAGCAGGTCTCCGGGTCTTTCGAAATGAAAGGCCAAAGGTAGAGACGGCTCGGGGACACCTGGCCGCCCCGAGGCGTGGCGCGAGGAGCCGGCAGCGGCGAGGCTGAAGGAGGCGGGAGTCGGCAGCACGGTGGCGCGGCTGATCGACGGGAAACTCGACCGGCAGCATTCAGAGCTGGTAAGCGTCACAGGTTGGTTGCACCTGATCTCGGATGGCCGCTAAATCGCGCGCGGGCACAATACGGGCATCGAGAATTGCGTGGGAACGAGTGTGGTATTGGAGGTTGGCTTGGTGCACATCCTGATTGCGGAGCGTTCGGCGATGACAGTCGATCCAGCTTTGTACCGCAGCCACGGGATCGAACCGACGGACTGCAAGATCGTTGTGGTGAAGTCCCCGAATGGGTTTCGCGCCGAGTATGAACCGATCGCCGCGCGTATATTTATTCTAGACACGCCGGGCGTGAGTACGGCGAAGCTTGAGAACATGCCCTGGCAGCGGATAAGCCGGCCGATCTATCCGCTCGGTCGCGACGTTAAATACAAAGCCTAGAGTTCGTGGTCACTACGTAGGTCTGCGAAGTCACATTTCACTAAAAAGGAGTGCCGGAGATGCCGAAGGGTCTCATAAGTAAAATCGGACGCCGGGCGTTCATGGGAAGCACGTTGGGCGCCTGGAGCCTGCTGAAGCAGCCCGCCGCTTTGAGCGCGGGAAGCTCTTCAGCTCGCGATGAGTCTTCTGGAAACGCGACCACTGATGTCTTCAACAAACGCCGCGAGATCTATTTGACAAGCGATACGCTCAAGGTAAAGCCTGCCTTTCTGCCGTTAATGCCGGGGGCGGTCGTCCCCAAGGGATGGTTGAGGGATTGGGCGGTGGCTGCTGCGAACGGGATGACGGGCCATTTAGACGAATATTCCTCCACGTTCGGAGAGGCCTGGGAAGGCCACTGGTTCAACGCGGTGGGTGTACAACCTAATGGAGAAGGCTGGCCTCTGGAGCAATGCAGTTACTGGCTCGATGGAGCAGTCCGGCTGGCATACATTCTGAACGACAAAGCCTTGATCAGCAAGGTTACGAAGCGGCTGGACACGGTTGTTTCAGGGGTGCTGGGAGGGGGAGAGTCGTTCATTTACTGGCGGCCCAAGTCGGTTCTGGACGAGTCGGTGGGCACCCGTCCCGGCGACGCCCGATTCAACAACTGGGCTCACTCTCACATGGGGCGCGCCCTGGTGGCTTACTATGAGGCGACCGGCGATCCGCGGGTGTTGAAGGCGCTGGTTAAGGTCTATAGCGACTACCCACCTCCGCCGTTTTCGGGCGGGTTCGATGATGTGCGGGGCGGGCTCAATGTGGATGCGATGCTGGAAACCTATCTTATGAGCGGTGACCGCCGGGTGCTTGACGCCGCCCTTGCCACGACGCAGAGGGCAGACTATCGCGAGGCGAGGAGCCAGTGGGCACGGGGGCAGCTAGAGCCCGGGCATGACGTGATTTACTACGAGAACATTCGCCTTCCAGCCTTACTGTATCCGTGGACCGGGGAGAGGGAGGATCTTGCCGCGACCGAGAAAGCCATCGAGTGGGGCGAGCAGCATTACCTGCTCCCCATGGGGCTCACTTCGGGAGAAGAGTGGCATGCCGGGATCGGGGCCACCCGCAACGTGGAGACCTGCAACGTGGCCGCGTCGATGTGGACCTTTCTCTGGATGCTGCGGATTACGGGCGAGGGGGAGTACTCGGACCGGATTGAGAAGGTGTTCTTCAACGCCGGGCCGGCACCCGTAGACCGTGAGTTCAAGACCATGTGCTACTATCAGAGCGCCAACCGCTACAGCACTTCTCTGCCGCTAGAAGCACCGGGGGCCGGGCAGTACTGGTACACCAATCTCGGGTACCACTGGGTGCTCTGCTGCGTAGGGAATCTGAGTCGTGTCATTCCCAACTACGTCATGCATATGTGGATGGGCACGGTGGATGGTGGCTTGGCTGCCACCCTATATGGCCCCTCGGCCGTGCGCGCCACCGTGGCCGAGAACGTCGGGGTTGAGGTGGAAGCCCGGACCGGGTATCCGTTCGAAGAGGCCATTACCTTGGTGGTCAAGCCGGAGAGGGAAGTGTCGTTTCCGCTCTATCTGCGCATTCCTGGTTGGTGCCGCAGTCCGGAGATCGAAGTGAATGGCGAGAGGGTTGGCCAGGGAGGCGCGAGGGGAGGGTTCATCAAGGTAGCCCGCCAGTGGAGGGCGAACGACCAAGTGGTGCTGCGTTTTCCCATGTCCGCGAAGGTGGAGCAGGGACGGGAAACGCCGTACCCTCAAATCCCGTATTATACAAGACCCGCTGGCCGCAGGCTCGGGAGAGAGACGGGGATCAACAGTCCCTATGCTTGCGTTTATTACGGGCCGCTCCTGTTCTCGCTTCCGATCCCGGACGAGAGCGCCAATGAAGAGAAGGCGGATGCGCGCTATCAATATGCTCTGGACGTGAGTCCTGCCAAGGCGGGGACGGAGATCGCGGTTGTCCGGCATGCCATGCCCGGCAGGTGGACGTGGTCCCTGGAGTCGCCGCTACAGCTCGCGGTGAAGGCGAGGGAATTCGACTGGCGACCGACGGAGCTTCTGCCGCTGCCGAAGGAGCCTATCAAGGGAGGGCGGTCCGCGCAGGTGCTTCTGGTGCCGTATGGATGCACCAAGTTCCGGGTCACCATGTTTCCGGTAAGCGAGGCGGCATGGGGCAGCAGTCGGTGAGGCTGCCCCTGGGCAATATCGACAAGGTCGTCGTCATCGAGCAGGGCAACAGTGGCGCCGGCGACGGCACGGGCGGCCTCGGCCGCATCGCGCGCGCTGACCCGGCGCTGGTCTTCAGCCTCCTCCAGCAGTAGCAGGCGCTCGGGCTCGATATCCCCACCGTGCTCGCGCAACTCGGAGCGGCCGACGGAAGCAAGACAGCAGAGGCAGTGAAGGCCGCCGCCGATCAGGTCGCGACCAGGGGCAAGAAAGTCGAATAGTAAATGGTGAATTCTGAATTGTGAATGCTGAGAGCTGACTGCTGAGTGCTGGCAACTGACAACTCCCTTATGGCCTCCTACCAATCCTCTGCGAAACTGCACACTGAGCGGGCCGACGCCCTGGTCGTCCATTGCAGCGACCATCGCTTCCAGGCGGGCCTGCAAGAGTTTCTCAACAACGGCCTCAAGCTCAACGGCAACTACGATGTGCTGGCGATCCCCGGCGGGCCGCAGTGCCTGACGCTGGTTGAGTATCTGCCCAAATTCTCCTGGGCCAGCGGGAAGTGGTTCCGTTACTTGATCGAGAACCATGAACTGGGGCGGCTAATCCTGATGGCCCATCAGGATTGCGGCTGGTACCGGCAATTGCCGTTTCATCTCTTCGGGTCTTCAGACCCCCGCCAGCGGCAGGAAGAAGACCTGCGGCGCGCCAGGCGGACTCTCGCCGCGCAGTTTCCCGAGGTTCAGGTGGAGCTCTATTACGTCGCCTGGGACGCGAGCGAGCGTGTCACCATCGAGGCGGTGTAAATCGAGTTGACAGTTGACAGTCAACAACCGACAGCTAGAAACGAGAAGGCAGAAGTCAGAAGTCAGAAGACGAAGGACCAAGGACGAAGTACAACGGACGAAGGACCTCTGGCAACTGACAGCTGAAAACTGACTGCTGCTTTTCCATGCCCACTCACCTCCAAATCGCCCAAAACGGTGCCACGGTGCTGCTGATGGGCCTGCTGATCGGCCTGGAGCGGCAACACTCGCAGAAGGTCGATGAGCCGCTGTTTGCGGGCTTCCGCACCTTTCCGGTCATCGCGCTGACGGGCTTCCTTGCCGCTCTGATGGCACGCGCCGGAGTTCCCTGGCTCCTTCCGGTGGCGATGGCGGGTGTGGCGGCGGTGGCGGTCACGGCGTACTACGTCACGGCGCAGGGCCACCACAAGGGCGCAACCACAGAGCTTGTCGCTATCCTCACGTTTGTGCTGGGTGCACTCGCGGCGTACGACCAGGTGATTCCCGCCGCCATCTTCGCCGTCGTCACCACGCTCCTGCTTTCGATGAAAGCTCCGCTGCACCAACTGGCGGAGAAGATCCAGGAAGACGAAATCTACGCCATCCTCAAGTTCGGCATCGTCACGGTGATCGTGTTGCCACTGCTGCCCAACCGCACTTTCGGGCCGTTTGACGTGCTCAATCCGCGCCTGGTGTGGTGGATGGTGGTGCTGATTTCCGCCGTGAGCATGCTGGGATATGTGCTGATGCGATTCCTCGGAGCGCGGCAGGGAATCGCCGTAACGGGCTTCCTGGGCGGGCTCGCTTCGAGCACCGCAGTAACCTTCGGCCTTTCCGAGAAGGCGCGTGAAGTCGAAGCGGCGGTGGCGCGCTACTTCGCCCTGGGCATCGTCATCGCCTCGACCATCATGTATTTCCGCGTCTTATTCCTGACGCTGGTGATCGACCCGCCCCTTGCCCGCGCCCTGGCATTGTTTATCGGCGCGCCGGCGCTGGTGGGCGTTGGCGTCGCCATTTATCTCTGGAGGAGCAAGGCTGGCGAAGGCGAGGCGCAACTGAAGGTCAAGAACCCCATGGAACTCGGGCAAGCGGTGAAGTTCGGCGTACTGTTTGCTGTCGTACTTTTTGTGTCGCGCGCGTCCCACCATTATTTCGGCTCGGCGGGCGTTTACATCGCGAGCGCGCTCGCGGGCTTGACAGACGTGGATGCCATTACCGTCTCCATGGCGCGCCTGTCGCGCGAAAGCGTCCTCGTGCCGGCCACCGCCAACGCTTCCATCCTCCTCGCTTGCGCGATGAACACGCTGGTGAAGGGCGGCATCGCCATATTCATCGGCGGAAAGCCCCTGCGCTCAGTCATCGCCCCGATCTTCCTTGGACTCTTCCTGGTGACGCTTGCCGCGTGCCTGGCGGCCGCCCGTTCGTAGCGGCGGGCGGAACTAGTCCCCGCCGAATGGAGGGCAGCCCGGCATACCCGCTCTCGACGTGGTGAGAGTCGGCGCTGGAAAGTTGAAGGCTGATCCAAGCGACGGGCCGCCGGCCACAGATGGTTGACCCTTGATGGAATCAAACACTCAAAACCTGGAGAATTGCGCCTGCCTCGAATTGGCATTCGTGAGGTGGGAGTTCGATGAGAGGTATTTGGGCACGGACCGCTACTATGCAGATATATCCGTGCGGACCTGCAAGCTGTGTGGCCGGCACTGGCTTAACTACCATTACGAAAACGAGGCGTTCACCGCATCGGGACGCTGGTACAGAGGCTTGATTCCACCAGATCAGGTCGATTCCGTTTCGGCGGAGGGTGCCAGGGAATTCCTGGGCAAGCTCGATTGGTACCTGTGCGGCGGGAGCTTTTACGGAAAAGTGTTTAAGGCTAGCGGCGTCCCGAGCGTCTGGCCGTGAATGAACAGGCACCAGCCGCACCTTCATAAGCTGACTGCTGAACCCCTTATAACTGCCTACTTCTTGCCCTCCGTCACGCCCGGCCAAGTGTCGGTGCGGAACGGATACGCCGGCAGGCCACTCTTGCCAAAGAGGCTGCGCTCGGGATTGCCCGCCCAGGCGTAGCGAACGGCGACGGGGTGAGGGACCTGCGCGCTCCGCACAACCACCGACCTACCGGAAATCCTGGCCTCAGCGGGAACAAATCTCCGGTTTTCGCCTGCGATTTCAAAGCCCTTGAGCGTTTTCCCAGTACCTCTGGCCACCAGCCCGCCGGACACATGCTTAGAGGACTGGAATCGCAGATCCCGCAGGCAGATTCTTTTCCCGCTGTGCCGAAGGTCCGCCTATTTCGATGGCGGGAGGGATCAGGATGACATTCCGCAATCGCCAAGCGGCGTGTGCTGGGCTACAATCGCCAATCCAATAGGAGGCGAGATGAAACGAGTGGGGTTTGTGCTCAAGGTGAAGCAAGAGAAAATCGAGGAGTACAAGGTGCACCACAAACACGTTTGGCCCGAGATGCTTCGGGCGCTCGAGCGCACCGGATGGCACAACTACTCGCTCTACCTGCGCGACGATGGGACGCTGTTCGGATACTTTGAGACGCCGGAGAGTCTGGACGCGGCGCGCGACGCCATGGCTCGCGAAGAAGTGAACTCCCGCTGGCAGGCGTTTATGGGGCCCTACTTCGAGGCCCCCTCGGGCGCCCCGCCCGATCAGATGATGCTCGAGCTCGAGGAAGTCTTCCATCTCGATTAGCCGCCCGCGCGTCATCCGGTATCAGTTTCTTCGCTTTTTATTCGCCCCACCGACCCGCCGGGGTGGCCGCTCTTCCTGCCTCTGTGCGATGACTGACAAATGCGCGTAGCCGCGGCACGGGTTTGGTGCCGTGGGCTTTCATGGGTTGCAATGAAGAACCCACGGCATTAAGAACATGCCGCGGCTACTGTATACACTGACTACTGACAACTTCCTATTTCTTCCCCTCCGTCACTCCTGGCCAGTCGTCAGTTCGAAAGGGATAGGCCGGCAGGCCGCTCTTGCCGTAGAGGCTGCACTCGGGATTATCCGCCCAGGCGTAGCGAACGGCGACGGGGTGAGGGACCTGCGAGCTTCGCACAAGAATCGTATCTCCCGAAATCCTCGCCTCGGCGGGAACGAACTTGTGGTCTTCGCCCGCGATTTCAAAACCCTTGAGCGACCCGGCTCCGCGCTTGGCTGCCAGGCCGCCGCTCACATGTTTGAAGGTGACCCGGATGGCAGCGCCTTCGGTTTTCATCGAACCATAAATCGGCCCGGCATAGACGGCGTCCTTGCCGTAAGCGATGGCTTCGGCAGCCAGCGCCAGGCGGCGTCCGACTTCCTGCTTATTCTTGGGGTGAATGTCGTAAGGCTCGCCGATATCCACCGCCGTCGCCATTCCGGCGTTGGGCAGCGACCAAGCCATGAACTGCGCCTCGCGCAATTCCGGCCATGTGCCGGAGTCCTCAAAGCTGGCAAGCTGAACGAACAGGAAAGGGAAATCTCCTTCGCCCCAGGCGCGCCGCCAGTCCTGGATCATGGTCGGGAAGAGCTTGCGGTATTGATAGGCGCGGTCGGCGTTCGATTCACCCTGGTACCAGATGGCGCCGGCGATGCGATAGGGATTGAGCGGTGCGATCATGCCGTTGAAGAGCCCTCCGGCGCGCCACGAACTACTTTGCGGATCGTCAGGGAATTCGGGCGGCCGCGGCGCTGTCTTCCCTTCGGCTTCTGCCTGCTGCGCGGAGCGGCTCCATCCATCCAACTCCCGGCGGTATATCTCAAGGCGACTTGGGTAGTCGGCAAGCTTTTTCTCCCAATCGGAGACGATGGAGGCGAGCGCGGGATCAGCGGCCAGGGTTTGCCGGCTGGTCCAGGCCTCGGCGGGAGTTCCTCCCCAGGAAGTGTGTATCAGGCCGATGGGAACGCCCAGCGCCTTGTGCAGGCCGCGCCCGAAGAAATATCCCACGGCGGTAAATTCACCCACCGTCTGCGGGCTGGCGACAACCCATTGGCCTTCGACGTCCGACTGCGGCTGGCCGGCCACGGCTTTCTTGACCGCGAAGTGGCGAATCATCGGGTAGTTCCCGGCGGCAATTTCCTGCGCCGAGCTCATCACGCCGCCCCAGGCGCGCGGGCTGTTGCCGACGGCCATCTCCATGTTGGACTGACCGGAACAGATCCAGACTTCGCCCACCGCGACGTTGTGCAATGTGAGCGTATTCTTTCCAGCCACCGTCATTTCAAACGGCCCGCCCGGCTTGAGCGGACCGAGCGCGACTTTCCAACGTCCCTCGCCGTCGGTGGTAGCCGTCGCTTTCTGGTCGGCGATGGACACGGTGACCTGCTCGCCGGGATCAGCGGTGCCCCAGACGGGATCCTTGGCGTTGCTCTCGAGAACCATGTTGTCGCCGAAAAGCGCCGGGAGCTTTATCTCGGCGAGAACGGGCGACGCCGTGAGCGCCATGAAGCCTAACAGCCAGATCAACAGTTTCGTGAATGGATGAAGCATGTTTCTCCTCACAATCGTTTTTGCCTCGGGGATGTTAACGATGAGGGTTGGGGACATACAAGAGACAAATTGCAGTGGACGAAGGACGACAACCCTCGACGGTGGGCGCCATCACTCCGCCGCCACAAACTTCACGCAAACCGGCGAAGGAACCTCAATCGTCTGGCCCGTCGGGGTCAGGCGGCCGGTCTTGGCGTCGATGCGGAAGACGACGATGTTGTCGGAGTTCTGGTTGGCCGCGAAGAGATAAGTTCCCGAGGGATCGATCCCGAAGTTGCGCGGTGTTTTTCCTTCGGTCGAGACGTGCTCGACCAGCGTCAGCGTGCCTTGGTCGGGTTCAATCGAAAACACCGCGATGCTGTCGTGGCCGCGATTCGACCCGTACAAAAACTTGCCCGATGGATGCACGTGGATGTCGGCGTCATCGTTGCTGCCGGAATAATCTTTGGGAAGTGTGGAAACCGTTTGCAGTTCCTTCAAGGCTCCCGCCGCCGCGTCGTAGGCGAACGCGGTGATGGTGGAGCCCAATTCGTTGATGGCGTACGCGAACTTGCCGCGCGGATGAAAGTCGAAATGCCGCGGCCCGGCGCCGGGATTGACCTTGGCGAACGGCGGGTCGTTGGCAGCGAGAGAGCCTTTCGTCGCGTCAAATCGGTAAACAATCAGCTCGTCGAGCCCGAGGTCTGCCGCGACGGCGAAACGGTTGTCGGGGGAAAGGTTGATGGAGTGCGCGTGCGGCCCCTCCTGGCGTTCGGGATTCGTGCCGTGACCCGTGTGCTGGATAAAGGCCGATGCCTCGCCCAAGCGGCCATCCTCGCCCACCGGGAACACCGCCACGTTGCCCCCGCGGTAATTGGCGGCCAGAAGATACTTCCCCGTCTTGTCCACCGCCACATAACAGGGGTCCGCGCCGCGCGAAGATACCGTATTGAGAAAGGTAAGCTTTCCCGTCTTCGCGTCGATGGCGAAGGCGCTGACCGAACCAGCTTTCTGGCCACCGTAATCGTCAACCTCATTCACGGCGAAGAGGAGTCGCCGGCTGGGATGAATTGCAAGGTAAGAAGGGTTGTCGGATTCTGCCACGAGTCCCAGAGGTGCTAGCAGGCCACTTTTCGAATCGAAACGGTAAGCGTAGATGCCCTTGCTGTACTGGCCGGTGTAAGTGCCAATGTAAAGCGAGCACTTTCCCTTCCCCCGAGGCTTCGCAGCCAGTCGCGCGGATGGCGCCAAAAGCAGCAAGACAAAGAATGGAGCAAACAAGACCAGGGAATGTGCCATGGTTTTCATGCCCCTATAAGAGCGCATCGGGCGACGAAGCGCAAGAGGTAGTCACGAGGAATACCGAGCCGGGTTCTCATGATGGTTCGTTCATGCCTCCGCGCGGCATCCGCCCCCCGAGTGATCCAACGCAGCCTGTGGGTGTGATAATCACGGAACCGTCCCGAAAGCGGACACGAGTATCCCAAAACCGGACACTCTGGACCAATGCCAGGAGGGGTGCTGCTCGTATTCTCTTGGCAGTAAAGGAGTTGCCTTAAGCTCAAGTGGCGGTAAAATTGCCCGAATATTCTCAGAGGGTTCTAAAATGCACACACTGCTTCAGGATGTCCGCTTTGGCCTGCGCATGTTGGCCAAGAACCCCGGCTTCACCGCCGTGGCCGTCGCAACGCTGGCGCTAGGCATTGCTGCAAATACGACGATCTTCAGCGCCGTGAACGGCTGGATGTTGCGGCCCCCACGCATAAAGGATCCCGCCAGGGTGGTCGTGATCCTAACCACTGACCCAGTCAGGGAAGGATGGGGATGGGACCGGCAACCTGTTTCCGCCTTTGATTTCGTTGCTTGGCGCGTGCAGAGCCGATCCTTCGATGACATGGCGGCGAGCGAAAGGAGCGATTTCGCTCTGACCGGAGAAGGCGAGCCGGAGCGGCTCTTTGGGATTCGCGTATCAGCAAACTATTTTCAAGTGCTGGGGGTCGAGGCCGCTCTGGGCCGCACCTTTTTGCCCGGTGAAGACCAGTCTGGTCACAACCAAGTCGCCATTCTGAGCCACGGACTGTGGCAACGTCGGTTCGGCTCCAACTCCAAGGTGATTGGCGAGGTCGTGCGCCTGAATGGCGAAAGCTACACTGTGGTGGGTGTCATGTCCAGCAGGTACCGGCTGGACGTATACGGCGGCCCCCAATTGTGGACGCCGCTCGTCCTCCCCCCGGAAAGCATTCTCCCCGCGGCCCGCGGGAGCCGCAGCCTGGAAGTCCTGGCTCGTCTGAAACCCGGCGTCGGCGTTGAAGCGGCAAAAGCTGAGATGGCTGGTCTTGCCCAACGGTCCGAGCAGACTTACCCCGGCACGAGCAAGGGTTGGGGCGCCACAGCAATGTCCATCCAGCACTACATTGCCGATGAGTTTGGAGTTGGCATGAGGCTGCAGATGGGAGTGGTTCTCTTTGTCCTGCTCATTGCTTGCGTCAACATTGCCAGCCTGCAACTTGCGCGCGGCGCCGAGCGCCAAACAGAGTTCGCCGTGCGCGCGGCTCTGGGCGGAAGTCGTTTGCGCCTGATCCGCCAATTGTTTGTTGAAAGTCTTCTCATGGCTCTTGCAGGGGGCGGGTTAGGCCTGCTGCTTGCCTGGTGGGGTGTGGACTTGCTCCGTAGGGGTCTCAGCCTCGTCCCCGACATCAGTCCGATAGCGCGCGAAGTGACCATCGATCACAACGTCCTCGCCTATACTCTTGGCATATCGGTTTTGGCAGCCGTTCTTTTCGGCTTGGCGC
>Ga0315275_10003845_pt1 | contig 13930 bp, 14 predicted proteins | sample YL17G03_0_MG_FD_205557 | JGI IMG/M metagenome (GOLD analysis project Ga0315275, IMG submission 205557) | Sediment microbial communities from Yellowstone Lake, YNP, Wyoming, USA - YL17G03_0 | ecosystem: Environmental > Aquatic > Freshwater > Lake > Sediment | place: USA: Wyoming | collected... | reverse complement strand
TCGGCGGCTTTTTCGCCCCACTGTCAGGCCGAGGGTCTGACAGTGTCAGATTCGTGAACATGCTCGAGTTCTCTCGCCCGTTCCACGCGGCGATCCACAGATGGGTGGGAATAGAGCATGACCTCCTTCAGAAAGTGGGGTTTACGCTCAGCCAGATTGAGATCCGCCAGTCGTTGCATAGCCCTGATGAAGGGGCCTGGATCGAGCGTCAGCCTGACCGCGAAGTCGTCGGCACGGGTCTCGAGCCGGCGCGACCAGCCATTGACAATGGGGAGCGCGAACAGGCTGACAGCCATTGTCACGAGTCCCAGAAGTGGCAGTCCGGCAATATCGCCAGGCCCCGAGAGCCCCAGCGCGCCGGCGCCCGCCATGAGAACACGGTCTGCGACCCACAGTGCCGCCACCGTGAGCGCGCCCTGCACCATGAGCCGATGCCAGACATCGCCCGCCGCGTGGTGGCCGAGCTCGTGGGCGAGCACAGCCTCGACCTCGTCCGGTTGGAACTCTTTCACCAGCGTGTCGAAGAGAAGGATGCGCCTCGTCCGGCCGAGGCCGACAACCGCCGCATTGGCCGTGCGGCTCCGACGCGACTGGTCGGTGATCCACACGCCGATCGCGGGCACACGCGCGCGCTCCGAGAGCTGGAGCAGGCGCGACCGGAGCTCCCCCTCGGGCAACGGGGTCAGCCGGTAGAAGAGGGGCACGAGCCAGATGGGCGCCACGAAGGCAAGCAGCACCTGTCCCACGAAGAGGGCGACTGCGGCCCAGAGCCACCACCACGACGTGGACCGGAGCAGCGCGTAGACGATGAGCGCCGCGGCGGCCCCGAGCGCGCCTCCGATGAAGCTGGCCTTGACGCGGTCCATGGTCCACCGGGCGAATGTCTCGTGGTGGAGCCCGTAGCGCCTCGGCAGCCAGAAGCCGCCGATCAGGGAGAGGGGGAGCGTCAGGATCTGATGGCCCATCCCTATCAGAAAGACGGCGACGGGTACCGCCAGCCACCAGTGCGGTGTCAACGCGTCCAGGTCATCGCGGAGTCGAGCGGACAGCCCGGTGGCGAGGAGCGCGTAGAGGTAGCCCGCCGAGATCAGGAGGCGGGACGCTCCGATCCTGAACTGCCAGCGGTGATAGGAGCGGGCGTCGTCTTGAATGAGCACCGGAGCTCGCTCAGGCGCCACGCTGGTTGTCGACGAGCGCCTTGAGCCGTTGGAGGATACTAACGGAGAGATTGATGAAGACGAAGACCGGACCGTCGCTGTCCGCGCGCCACACGGTGGATTCCAGAATCAGCGGGCGCCGGTCGGGAGGCTGGAGGCGTAGCCGCGCCGTGGTGCCGAGCCCAACGCCTTCCTCGAGTCGCACCTTGACCCCGTACGGGCTGACGTCGATGGTCTCCCGAGTGATGGCCTTGCCCCCCGACATCTCCACCGTGACCCGCCAGGAGGCGCGCGCTCGAGGATGGCGACGTAGCTCGGCCGTAGGCGCGCTCATGGCCTCAAGTATGCCTCCGGGAGCAGCAGGCGGCAAATGATTGGCCGGGGGGTTTCGGCGGCACGCAAGTGTGCTACACTTCACGCCAATTCACTCTTACAGGAGCCCAAATGTTCCAGTCCCCGGAGGATGTTCAGCAGCACTTCAAGAACGCCCGCTATATCGCCAACCGCCGCATCTCCACCGTGGTGTTCTTAGCAGAACGCATGGGGCGGCCGGTGCTCATCGAAGGCCCGGCGGGCGTCGGCAAGACCGAGTTGGCCAAGACGCTGGCTGAAATCACAAACCGGCGGCTGATTCGCCTGCAGTGCTACGAAGGGCTGGACGAGGGCAAGGCGCTGTACGAGTGGAAGTACGCCAAGCAGCTCCTCTACACTCAGCTGCTGCGTGAGCGCATCGGCGAGCTGATCGCCGACACGCCGTCGCTTCCCGACGCCGTGGCCAAAATCTCCGGGCAGGAAGACGCCTTCTTCTCGCACCGCTTCCTGGCACCCCGGCCTTTGCTTCAGGCCATCGAGTCCGTCGACCCCGTCGTCCTGCTGGTGGACGAGATCGACAAGGCGGAACCGGAATTCGAAGCCTTCCTGCTCGAAGTCCTCTCGGACTTCCAGGTCTCAGTCCCGGAGCTCGGCACGATCAAGGCGACCAATATCCCCCTCGTAGTCCTGACGTCGAACAATGCGCGCGAGCTCAGCGACGGACTCAAGCGCCGGTGTCTCCATCTCTTCATCGACTTCCCGCCTCCGGATGAGGAGCTGATGATCATCCGGTTGAAGGTGCCGGAGATCTCGGAGCGGCTGGCCCAGACCGTCGTGACGACCGTCCAGCGCATCCGCGGGCTCGACCTGCGCAAGGCGCCGTCGGTGTCGGAGAGTCTCGACTGGGCGCGCTCCCTCGTCATTCTCAACGCCGACAGCCTCGACCGCGACCTGGTCGAGTCGACTCTGACCATGCTGGTCAAGCACGAGAAGGATCTCGAGCGTGTCAAGGGCGCGCTCGACAAGGTGCTGGCCGATATCGACTAGGTCCCATGAGCCTGACCGAGTTCCGCGAGCTGTGGTTCCCGTGTCCGCGCATCAGGCTGCCTGAGCTCGGGCCGGGCGGCCCGGTGTTCATCGAGGGTGGCCGCTGCATCTCCGCGGCCCTCGGCGAGTACACGAAGCTCTGGATGTTCGCGGCCGGGCGCTGGCACTTCTACTACACGCACCCGGCTCCGCGGGAGTTCTTCCGCGCCGCCATGCCCGAGGCGGTCCCGCACATGCTGCAGCCCGGCGAGATGACCGTGGAGACCTCCCGCCAGGATCCGGCCTACAAGGTGGTCATCGGGCTGCGATGCTCGGAGGGCCCCGTGCGCGTCCTGCATCTGGTCGGCGACGCGCCCGATGTCACCCGCATCGCGGAGCGCGACGAGGAGGCGCCGGCGAGTGAGCTCGGCTGGAAGCTCAAGATGACCCATTTTATCGCCCCGGGCTCTTTTCACGGCCTCCTGCGTCTCGAGGACGGGCGCCTCTGCCCCATCACCCGCGAGGGCGGCGAAGACGTCTTCAAGTCCTCCTGGGTGACATTTTCCCGCTAGTTTATGGACCAGCGCATCCTGGAGTTCATCGGCGACCTGCGAAGGGCCGAGTTGCGCATCTCGCCCAGTGAGGCGATGGACGCGCTGGCGGCCTCCTCCGAGATCGGCCTCGAGCACCGCGATACCTTCAAGACCGCGCTCGCCACGACCCTGGTGAAAGAGTCGCGGGACCTGCCCACCTTCGACCGCCTCTTCGACCTCTACTTCCTCGATCTCGAAGCGCTCGGCGCGGGACTGAAGAAGGCGCTGGGGCCCGAGGATCCGCGCATACAGCAGATGCTCGACCAGCTCATGTCGCAAGAGAACATGGAGATGGACGAGCTGACCCAGCTCATGTTGAGCGGCGAGGGCTCGGACATGGAGATGGCCATCCGGGGGCAGGGCCAGGGCGCCGGGCTCGAGCGGCTGATGTATTTCCTGCAGATCGGTTATTTCTCGCGCCGCATCTACGACAAGTTCGACTGGGAGGCAATCGAGCGCGACCTCTCCCGCATCATGCAGCTGCTCGAGGCCCAGGGTATGGATCCGGGCATGCTCGCGCGGATCCGCAACTACCTCGACCTGCGTCTCGAGGCCTTCCGCCGCATGATCCGCCAGCACGTCGAGCGCGAGCTCGAGCGCCGCGCCTACCGGCAGGGCGAGAAGCTCACCCGGGAGGTGCTGACCGACAAGCCCCTCTTCGCCCTCTCGCCCGACGAGGTCGCCCAGATGAAAGCGGTGGTCGCGCGGCTCGCGCGCAAGATCAAAGACGCGCTCGCCATGCGGCAGCGGCAGGAGGAAAAGGGACGGCTCGACTCGCGCCGGACCATTCGAAGGAGCCTTCAGTACGACGGCGTCCCGATGGAGCTCCGCTTCCGCCGGCGCCACCGGGAAAAGCCCAAGCTGGTCACGCTCTGCGATGTCTCGGACTCGGTGCGCAATGCCTCGCGCTTCATGCTGCAGCTGGTCTGGAGCCTGCAGGAGTGCTTCTCGCGGGTGCGCTCGTATGTCTTCGTCTCGGAGATCGCCGAGGTGACGCAGGCCTTCAACTCCCACCCCGTGGACTATGCCATCGAGTGGGCGCTCAAGTCGTCGCCGGTGGACTACCATTGCCGCTCGGACTTCGGCTATGCCTTCAGCCGCTTCGTCCGCACGGAGATCGAGTCTCTGGACCGCAAGACCACGGTGCTCGTCCTCGGTGACGCGCGGAACAACTACAATGACCCCCAGGCATGGGCGATCCGCCAGCTCCGGGAGCGGGTCAAGGGCATCATCTGGCTCAATCCAGAGGGACAGTGGGGCTGGGGCATCGGCGACAGCGTCATGCCGCTCTACTCGCCCTCGTGCGACATCGTCAAGGAATGCCGCACCGTGGGCCAGCTGGTGCAGGTGGTCGACCAGCTCGTCCACTCCTGGTGGCGCCGCGGCCGATAGGGTTGCGCGCATGCGCCTCGCCGTCCTCCTGCTCGCTCTCGTGGCCCTCCCGGCGGCGGGGGGCGCCGAGGAGTGCGTCACCGTCGACAACTTTTCCAAGGGCAAGGTGGGCGAGTTCCCGCCGGACTGGAAGCCCCGGAAGGACGCCGGGCGCGACGTGTACTCGATCCAGGATGTGGACGGCCTGCGATTCCTGCGCGCGCTCGCGCGGGGTCTCGGCATCCAGGCCGCCAAGCAGTACGAGTGGGAGCCCAAGGTCTATCCGATGCTCGCCTGGTCGTGGCGTCCGGTCGAGTTTCCCCAGGGCTCGGACGAGCGTCAGTCGAAGACCAACGACAGCGCGGTGGCCGTCTACGCCGTTTTCCCGCACTCGCCCTGGTCGGTGAAGGCGCTCAAGTACATCTGGAGCGGGGTGGTGCCGGTGGGCACGCGTCTCTCCTCCAGCGCCGGGCTGACCCAGGTGGTGGTGCTGCGGAACGGCGCGGACCGGAAGGGGCAGTGGATGGAGGAGCGCGTCAACGTCTTCGAGGACTACAAGAAGTTCTTCGACGAGACGGAGACGCCGAAGGCCTCCGGGATCGCCGTCCTCACCGACGCCGACGATACGAAGTCGGTCGCCCAGGGCGACTACAGCAACTTCCGCGTCTGCAAGCCGTGAGGCGGCCGTGATCCCAGCGCCCGCGGATCCCTTCGAGACGCTGTTCGAGCGCGGCGTCACCGACGGGCTCCCCGTCGTCCCGCCCACGCGCGAGCGCGTCGGGGCGATGGTCGCGGGCTCGGGCCGCGACGGCGCCGAGCTGATCGCCTTCGTGCCGCCCAACTTCGGCCGCGCCACCGTCGAGAAGATCGCCATCAACTCGGTCATGGCCGGCTGCCGACCCGAATATCTGCCGGTCGTGATCGCGGGTGTCCTCGCCATGTGCGATGATGCCTTCGATCTGCACGGGGTGTCGGCCACGACCAACTTTCCCTCGCCGCTCTTCATCGTCAACGGGCCCGCCCGCGCGGCGCTCGACATCAACTGCGCCGCGGGAGTCTTTGGGCCCGGCTGGCGCGCGAATGGGACCATTGGCCGTGCGCTCAGGCTCATCGTGGCCAATGTGGGCGGCGCCTCGGCCAAGACCATGAGCATGTCCACCATGGCCCACCCGGGACGCTACACCTACTGCATCGGCGAGCACGAGGAGCAGAACCCGTGGGACTCGCTGGCCGTCGAGCACGGTTTCGCGCCCGAGGACAGCACGGTAGCGGCCTTCGCCGGCGAAGCGCCCCACGGCGTGTACGACCACCAGAGCCGCACGGCAAAAGATCTCCTCATCACCATCGCAAAGTCGCTCGAGGTCATCTCGCACAGCAAATCCACCCACCACGGCGACACGCTGGTGGTTCTCTCGCCTGAGCACGCGCGCACCATCGCCGGTGACGGCTGGAGCAAGGCGGATATGCGCGATTTCTTGTGGCACCGGCTGCGCAAGCCGGTGAGCGAGCTCATCCCCGGCGTGGATGGGGGCGAGGGACTGCCGGCCCACGTGCTTGCCAAGTTCCCGCACCCCGAGACGGACGCGACCCTGATCCCGAAGTTTCGCGAGCCGGCCAACCTCAAGTTCATCGTGGCCGGCGGCACGGCCGGGCGTTTCTCGGCAGTGATTCCCGGCTGGACCTTTCCGAAGATGTCGCGGCTCGTGATCAAGAAGGTATACTCGCCGAAGGAGGGCCTATGACGACCGAAGAGTTCATGGATCCGACCGACTCCGTTGCGGTGCCCCGCAAGACGGCCCCGCGCCTGGGCACGCTTGACGGTAAGGTGATCACGCTCCTCGACATCTCCAAGGCCAAGGGGGACCATCTCCTCGATCGGGTCGAGGAGCTCATTCGCGAGCGCGCGAAGCCCAAGGCCATCATCCGGAAGAAGAAACCGACTTTCGCGAGGCCGGCGCCGGAGGACCTGCGGGCCGAGATCCTGAAGACGAGCGATGCCGTCATCGAGGCCCTCGCAGACTGAGGGTCTTGCACAACGTGCAGTGTGCACGACGGCGTGTATTTCGAAGATCAGGGGCTTCCGGTGGCGACCGTCATCTCCACCGAGTTCGCCAAGGCCGCGCGCGCCCAGGCCTCCGCATTGGGAGCCCACGACTACAAGACCATCATGGTGGCGCACCCTATTCAGCCCCTCACGCGGGACGAGGTGCGGGCGCTGGCCGAGAAGGCTTACGACGAGATCGTCGCGCGGCTGACACGCGGGTAGGGCTCGCCCCCGGCCGCTTCGGCCCTCCGCGGACATTGGCCCCTCACCCTGCCCTCTCCCCCTGGCGGGGGAGAGGGAGAAGGGGAGGCTAGGCGGGGAGGCTCCAGACGCGGCCGACCGGCGGCTCGTCCGTTAGCGTGAACTGCGGAAGGGCGAAGTCGGGCGAGAGGTCCTGGAAGACCACGCGGACGCGCTTGCCGATGGCGACCTTGCCCTCGGCCTCGGGCTTGAAATCGGGCGTCACGAGATTGGCGATGATGCGGAGCGCCTCGTCCGGTGTCGGCGTGCCGCGCTGCTCGTCGAGCTCCACCAGCACCACCGCGTAGGGCGTCCACTCCTTGAAGCCCGGCTGTATGGCGTGGTGCACCACCTCGTACGAGTAGATATGCCCCTTGCCGCTGACCTCCTTCCACTCCCATTCGAGCGCCGCGCACCAGGGGCAGCCGTGGCTCGGCGGGTAGCGCATGAGGCGACAGGCCTTGCAGGCGCGCAGCATCAGCGTGTGGCCGCGCGCGAGCTTGAAGTGCTCGCGCCACTCCGAGTCGTTCTCCGGGATCACCAGGTTCATGCCGCGATATTCGACGCTGGCCATATCGAGAGATCTCCCCCTCACCCTGGCCCTCTCCCCCGCTAGGGGAGAAGGGAGTGCGCTAGTTAGTTGTGCATGATGAGCGCTGAGCCGGTCGGCGGCATCGCCCATCCGAGGTTCATGGCAATCTTCGCGTCCTTGACCTGCCGGCACTTGCCCGGCGAATAGTCGTAGGAGTGCTTGCCCTCGGCCCCGCCGGGGCAGGAGTCGTCCACGAGGCCGCGCAGCTGACGCACGTTCTCGATGACCATGCTCATGCCGTGCGTGTAGCCCTCGCAGAGGTGGCCGCCCGAGGTATTGTTCGGCCGCCGGCCGCCCAGCTCGATGATCCCGCTCGAGACGTATTGCCCGCCCTCGCCCTTCTTGCAGAAGCCGTACTCCTCGAGCTGGAGCATGGTGGTGAAGGTGAAGGCGTCGTAGGAGCCGGTGACGTCCACGTCCTCCGGCTTGATCCCGGCCTGGCCGAAGACGATATCTTTGGCGTAGTAGCCCGCCACGCGCGAGATCGGTCCCGCCGCCCAGTGGAAGTCCGTGCGCGCCTTGTTCACCCGGCCGGCGATGCCCATGACGAAAGCGGGTTTCTGCCGCAGGCCGCGCGCGCGCTCGGCCGCGGTGACGATGATGCAGGTCGCGTTGTCCGTCTCGACGCAGCAGTCGAGCAGATGCAGCGGCTTGCAGATCCAGCGCGAGCCGACCACGTCCTGGACCGTGACGCGCTCCTTCAAGAGCGCCTTCGGGTTCTGCGAGGCGTGCTTGCTGTGGGCGACCCGCACGGCAGCCACCTGCTCGGAGGTCGTCCCGTATTCGTACATGTGGCGCATGAAGGTGGGCGCGAAGTTCTGCCCGGCGCTGCGCATCCCGAAGGGCACCTGCGCCAGGTCGAGACCCCGGACCGGTTGCGCCGCCCGAGCGCCCGTGCCGCCGATGCGGAAGTCGGAGTAGCCGTTCATGGAGCGGAAGATCGCCACTGTCTTGCACATGCCGGCTTCGATCGCGCCCATGGCCAGGCCCACGAGGGCCTCGGTGGACGACCCGCCGCCGAACACGTCCATGTAGAAGTCGAGCCGTATGCCCAGATCGGGCGCGACCCAGTTGGCGGGCGTCGAATCCCCGCTTTGATAGGACATCATCCCGTCTACGTCGCCGGCCTTGAGCCCCGCGTCGGCCATGGCCTTCTTGATGGCCTCGACGGCCATGGCCCGCGTGCTCCTGTCCGACCGCCTACTGTATTCAGTCTCTCCCACACCCACGATGCAGTACTTGTCCTTGAGCCCTGCCATCATGCCTCCTAGAGAGAAGGTTCGAGACGCCGCGGCGGCCGTGCCCATCGGAGCAGTGCCAGCGCCACGACATTGAGCGCCGCGCTGCCCACCCAGGCCGGCCCGTAACTGCCAGTGCGATCATAAATGAAGCCGGCGCCGAGTGGGCCCAAGGCTGCAAGGCAACCCGCCATGGCAAAGAGCAGGCCCACCATGCTGCCGGCCTGGCCCCGGCCGAAGAAGTCGGCGACCACGGCCGGAAAGAGCGCGGAGATGGCGCCATAGGAGAACCCGAAGGCGACCGAGGCGGCGTAGAGGCCGGGGAGCGCGCCGGCCACCGCGAAGCCGAGAAAGGCGCCGACCTGGAGCCCAAGGCCTATGCCGATGGCCGGACGGCGCCCGATGCGGTCCGAGAGCGTGCCCAGGACGAGGCGGCCCGCGATGGCCGCCATCCCGAGCGCGCTCAGCAGTGTCGCAGCGAGCATGGGTTCGACGCCGAGCCCTCGCGCCAGCGGCACCAGGTGGACCAGGGGGCCGAAGACCGGGATCCACGTCGCGGCGAAAAGCGCGAAGAGCACCCAGAAGGCGCGGCTCTTCATGGCCTGGGCAATCGTGTAGTCCCTGCCGGGTGGGAGCCCGGCGCTTCCGGCCGGCGACGCGGGATCTCCGTCCGGACGCAGCCCGAGACCTTCGGGATCGCGCTTCATCAACGGGGCGAGCGCGTTGAGCGCCACCAGGATGGCCGAGCCGAAGATCACGTAGGCCCAGCGCCAGCCCACACTCGAGACGAGGAACTGCGCGATGGGCGGCAGGGCAAAGGCGCCCAGGCTGCCGCCCGCCGAGGCGAGCCCCGCGGCGAGACCCCGGCGCCTGACGAACCACCGCGCGACGGTGGCACCGCAGGGCACGAAGGCGGTGGACATACCCAGCGCGGCGATGACGCCGTAGAAAACGTACGGATGCCAGAGCGCGTGCGTGAAGCTCATGGCAATCCAGCCCGCGCCCAGGAAGAGGCCGCCCGTCGCAATGACGGCGCGCGGTCCCCAGCGGTCGGTGAGCCGGCCAGAGACGACGGCGAAGCCGCTATAGCCGAAGGCGTAGAGCGAGAAAGCGCCGGACAGCGCCGCCCGGCTCCAGCCGAACTCCTCGAGCAGGGCGGAGAAGAAGACGCCGAAGGAGAACTGCGCGCCGTAGGCCATGAAGAGGACGGAGAACGCCGCCCCCACGACCACCCAGCCGTAGAACGGAGCGGGCCTCACTCAGTGGCGCCCGGCGCCGTTCTTTCCGTTCGGCCGGGGCAGGAGATCGCGCAGGAACTTGCCGGTGTAAGAGCCGTCGGTTTGCGCGACCTGCTCCGGTGTGCCCTCGGCTACGATCTCCCCGCCCGCCGCGCCGCCCTCGGGCCCGAGGTCGATGACCCAGTCCGCCGTCTTGACGACGTCGAGGTGGTGCTCGACCACGAGCACCGTGTTGCCCGCGTCCACGAGCCGGTTGAGCACGACGAGGAGGCGCTTCACGTCGTCGAGGTGCAGGCCCGTCGTGGGCTCGTCGAGGATATAGAGCATGTCCGAGGCGGGGCGGGTGGATAGCTCGGCGGCGATCTTGAGGCGCTGGGCCTCACCGCCCGACAGTGTCGTCGCGGGTTGACCCAGGCGGAGATAGCCCAGCCCGACGTCCTGCAGGACCTTGAGCCGCCGGGCCAGCACGGGCCGTCCCGCGAAGATCTCGACGGCCTCGTCTACCGTTTGCTTCAGGACCTTGCTGATATTGCGGTTCTTGTACGTCACCTGCAGCACGTCCGGGCGGTACCGGCGCCCCTCGCACTCCTGGCAGGTGACGTACACGTCCTCGAAGAAGTACATCTCGAGCTTCTGCAGCCCGTCGCCCTGGCAGGTCTCGCATCGCCCGCCGGGCACATTGAAGGAGAAGGCGCCCGCGGCCAGCCCCAGTGCCTTGGCGCGCGGCAGGCCGGCGAAGAGCTTGCGGATCTCGTCGAAGGCCTTGACGTAGGTGACGGGGTTCGAGCGCGGCGTGCGGCCGATGGGCTCCTGGTCAATCAGGTGTATGCCCTTGAGGAACTCCACGCCCCGGATCTCGTCGTGGGCGCCGGGCCGGGCCGGCTCGACCTTGAAGTGCCGCGCCAGCGTGCGGTAGAGCGTGTCGTGGACCAGGGTGGACTTGCCCGAGCCGGACACGCCCGTGACGCAGGTGAGCGTATGCAGCGGGATCCGCACGTTGAGGTTCTTGAGGTTGTGCTCGCGTGCCCCGCGGATCACGAGGGCGCGCCGCCCCTCCCGCCGCGACAGCGGCACCGCGATGTCCTCGCGGCCGCTCAGGTACGCGGCGGTGAGGGAGCGCGTGTCCTTGGCGAACTCCGCCTGCGTGCCCGCGAAGACCACCGTCCCGCCGCGCTCGCCCGAGCCGGGCCCCATCTCGATGAGGTAGTCGGCGGACTCGATGAAGGAGCGATCGTGCTCCACGATCACCACGGTATTGCCCGCCCGTGCGAGCTCACGGCAGAGCTCGGCGAGGCGCTCGGTGTCGCGGGGGTGGAGCCCGATCGACGGCTCGTCGAGCACGTAGAGCGTGCCGACCAGCTGCGCCCCCAGCTGATTCGCGAGGTTGATGCGCTGGGCTTCGCCGCCCGAGAGCGTTCGGGTCTGGCGTCCGAGCGTGAGGTAGCCGAGCCCGACGCGCTGCAGAAAGGAGAGCTTGGCGCGCAGCAACTTGAGCGCCTCGCGCCCCACCGCCGCCTCCCACGGCGAAAACGCTATGCCGCCAAGAAAGGTGTTGAGGTCCTCGACGGTCTTGCCATTCCAGTCGGCGATGCTGGCGCCGCCGACCTCGACCGTCAGCGCCTCGGGCTTGAGCCGGGCCCCGCCGCAGCGCGGGCAGGGCCACTGGCTACGGTAGCGCGAGAGGAGGACACGGACGTGGAGCTTGTAGCGGTAGGACTCGACCTCCTCGAAGAAGCCCTGGATGCCGGTGAGATCGTCGCCACCCTGGTAGATCCAGTCGCGGTCCTTCTGGTCGAGTTGAGAGTAAGGGCGTGTCACGTCGACGCCCCGCTTCTTCGCCGCCTTGAGGAGCTGCTTCTGGTACCGGCGCCCCGAGGGGTGAGACCAAGGCTCGACGGCGCCTTCTCCGAGGCTGCGGGAGGGATCGGGCACCACGAGCGCCTCGTCGTAACGGAGGATATTGCCGAAGCCCTTGCACTCGGGGCAGGCGCCGAGCGGGTGGTTGAAGGAGAAGAGCACCGGCTGCGGCCGTGCGAGGCTGACATCGCAGCGCGGGCAGCGGAACTCGCGGCTGACCGTCATGGCGCCATGCCCCACGATGTCCACGGTGGCCCGGCCGTCGCCCTCGAGGAGCGCCGTCTCGAGCGACTCGGTGATGCGCCGCCGGCCCTCGGGCGAGAGCGTCACGCGGTCCAGCACCACCTGGAGGGGCTGACCGTCGAGCGCGGGCAGGGTGGTGCCGGGCGACTGGGCCAGGGACAGATCGAGCACGACCTCACCCACCTTGATGCGGGCGAAGCCCCGCTGAACGAGCGCGGCGATGAACGCCTTCGGGTCGGGACGCGGGGCCGCGGGCAGCGGGAAGCAGACCAGGGCGCGCCCACCCGGGTGATCGCGGATCAGCTCGTCCGCCACGCGCTCGGCCGAGTCGCTGCGCGCCTCGCTGCCGCAGCGGGGGCAGTGGACGCGCCCGACCTTGGCGAAGAGCAGGCGCAGGTAGTCGTGGAGCTCCGTCGCGGTACCGACGGTCGAGCGCGCCGTGCGGACCGGGTTCTTCTGCTCGAGCGCGATGGCAGGCCGGATGTGCTCGATGCGGTCCACGTCGGGCCGGTCGAGCCGCTCGAGGAACATGCGCGCGTAGGCGGACAGGGATTCGATGTAGCGCCACTGCCCCTCGGCGAATATCGTGTCGAACGCAAGGGAGGACTTGCCCGAGCCGGACACGCCCGTCACCACCGTGACGCGGTCGGGAGGGATGTCGACCGAGATGTTTTTCTAGTTGGTCTGCCGGGCTCCCTCGATCCGGAGCCAGAGGGGCTGCGCCATCCGATAGGTCCTCCTGAGATGGAAAGTCTACCTGAGGCGGCAGGGGCGGAGCAACCGGGCGGGCCTTGACAGCTTCGCGAGGCGCGGGTAGGCTCAGTTTCGTAATGAGAATCATTCCTAAAAACTCGGAATCGGCCCTCCGCGCGAGTGGGCTCCGGCTCACCGGGCCGCGGCGCGTGGTCCTCGAAGTGCTGCGCGGCACGGAGTCGCACCCGACGGCCGAGTGGGTGCACCGCCTGGTGCGCCGCCGGCTGCCCCGCGTGAGCCTCGGCACCGTCTACCGCAACCTGCGGCTCCTCGTCGCCGCGGGGCTGGCGGCCGAGATCCAGGGGCCGCACGCCCGCTTCGACGCCAACATGGAGGCGCATCACCACTTCACGTGCCTGCGTTGCGGGCGTATCCTGGACGTCGACGGCCCGCTGGCCGAGCCGCATGCCGAGGCGCTTCGCGGGCGCGTCGCCGCCCGCACCGGGCTCGCCATCACGCACCATCGGATCGAGTTCTTCGGACGCTGTCCGCAGTGCCGGTCCATGAAGGCCCGGCCGCGCCGTACACCCTGAGTCCGCACCCACCCCCAAAGGAGGAGTCACCATGGCAGGCAAGAGCCTCAAGGGCACCAAGAGTCACGACAACCTGAAGGACGCGTTCGCCGGCGAGTCGCAGGCGAACCGCCGGTACCTCTACTTCGCCCGCGTGGCGGACATCGAGGGTTTCCCGGACATGGCAGGCCTCTTCAAGGACACGGCCGACGCCGAGACGGGCCACGCCTTCGGCCACATGGATTTTCTGAAGGAGGTCGGCGATCCCGCGACGGGGGAGCCCTTCGGCAAGACGGAGGCCAATCTCAAGTCGGCCGTCGCCGGCGAGACCTACGAGTACACGCAGATGTACCCCGGCATGGCCAAGACCGCGCGCGACGAGGGTTTCGCCGAGCTGGCCGAGTGGTTCGAGACGCTGGCGAAAGCCGAGAAGTCGCATGCGGGCCGCTTCGCCAAGGGCCTGAAGCAGATCGCGGGCAAGGACCCGGCCGAGGCCATCTAGCTTTCTTTCTCCGGGGGACGGGGCGGCGCCGTCGCGCCGCCCCGTCCCCCGCGGTGAGGTCCGAGTGACCCTCGATATCAGGCAGCCCGATTTCTGGAAGCTTGAGGCCGTCGACGCCGAGCTTCGTCGCGTCTACGACATCTGTAGCGGCTGCCGGCGCTGCCTGCCGCTCTGCCCGTCGTTCAAGGTCATGTTCGACCGGCTCGACACGGAGGCGGTGGACGGCGACGTCCTGAAGCTGCCGGCCAAGGA
>Ga0315275_10003843_pt1 | contig 13932 bp, 14 predicted proteins | sample YL17G03_0_MG_FD_205557 | JGI IMG/M metagenome (GOLD analysis project Ga0315275, IMG submission 205557) | Sediment microbial communities from Yellowstone Lake, YNP, Wyoming, USA - YL17G03_0 | ecosystem: Environmental > Aquatic > Freshwater > Lake > Sediment | place: USA: Wyoming | collected... | reverse complement strand
CCGAGGACGTCGCCTACGTCCGCTCTATCCGCGGATACCTGACGCACGCCGAGGTCCGCCGGTGGGAGGACCAGTTCGCCCAGGCAGCGCACAAGGACTTTCATCTGCTGGCGGTCCCGGTGATTGCCCTCCGCCGCAAGTACCGGCGATGCCCCGTAGTCCGGGCCTTCAATGGCGCCGCGGAGAGGCTGGACGGTTGCCTCTTTGCCGCGCTGCCCTTCATGCGCCGCCTGGCGTGGCTCGTGGCTGTGGTGGGGTTTGGCAAGAAGGCCGATGCCGATTCGACCGGCGGAGCGCGTTGACGCCTTCCCCCGAGAGTGGTATGGTGGGATAATGTCTGCGGGAGGTTATTGGAAAGGTCCGCCGCATGAAAAACATTAAGATCATCGTTGAAAAGCATCCCGACGGGTACGTGGCTTACCCGCTGGGCCTGAAGGGCGTCGTCGTAGGAGAAGGAGATTCCTACGAGGAAGCCCTGGCGGACATCAAGTCCGCCATCCGGTTCCACATCCAGACGTTCGGCAAGGATGCTTTCCTGGAGGAGGAATCCCCAGTCGTGGAGGCATTCATCGCCGAAGCCGGAGTGCCCGACTGATGTCCAAGTTTCCGATCGATGCGCCCAGGGCCAAGGTGCTTAAGGCCCTGCAACGTTTGGGGTTTCAACTGGTCCGGGAGAAAGAGCACATCTCTATGGCGCGGCAGAATTCTGACGGCAGCCGCACGCCGCTGACTTTGCCGAACCATCCGCGCATTAAGGGTTCAACGTTGCGCACGATCTGCACGCAGGCGGGCATCCCGCGCGAAGAGTTCCTACGAGTCTATGAGGAAGGCTGAGTGAGAGTCGGACTACGTCTTGGCAGTCGCTGCCCCGACCTTGACCGGGAAGAATATCCATCCTTCTTTGACAGCGGCTTCGCGCTCTGCGTCCGATTGCGGCTTGCGGACGGTCCATTGGGGGAAACAACCGCCGTAGATCAGGCCGGTTAGCGCGGCAATGAGGGCATCCGTTATATCCGAGTCCTTTTCGCGCTCGCCTACAACTCGAGCCTTCTGTTTCGCGGTGACATTCAGCTTAAAATCCCTCACGAGGGCCTTGATCAGGCAGACCCTGGCGTCCTTCTCCCTCTTGTAGTGCTTGTCATTGACCTGGTCCGCGAATGCTCGCAGCGTGGCGGCAGGGTAAACCTCAATGACGGTCGGCGAAGATGCGGCAGGCAAGCCTCTCGTATCAATATGGGGGCCAAGATTATTCTTAAGGACGATTTCGGCCCACAGGCGGGCACTTAAAGCAATCCTGTCGGACGATATGGAGAGAGGACGCTTGCGCAGTTCGTCGCGGACTATCAGGTCCGTCTTTCGGAAGCGGAAGACCTCACTTTCCGGAACCGCTTCGCCTCCGGACCCAGCAGGCGACCACGGCTGAACGAAGTCCGAAAACTGCTTCGGCCAGCCAAAGGGAACATCTACCCCCACCACAGAGTACTTGGAGTCGCTGCATACTCCACGAACATCCTCCTTTGTCAAAGGAGACCTAATTTCGCGCAGACAGGCGCGGCCGCCACACCCCCCAAGCACGACCATTGCACGGTGCTCGTCCTCTGTGGCCCAATCAATCCCCGCAGCCAGAATCTCGCCCAAGGCTATCCCCCTATCACTTGACGGCATTCAACTCCACCTTCTCGGCGCACGCCTTGACGTCGTACGGGTTGACGACGCCGGCGCGGAGTTGGAAGCAGGCGGCCGTGCCGCTGGCCACACCCCACCGGAGGCATTCGGGAGGGGGCTTGCGGGCGGCATGGCATCGGACAAACCCGGCCATCAGGGCGTCGCCCGCACCGACCGTCTTCGCGATATCCTGGTTCTCGACGTGCGGCCGGGCCCGCCAGGCCCCCTCGCGCGAGAAGAGGTACGCCCCTTCCGCTCCCATCGTGACGACGATCTGCTCGATTCGCTTCAGGAGCGGCTCGACGGCCGCGCGGATGTCTTTTTCGGTTTCGACGGGCTTGCCGGAGATTTCGGCCAGTTCCTCGCGATTGGGTTTGATGAGCCAGAGGTTCCTCGCCTTGGGGACGGCCTCCAGGCCCGGGCCGCTCGAATCCACGGCCACGTAGGCCCCCTTCTCCTGGCAGGTCGCCAGCAGGCGGGCGAAGGCTGAGGCGTCCACGCCCGGCGGCAGGCTCCCCGCCAGGACGACGTGGGCCCCCTTCTGTGCCAGGATCGAAAGTTTCCGGCCGATCCGCTCCAGGTCGTCCTCCGTCAGGGCGAACCCAACGTCGCGGATGTGCGTCTCGACACCCTGCTTCGGGTCCACCAGCGTGATATTTTCTCGCGTCAGCCCGCTGCCCTCGAACATCTCGACGCGGACGGGAGTCTTCTCGAAACTCTTCTCGAATCGGTCGCGGTCGCCTTCGCCCACGAACCCCGTAAGGATGCAGGGCGATCCCATGAGCCCCAGCAGCCGCGCGACGTTGACGGCCTTGCCGGCCGGCTGAATCGAGACAAGCCGCCCGCGAACGTGAGCGCCCAACCGGAGGCCCGGCACGTGGAGGATGCGGTCAAAGGCCGGATTCAAGGCCACCGCCACAATCAGAGGGGGCTTCGGGGCCATGGCTAATCTCGGCCGGATTCGTCGAACTCGTCGCCGCGGAACGTCGCGCCCAGGTAGACCCGCTTGACCTCCGGGTCGTTGATGAGTTCCTGGCTGGTGCCGTGCCGGAAGACCTTGCCTTCATTGACGATGTAGGCGCGGTCCACGATGCTCAAGGTGGCGTGGACGTTGTGGTCGGTCAGGAGGACCCCGATGCCGCGGTTCTTCAGGTTCCGGATGAACCCCTGGATGTCGAAGATGGCGATGGGGTCCACGCCGGTGAACGGCTCGTCGAGGAGCATGAGGCTTGGCCGCGTGACGAGTGCCCTGGCGATCTCCAGGCGCCGACGCTCGCCGCCCGACAGGGTCCGCGCGTGCTGGCGCGCCAGGTGCGTCAGGCCGAAGTCGCGCAGCAGTTCGGCCATGATCGCGAGGCGCTCCGACCGCGACAGGTGCATCATCTCCAGGATCGCCAGGAGGTTCTCTTCGACCGTCAGGCGCTGGAAGATGCTCGGCTCCTGCGAAAGGTATCCCATGCCGCGGCGGGCTCGCTGGTACATCGCCAGGCGGCTGACGTCTTCGCCCTCGAAGATGACGCGGCCGCCGTCAGGCGGGATCATCCCCATGGTCATCTTGAAACTGGTGGTCTTGCCGGCCCCGTTCTTGCCGAGGAGGCCGACGATCTCGGCCTCATTGACGCTGAAGGAGATGTCGTCAACGACCTTGCGGCCGCCGTAGACCTTCACAAGGCCGGTTACGTTAAGGAGTTCCAAATCCGGCTCTCTCCGTTTCACACCCTCGCGGGGGACATTATCCGCCAAACGGCCGGAAATGCAAGGGCCGCGCCGCCGCCAGCGCCTTCGCCAGAAGGTCAGCGCACCAACCGCCACCCCGTCGGATCCGGCGCCACCGGGACGCCGTAGCGCCAACCCGCCGAGGGCCAATAGACGAAGAAAGCCTTGCCCACGAGGTTCTCAGCCGGCACGACCGGCCGCCCGATTTGCGACCACATCCGCGAGTCGAACGACCGGGGGCTGTTGTCCCCCATGACGAAGTACTCTCCCTCTCGTAGCGCGAACGGATGCCCCCGAGTCGCAAAACCGGGCCGCTGGGAATTCGGCAATGAATCGCTCAGGTAATAAACGTCTCGGTCTAGCCGGAGGTACTCGAGCGTCGCCGGGCCTCCGTGCGCCCCGATCCGCACCTCGTAGGCGAAGTTCCGCGGTTCCGGCGCGGACGGATTGTCAAACCGCGCCCGGTCCTGGTCCGTAAGGGGTTTCGGTTCATAGGTCGCGTCGCCCTCGGGCGTGGTCTCCACGTTGGCCGACACGGCGCGGACCGGGCGAGATCCCCCCACCAGCAGCATCACCTTGTGGTCCACGTTGGACACGAGGACCTCGATGGGCCGACCGACCGGAAGCACGCCCTCGTTCGACTGGGCGACCACACGTTCGTTGATCCAGATGCGCGATGGCCGGCCGGAACCCTTAGCCGTCATCTCGAACCGGAACCGGTCCTTGTAGGCCCGCATCTCGGCGACGGCGACCGACGCCGCCTGGCCGGCCACAACGCGCGCCCTCAAGGCCAGGTCCGTGCAGACGGCGGCGCCATAGTAGGCGCCGTCGCTGCCGCTGTCGTAGGCGTAATAGTCCATGACGTTGCTGGTGCGGATGTTGTCCGGCGCTTCGACGGGCGACAGATGGCGATAGGCGAGCCAGGCCGTCCGGTCCCCATCGAGGGCCTTCGCCAGGACGAACGCCGATTCCTTCGCTTCCCAGCCCGCCGCCGCCGCCGGCCCCTCCTCGACCCACCGCGGTTTCCACTCCGGCCGCGTCGGCCGGTAACGCGTGTCGTGGACGAGCATCCAGAGGGCGTCCTGGGCCTTGTCGGTCTTGCGGGCGATGCGGCCGTTGATGAACACGTCGCCGTACCGGAGTTCAAGGGTCTCGCCCGGCAGGGCGATCAGGCGCTTGATGTAATTCTGCGACGGTTCGTTCGGGTTGTGAAAGACGATGACGTCCCATCGCCGTGGCGGCTGGAATTCGTAAAGGTATTTCAGGACGAGTATCCGGTCGCCGCTGTAATCGGTGCGGGGCGGTATTGCCTGCGCCTGAAAACAGTTCGGGCACAGCGGCGGCGCGGTGATCCGGCTGTCTTCGCCGACCGCAAACGGGTACCCGCAATCGCTGCACTTGTATTCCGCGTGGGCCCCGTAGAGCGTCGGCGCCATCGAACCGGTCGGAATGACGAACGCCTCGATGATGAACGCCCGGAAGATGAACGCCAGGATGAAGGCGACGATGATGGATTCGACGGTCTCAAGCAGCGATTCGCGATTCTTCCGCTTCTTGTGGGCCTGCTGGAGGTCTTCCATAGAGCGTCCAACGTCACCGGTTCTTTCGTCCGCATCCCTCTGGCGCGGAGACCCTAGTCACAAGTCCAAGGTTCACTGTCCCAAGCCGTCGGACTCGTGACCTTGGACTTCGGACCGAAAAACCAATACTAGGGGTCCTACGCCTGACCGGCAAGACAATTTCGGTTGGCCCGGACGGCGCGAGGCCGTAGAATCGTTATTTGGAGCGCCTCCGCCAGGAACCACCAATGGCCAAACCGCGAATCCTCGTCGTCGGAAGCGTCAACATGGATATCGTCGTCCGCGTGGCACACATCCCGGTGCCCGGCGAGAACGTGCGCGGCTGGCAGTTGAAGACGATCCCCGGTGGCAAGGGGGCCAACCAGGCCGTTGCCGCAGCCCGGCTCGGTGCCGAAACCACCCTCCTCGCCCGCGTCGGCGACGACGAGTTCGGCGAGCGACTCCGAAAAGGCCTCGCTGAGGCCGGCGTCCGGACAGGCGCCGTCCGCGCCGTTGAAGACTGCCCCAGCGGCGTCGCCCTCATCCTCGTGGATGCCAATGGCCAGAACTGCATCGTCATCACCGCGGGCGCCAACGGACGCTTGGGACCCGAAGACATTGACCGGGCGAGCGACCTGGTGGTCGAGGCCGACGCCGTTGTCCTCCAGCAGGAAATCCCCGCCGAGGCCGTCGCCCGCACGGTCCACCTGGCCCGCGGCCTCGGCAAGCCTGTGATCGTTGACGCCGGCCCGCCGCGCGAGCCAGGGGACACGAGCGTCTTCGACTGCACGATCCTCACGCCGAACGAGGCTGAGGCGGCGGCCCTCCTGGGCATCTCACCCGCCGAGGCCAGCCCGAAGGCCATGGCCGAGGAACTCCTCGCTCGCGGGCCGAAGGCCGTCGTCATCAAGGCCGGACGCCACGGAGCGGTCGTCGCACAGGGCGACCGGCTGGAACTCGTCCCGGCCTTCCACATCGAACCGGTTGACACCACGGCCGCCGGCGATGCGTTCACGGCCGCCCTGGTCCTGGAGTACGTCAAGGGAACGGACCTCGTAGCGGCGGCCCGCGTGGCCAACGCCGCCGGCGCCCTTGCCTGCCTCAAGCACGGCGCCCAGCCCAGCATGCCGACGGCCGATGAACTGGCCGCGTTCCTGAAGAGCCACGCCTAGGCGGGCCTGGTTAGCCGACCCGCTTCCAGCCTTCGCAGCCGAAGCGGCTGCTTCGGCGGAGTAGGCTGCGGGTCGCGTGCCTCCTGCGAGTGAACGAATGCGATATCTCACGGCCGACCTCCCCGGGACCGGCGGCCGCATCAAGGTCCATCCCGCCGATTTCCGCGTCACCGAAATCCCGCGATACCACCCCTCCGGCCAGGGCGACCATGTCTATCTTTACATTGAGAAGCAGGGGCTTGGGTCGCTCGAGGCGGCGGCCCGGATCGCCCAGGCCCTCGGCCGGCCACGACGCACCGTCGGCCTCGCGGGCCTCAAGGACGCGCGAGGCCTGACGCGCCAATGGATCAGCGTCGAGCGGGCCGACCCCGACAAGGCGGCGCGGCTGCACCTGCCGAACATACGCGTCCTGGCCGTCTCGCGCCACCGCAACCGCCTGAAGATCGGGCACCTGGCGGGGAACCGCTTCGAGGTCCGCATCCGCGGTTGCCGGCCTGGCGCGCGGCCGGTGGCCGAGAGGGTGCTCGCGGTCCTCTCCCGCCGCGGCATGCCGAACTGGTTCGACCGCCAGCGGTTCGGAACGCGCGGCGATAACCATCTGCTCGGCCGCGCCCTCGTGCTCGGCCAGGCACGGGAATTCTGCGACCGCTTTCTAGGCCGACCATCGAGCGCCGACTCGCCGCGACTCGCACACGCCCGCTCCGCCTACGACGCCGGCGACCTGGTGGAAGCCAGGCAGCGGTTCACCGGCCATCCCGACCACCTGCGGGTTCTCATGACGCTCGCCCGCACGAAGGACCCGCAGCGGGCGATGCAGGCCCTCCCCAGGCAACTGACGCGGCTCCTCGTGAGCGCGTTTCAGTCGGACCTCTTCAACGCGGTCCTTGAGCAGCGCCTGACGGAGATAGACTACGTCGAGGCGGGCGACCTCGCCTATATCCACGGCCGCGGAGCGGTCTTCCTCGTCGAGCGGCCGGAGGACGAGGCCCCGCGAGCCGAACGTTTCGAAATCAGCCCGACCGGCCCGATCGTCGGACACCGCGTGACGCTGGCCGAGGCTCGGCCCGGCCAGATCGAGCGAGCGGTCCTCCAGGAAAAGAGCATCGCCCCGGCCGACTTCGAGAGCGTCAAGGCCCTCCGCCTTCGCGGCGACCGGCGTCCGCTTCGCGTCCCGGTCTCAGGTCTGGAGGTTCGCCCCGTCGGCGACGACCTCATTGTGTGCTTTTCCCTCCCCTCGGGCGCCTACGCGACGGTCCTCCTGGCGGAGATCATGAAGGCGGAACCATGACGCGAGCCGATGGCCGCGGTCGCCGCGGCGACCGGCTAACCATGCCTGTTGCCCGTTGCCTGTTCCCCATTCCCGTTTTTGCCATAAGTTGTTTTGATTTACGATGACTTACGTTTTTTGCGCGCCCGAAAAGCGCGTTTTTTTGGCCGAAGTTATCCACAAAACGGCCTTGGCGCCCGCGCCACGAGGGGTATGCGGCAATAAAGATAAAATGGGCAACCTGATTTTCCGAAACAGACGTGAGGAGAAAGGGGGGCAACGGGGGGTCAAAAGGGGGGTAGCGAGGGGTCAAACGGGGGGTAAACGGGGGTCAAACGGGTACTAGATGACCCCATATTTTTGACGTAAGTCGCGTTTTTGAAAAACGACTTAGGGATTCGGGAACCGGGAATCGGGAACCGGGAATCGGGAGTTCCTGGTTAGCCGCCCCACTTGTGGGGCGCGTGCCTGATTAGCCGCCGCGCTAGCGCGGCGCGTTTTTGAGGCGAGTGCCACGGCCGGCTCGCGCCCTGGGCTACTATCTGCCGTGCCTCCGGCACTGTGTGCGGAATTCAGTATTCTGGTCCCGGAACTCCCCCGGAATTCCAGTCAATTGCGGGGTACGGCGTCAGGCTTCCTGCTCATTGGCTTCTCGCGAAGTACGGGAACTTTAACCAAGGGGAGGGTGATCGTCGGGAATCCACTTTGGCCGGTTACGGAAAAAACCAGCAACCTCAAATACGGAGACACAACGAAGAAGGCTCCCTTGGCGCACCACTCGGCCACTTCATCCTTAGAAATCACCTTGGGGTCATATGCGAACGGGGCTGCAGCGCCAACGCTCAGACGGTAAGGCGGTTTGGCTTGCGATGGCTCACCTTCCAATTTCTCAAAGGTGGCTTCCGCCGTTACAAGAACAACCCCCGAATCCTCCCTCAGCTGGTATTTGACTCCCGCGCTGAATGCGACGCTGGCTGGGTCATGGTACTCGGGAGGCTTGGCCTCGTTTGGTAGCGCAAATGCCTCAAAGTCAATGCGGGTCGGGACGATGGCACCCACATGGACCGGGAAAGGCTGGATATCTGGCTTCGCGGCTTCTTCGGACATCGTTAGGCCGCCTTTCGGGTTTCGCTAGCGTGTGCGACCGCGAAGGAATCCCACTCAACGCCGATAGTCTCGGTTATGTCAAAGAAAGACCACGTCGACAGATATTCTCCGGCTGATGGCGTCCCTATAAGCACGCCATTGTCGCGAGACCGATTGTCCACATCAAAGGCGCAGCACGAGCGCAGCCTGTCCATATAGTATTCTTTGGTGGCTTCCTCGGTGTGGGACATAAGCACGATCTGAACGCCGAGTTCGTCAGCCAAGGATACCGACAATTCATCCGCAAAATCCTCGAATGCCGCGGCATACTGAGATGGAAGAAAATAGACATCGACTACCCAATCGGCCCCAACAGCCTCCGAGGAACGAGAATCCATGGCGCTCGCTACTGGGACTACGCCAGGGAATTTCTCCCGGATCACTGACATGGCGCAGGCAACGCCGCCCCTTGTTTTATCGCACGGGGACATGGGCACCCCATTCGTAATGCGTAATTCTGCTTTCAAAGCCCCTATCCCTTCAAGTGGCCGGCAAGGCCATTGACCGCATGATCAACCTTGCCGGCTATCCTTTCGACCTTAAAACTTGCAACGGGATCAGGTCTATAATCGGCCTGAATCCGAATGCGGAGCGCTGCGCTCAGGGTTTGACGCCAATCGGCTCCGACCACCGACGCAAAGGCTGGAAAGGCAAGAAGCTTCCCTTCGAGTTTGTTGTGTGCGTAGCTGTTGGGTTCCCCCTCGTAGTCGGGATTCTCGTCGAACGGTACGGGGGTATCCTGGCACTGCAAGAATGCCCAACACGCATGATAAAAGGCGTAGTACATCCTGCTGGCAGCATCGTCAGCGTATACATACTCATTTCCATCGTGCAGCATCCTAATGGCGACAATTCCCTTCACCGCCTTCGCCATCATTGGGTGTGCCATGCCCTGTCCGCTCCAATGTGGACGGGCATCGTATGTCACACGCTTGAGGTTGTCAACATCTTATCGGCGGTTTCGGCCGCAACACGCGAGCCACAATTGATTATACCTGCGCACCCCGTTCTTTGGCGACTATTTGATGGGTTAAAATGGGAAGCCTTGCGATCCTCATGTTTTGCACCTTTACCAGACGCCGCGGCTTCAATCTGACCCACTACCGAAGATGCAGGGCTCAATAATCCTTCGCATCGCCGCGGCTGGCGGGGCTCGCGGCTAGTTTTTCACTCCGCGTTCCGCGTTCCGCATTTCGCCGTTCTTCCGGCGGGCGGGTTTTCCAGCGGCGATGGACCCACAGGTACTGGTCGGGCGCGAAGCGGACCGTCCGTTCGAGGCCCGCTGTGTACCGCGCGGTGATGGCCATCGCGCCGTCCACTCCCTTGGGATATTCCGCCGGGTCAATGCGGTCCATGACGACCAGGCGGTATCGGAATCCGGGGCCGGTCCTGTATGCGCCGCCGATGTAGATCACCGCGTTTTCCTCCATCGCCAGGTACGCGATGCTCTTGTAGGCTGAAGCCTTGCGGCCGAAGAAGTCCACGAAGAAGCCGCGGCGACCGGCGTCCTGGTCGGCGATGAAGGCCAGCGGCCGGCCGCGATTGAGCGCCGCCACGGCCTCCTCGGCCATCCCCCTCTTGAGGATGATGTGCTGGCCGGACCGCTCCCGAAGGCGAAGGATGTGCCGGTTGAGGAGCGGATTATCGAGCGGCCGCGCCACCGACGTCGCGTGGAACCCCATCGCCGACATCGAGTAGCCCACGAGTTCCCAGTTGCCGAAGTGGCCGGTGACGAGGATCGCGCGGCGCTTCGAGGCCAGTTCCTGGAAGTACGGCAGGGCCTGCGAGATGTCCAGGATATCCAGGAACCGGTTGAACTGTACGAGGCGCGGCATGCAGAGGACTTCCACGCCGAGCATGATCAGGTGCTCGCAGGATCGGCGGGCGACGCGCTCGACGGCCGCCCGGCTCAGGCCGGGGAAACTGGCCCGCAGGTTCTCGTGGGCGCGATCGCGGTGCTTGCGGTCCAGGCGGTAGAGGAGCCTTCCGACGAGGCGAGCGGTCCGGAGGTTCGTCTCCACCGGGAAACACTGGAGTCCCATCTCCGCCAGCCGCAGGGCGGTGTACTGGAGTCGCCAGATGAATCTCTGAATAAGAGCGGCCATGGTCTAAACTCGAAATCCGTAATGATGAAATTCGAATCTCGAATGAAACGGCAAATTCGAAACTCTACTTCGCCCGCCGAAGCAGCCAGCGTGCTGCGAAGAGCGGGCCCGAAACCCGCCGTCTCGGGCGGTTTCGAATTTGTCTTTTCGGCATTCATTCGTCATTCGTATTTCGTCCTTCGTCATTTCGCAGGCAGGATTGTAGAGGCCGCGTGGCTGCGGGTCAAGGAAGCCTTGCCGCTAGCCGCGCGCGGCGACATCTCTTACAATGGCTCGCCAGCGGAAGGAGGCGGCTGTGTCGGAGTCGGCCCTTGAGATTTCGGATTTCGATTACGACCTGCCGCCGGACCGCATTGCGCAGGAGCCTGCTCGGCCCCGCGACGCGTCGCGACTGCTGGTCCTCGACCGCCTGAGCGGCGCCGTGACCCATCATAGGTTCCACGAGTTGCCCGAACTTCTTGCGCCGGGAGACTTGCTGGTCCTGAACGATACGCGTGTCCTGCCTGCGGCGTTCACGGCCCGCCGCGCGGGCGGGGCACGCATCGAGGGGTGTTTCCTCAGGGTCCTCGAGAGCGGCCTCTGGGAAGTGCTCCTGGCGGGCCGCGGGCGCATCCGCCAGGGTGAGGCGCTGGCCCTCGCCGATGCGGCCGGCGCGCACCAGGCCGAGATCAAACTGGTGGCTCGCGGCGACGGTGGCACGTGGCACGTCCGTCCGCCTGCGGGCATCTCTGCTTCGCCCTGCGTAGCGGGCTACGCAGAGCAGGGCGAGGCCGTGGCGCTCTTGAATCGGATCGGCCGGCCGCCCTTGCCGCCTTATATCAGGCGCGATGGACCGGCCGCAGCGCTGCGGAAGGGGACAGTCCCCTTTTCGCAAGAGGCGCGAAAAGGGTACAGTCCCCTTGGCGCGACCGCGGCGCTACGGAAGGGGACAGTCCCCTTTTCGCAAGAGGCGCGAAAAGGGTACAGTCCCCTTGACGCGACCGCGGCGCTGGCCGCCACGGACCGCGAGGATTACCAGACCATCTACGCCCGCCGCGACGGAGCCGTTGCGGCGCCGACCGCGGGTCTGCACTTCACGCAGCAGGTCTTCGAGCGTCTCGCGGCGCGCGGCATCGAGCGTGCGGCGATCACCCTGCACGTCGGCCTCGGGACTTTTCAGCCGGTCCGAGCGAGGCGCCTGGCGGATCACCGGATGCACGAGGAGTATTTTGAGATCGGCGCCGAGACGGCGGACCGGATCAACCGCGCCCGCGACGCCGGGCGGCGCATCGTCGCCGTCGGGACGACGACCGCCCGGGCGCTGGAGACGGCGGCCGGGGATGGGGGCTTGAGGGCGATGCGCGGATGGACGCACCTCTTTATCCGGCCGCCGTACGAGTTCCGCATCACGGGCGCGCTGGTGACGAACTTCCACCTGCCGCGCACGACGCTCCTCGTGCTGGTGGCGGCGCTGGCGGGGAGAGAGCGGGTCCTGGCGGTCTACGAAGAGGCGATCCGGGCGGGCTATCGGTTCTACAGTTATGGCGATGCCATGCTCATATTATGATGTAGGCACGTTTTCCGGCCCCAGGTAGAGGTCGGCGACGACCGTCCGCAGGTTCAGGCGGGCGACGAGGGCCTTCAAGTCTTCGGCGCTTCGGGCCACGAGTGGGCTGATCTCGACCTTGAACTTCGGTTCGCCGGCGGCGTCGCGGGGGACCTTGACGCCGGCGTCCTCGAGCCTCCCCGAGTCGAGTCGGACCATGTCGCGGCGTGCAGTGGCGGGGGAGTCCTCGCCGTCGGCGTTCTTGACGGGGCTGAACTCGCACTTTCGGTCTATCTCCAGGACGACCGGCCGCGCGGCCATCGGCAGTGCGTCGAACACGAAGGTCTCGAACTTGACGCCGTTCGGCTGGTCGGGCGACTGCTTCCGACCCTTATCGTCCACACAGGGAATCTTCTTATTCGCGCGGTGAAACGGCAGCGCGAACCGTGGGCCGCTATTGAGTTGCTCGACGAAAGAGCGCGACAGGATGTGGATGGCGATGCTGCCCGCCTCAAACCGGAGCGAGCCGTCGGCGCCGCGCTTCTCGGCCAGGGCGTCCGGGAGGTCGCTGTACTCGATGACGCGCAGCCGCCCTTCGGTCGTGCAGAAGACGCCGAGTTTCTCCTTCGCTTCGCGCTTGCGGGCCATCTTGCTCGACATGTCGCTTCGCGCGTCGGCGTGGTAGCCGAGGAAGACGGGGTCAAGCGGCGGCACGAGGGGGTTATCCACCTGGTAATAACTTATGTACTCGACGCCGCGCGCCGCCATGTCGGCCAGCATCCCCTGTCGCGCGAGCGCCCGGATGGAACCGCCGTGACCGTCGGGGTTCCACGCGAGTTCGTCGGGCCTGGCCAGAAGGAGTTTGCCCTGGAAGTCAACGGCCGGCATCATGCCCTGGGCGAAGCACTTGACGTCCGCCACCGGAAGGTCGAAGTAGTTGTGGGCCTCGAAGAAGTCGCGCGTCTGGCGGTCGTTGGCCTGGCTGGTCATGATATACCAGGGAATAGGAGACGCATAGGCTCGCCGCGCGGCCAGGATGGCGTGGGCGAAGACCTCGAAAAGGGGCCGCTCCGAGACCGGCCCGATCGGGAATGCCCCCTTGGGTCCCTCGAAGCCTAGCCGCGTGCCCTGGCCGCCGGCGACGACCAGCGCCGCCGCTTTGCCGGCCGCCAGGATTTCCTCGCCTAGCCCGCGCATGCGGCGGCGCCGGGCTACGTCGGCCTCGGAAGCAGGCAGGGGGATAAACGGGGCCGGCTCCAGGTCCGGCCATACGGTCCTTGTTGAGACCGGACCCGTATGGGCCCGTATGGGCGGAATCGCCGGAGGCGCGGCTGGGGGCGCGGCGTCCCTCAGGTGACGCCGAACCAGGTCGCCAAGTTCGCCAAAATCCACCGCGGCCAACTGGACCAGCAGTCGCCGGCGGGATTCCTCGCCCAGGTCGTTCCAGAAGCGGAAGATGTGTTCCTGGCCGGCTTCTTCGACGCGGCGCCGTATGGCCTGTTCGTCCAGAGGTTCCTGCGTCACGCTGTTCCTTTCGTCCAACCGCCATCAAAACAAGGCAAGCAGGTTCCAAGAGCCTATCAAAGTGTGCCGCAGGCGACAAGAGTTTTGGCGACTGAGGCTTGGCGAGCGGACCGGCACCAGGCCGCCAGGCCGCGTCCCGAAAGTGGGTGGAAATTGGGGTTCGGCGCGACCTGTATCCGAAGCCCAATTCGGCCCGCCTTCCTAGCGGACCTGACGTGACTCTAAGCCGCCTCCAAGTACCTGTCAAGTGCCG
>Ga0315275_10003842_pt1 | contig 13933 bp, 7 predicted proteins | sample YL17G03_0_MG_FD_205557 | JGI IMG/M metagenome (GOLD analysis project Ga0315275, IMG submission 205557) | Sediment microbial communities from Yellowstone Lake, YNP, Wyoming, USA - YL17G03_0 | ecosystem: Environmental > Aquatic > Freshwater > Lake > Sediment | place: USA: Wyoming | collected... | reverse complement strand
CTATTAGGACATTTGTCCGGTTACTTTTTTTTATGCTTTTCAGTCTTCAAGTTCTTATGCCTTGGCTTGCCTGGTTGTCGGTCAGGGACAGTGACCTGCATCCCAGGATGGAAGTCCTTGACCAATCGGAGATACTGGCGGACAACGTTGATCGACCGGCCTGTGATCTGGCTGATGGATGTGGCGTCATGTTTCTTGCGTGAGAGAGCCAGCACTTGGTCATAGCCTTTGATGTAACGGTCCACGGCCTCCTGTGTATGACCAGTCTTTCGGACGATGTCGGCCGGGGAGACCGCCTGCTCATAGAGCTCGATGATGATCCCTTTATGAGTCGGGTTACTCCCCTGATCGAGCACGTAACCTTTCATCGGAAGCACCTCCCTGTGGCGCTCGTAGTAGAGCCGGAGATACTTGCCCACGGTGGTCAGACTCAGATTCATCATGAGCGCCACCTCAGCACCACTTAAGAGTCCTTCCTGGCTTCTGGCGCTCTTGACCACGCGAACCAGTTGCTCCATCTGCCGCTCCTCAGCACGCTGCCACTTCTCGTTCTTCACTCCGCGGTGGTAGAAGATCCGTTGCTCGATATCTTCCTTCCTGACCAGGGGGAGGATCACGGTCTGGACTGCATAGTCTTCCGTCTTCTTCCCGTAGTTCTGCCGCTGTCCATCGTCCTTGGTCGTCTGCCAGACGAGGTCTCCGAACTGGAGGCGGTTGCGCTCAGGGAAGTATTCCTGATGCAGCTGCTCCAGATCGTCGGCGAGCATCACCAGGATCCGGCGGCTGCCCAGAACCTTGTACTCCTGCTCCAAGAGCCGGATGAGCGCGGTCTTGAAGTTCCGTTTGGCAGCGCTCTCAAAACGGTCGCCATATCGCTTGGTGACGTCTCTCATGAGAGGGCCCTCCACACCATAGTAGAAAGCCCCCTTTTCCCTGGGCTTTTCCGCTCCAGGTGCCGCATCTGGTACTTCAGGCTCTCGAGCCGGGATCGCTGCTCGCGGATCTTCTCGGCCTCCTTCAGCAACGCCAAGTACTCGTTCACCAGCCGCTCTGTTCTGCCCAGGTAGTAGCCGATCTCCCGGGCTGAGCGGATCCCCCGCTCGCGAGCCATCATCACGCGGCAGAAGTCGTTCAAGTACGTCTTGATCGATCCCACCGTGTGGCCGGTTGCCCGCTCAATCTCCGAGTAGGTCTTCCACTGGAGGTAGAGCGAGACAATCCACACCTTGTGGCTGATCCCCTTCCCGATATCCTTCTGCAGCCCTCGCAGGTAGAGTTTGAGTTTCTGCCGCATGAGTTCCTCGACGTCACGCCGGATGGTGCGCGCACTCACCCCGATGATCCGTCCGAGATCCTCCTGCGTGAGCAGGCCTCCTTGGTCGTACGCCTCCTCCGTCATGCGAAGAAGCTGAACCTTGCGCTTGGCACTGGCTCCCAGGCGCGCCTCCACATCCTCGTCGCTCACCAGATCCCTCGTCAACTTCACCCGGACCTTCTTCAAGTCCTCCATCGGCTTGCCTGGACCTTCCTCGACGCTCACGCACGTATACTCGACCTGGCCTGACCCGATCTCCCGATTGTCAAAGAACATCTCCGCCACTACATCCAGAACCCCACGACTCATCCGCGGAGAAAACTCAAACTCTCGCTCCAACCGATCAATGAACTCGTGCTCTTGCGTTTTCTTCCTCAGCCGCCCGTACTCCGCTCTGCGGTGTTCGGACCTGTAGCGTGCTCTTGCTTCCATCTGTCCTCCGTCCTTTCACTGAAGCTCTCGCTTGGAGTTGAAGGAAGGTACTCACCTCCAACTCCAAGCGCAAAGCCTTGCCCCCAAAATCAGGCAAAAGTGGGAGGACAAATGTCCTTATTTCAGCACGACAGTCTTCTTCGTCGCCATGTATGCGCCGGCACGGAGCTGGCAGAGATAGACGCCGCTGGTCAAACCGCTGGCATCGAATGTCACCGTGTAGCTTCCCGCGGGCTTCCGCTCGTTGACCAGCGCCGCCACCTCGCGGCCGAGCACGTCGTACACCTCCAGCCGTACGTCGCTGGCCACGGGCAGTTGATAACTGATCACTGTTGTCGGATTGAACGGGTTGGGGAAGTTCTGCGCAAGCGAGAACTCTCTAGGAATATTGCCATGTGCGGCCGGGACACCGAGCGTGCCGACAATTCCGAACTGGTAAGTCTTCTCGAAGTGCTTTGTGTCATACGAAAACCTGGAATCGACCAGAACGACAGTATTGTAGATGGTTCCGGAAGCGAGTAACCGCGGTTGCACACGGAATGTGACAGGCAGGGAACTCCCCGGTGGGAGCTCCAGGACGGTCGGCGACACCGAGACAGCCGTATCCGGCCACACATTGATATAATCGAGCGAAATTGCCACCGAGTCGGGCTCACCGCCGACGTTGGTAATGAGGAATGTCGTATCGACAGAGACTGTGTTCACATCGATGTTCCCCAGGTCGACTGATCGTGCATCGAGGGCAAGCTGTGCGGGAATCGGCACGCTGACCGCAGGGGTAGCGCGCCGGATGATGTCGCCGCTGACTGAGGCACCCCAGACGAAGACGGTGTCGCCTGTGCGGTTGGTGGTGAGATCGGTGATCAATCCCTCCGGCGGGGTACGTTCCTTCTTCCAGGTGAGTCCCCCGTCGGTTGAGAAATACATCCGATCCTCGATGGTCGCGGCCCAAAATTGCGTCGTGCCTGCGAGGGCAGCCACAGCGGAAAACCCGGTGGAGGGGACAGTGGAGAGCGGCATCCACGACGCCCCTCCGTCAAACGTGCGGGCACAAAAAGGTCCGTATTCGAAGGACGTCCTCACGCCGATCTGTGGCGAGATGAAAGCAAGGCGTGTTGTTTGAGCACCGCCCGACAATGAGGAAATCCAGTGGTGTCCTCCGTCAGTGGTCCGCCATACTCTGCCGCTGTCAGCGCCCGGGTACCATCCATGAAGCGAGTCGAGGAAGCAAAGGACGTTACCATTTGTCGCAATGGATGCCGGCGGACAGTAGGGAACGAGGGAGGAGAGCCAGGTGTTCCCGCCGTTGGTTGTTGTGATGAATGTCGTCGTGTTGTAGTTCGAAGTGACGAGCGCAGCGCCGCGGTTCGGGTCAAAGAAGTGGAGGCCGTTCACGACGCTATTCGTGCCCGCGGCGAACACCTGGTTCCACGATCCGGTTCCATAGGCTGTTCTGTAGATGGCCGTCCCGGCGCTTCCTCCTGTTCCGGCAACATAGACTGTTGACGCGTTGGGCACCGATACACAGGTGTACTCTGCCGAGGCATCGGGGGGCTGAACGGTCGCCCAGGTTTTCCCTCCATCCGTGGTGGCCCGGAGTATCGACGGCCATCCAACCGCCCAGACGACATTACCATCCACCGCATCGAGATCATTGACGTATCCCTCTGAGACCGTGGTCTGTACCCTCCAGGGATAGAATTCGTAGTATGCGAAATCGCTGTAGTTCAGCGCTGCATCTGTCATGGTGAGCCGAACCGCTGGCCGTGCGTCATAGTCGACGGTGGGAGAAACGATCACCGAGAAGGTGAGGGTGACCGAGTCGTCGGTGGCAATGGCGCCCACGGCGATGGGAGGAGTTGATGTTGTGATGGCGGAGGAGGTCCCTGCCACACTGAAGACGGCGTTCTGTGTCGGACTGCCATAGTTCACAACTCTTACTGTCAGGAGGCCGTCGAGCTCGGAGTACTCGAAGTGTCGCACCGTCAGTCCGGGGAGAATCCTGGTGACCGCGGCAGAGGCGTCAATCCGCCCATGTCCCATCTGTCCGGCAAGCGAAGGGTTGATTGCATCAACGGGGATGGCGGTGGCACGGATCTGGGCGGCAATACGGCGTGGTCCCCAGTCCGGATGCCTGCTCTTGACAAGTCCCGCAAGGCCTGCTACGATCGGGGAGGCAAACGACGTCCCCGAAGCGCCCGTCACATATCGCCCGCCGAGTGTGCAGCCGGTGATGCTATTTCCCGTCGCGAAGACATCAACGGTGTATCCGTAGTTGGAGAAGCCCGACTTTGCACCCGGTGTGCCGATTCCGGCATAGTCGACCGAGCCTACAGACAATGCGCTTGCATACCCCGCCGGATAGAACGGATCGGGTGCATTGCTATTTCCAGCCGCGCACACGACAAGCGTGCCGGCGTTTGTCGCGAATTCGATAACATCCTGGTAGTATCGGTGGTGTATTCCGAACGTGAAACTGCAGTTTGCGGCCGCGGCGCCGTTGACTGCTGCATAAATAATTCCCGCGGTTCCTAATCCTTTGATGGCCATGTAGCGACAGTTGAACCCTGACCCCGATATGCCGATGCCGTTGTTTGTGTGGCCTGCCGCGCAACTGGCAACGAGCGTTCCGTGATCCATTCCCGTCGGCATCGGATCGTTGTTGTTCTCATCAAAATTCCAGCCCCGCCAGTCATCCACGTACCCGTTACCATCGTCATCGATGCCGTTGGTCCTCTTGTCGTTTCCCTGGCCGTCTGTCCCGGTTTCACCCGGATTGATCCAGATCTTCGCGGCGAGGTCGGGGTGTATGTATTCGACCCCCGTATCGATGATCCCGATGATGGCGGCCGAATCGCCTCGTGTCGTGTCCCATGCGGCGGGGAAATTGAGGTACGTGAGGTATTGCCCATACATGGGATCGTTGGGAACGAAGTCCAGGATGTTGCCCGGGCTGTCGTGATCTGCCAGCTCATACACAGGCTCAGGTTCGGCATACTCTACGCCCGGGAGGCGAGAGACTTGTGCCGCCAGCGCAAGGGGATGAATTGCATCGGCGTAGCTCACGGTGAAAATCCTCGCGACATCCCGGGCGATGGTCTGGACGTCCTCCATGGTTGCCGGTCGGCCGGTGTGCGTCGTTCCTCCTCCGGCCGTCATCCTCTTGAGGAGGGCCGACGCGTACGCGGGCTTCCAGATGGGATCAACCGTCTGTCCGCCATACCGCTGGAGAAATTGTTGTACGCCTGCAACAGCTGCTGCATCGACTGTTGTAGCGATGGCACCGGGCGCCTGTCGGATCTTTACGACGAGCCTGCCGGGCGCAAAGCGCAGTTCGGCGAACGAGATGAGAGATGTGAGACAGAGGGACAGTGCGAGCAGATAAAGACGCCGGGGTTTCATGGCGGACCTCACCGAAGGAATTTTGATGGACAGTGTCGCTCGATCAACGATTCAGGCGGCCAGGGTTACTGTGCTCATGGTCGAGCACTCCAGTCGGGGGATGATGCAGCCCCAGAGCACAGACAAGTTAGCAACCACTCAGAGGAGAAGCAAGCTGCCGCTGATCGCATACCTCTTCAGATCGGTGTGAACGACTCTCTGGAAGTATGCTGCGGCGAACGAGGTGCCGGAATGAATGTTTCCAGGAATTCCCATATATTTGACGGAAATGGAACACACAGTCAAACCGGTTTTCTTCAGTGCCTCCCGTCGCCGGTGGAGTGCGTTCATGAACGGCGTCCGCATCCTGGCGGTCTTTGGGGTCCTGACAGGTGTGCTGATCACTGTTGCCTTGCTTCATGAATCGAGTACAAGTCTCCCACGTCTCTCTCGCCAGAATGAGCTCTTCAAAAGGGTGTTGAATCCCGAACACATCACGACATTCAAGACTGAACAAAACGCCGCCTACGCGGGACTCCGGAATCATGTCGGGAAGAGCGCGGAATCCAAGTACGGCCGCAATCCCCGGTCCACGCCCGTTGCTGCAAAACCCGTGGCGAGCCAGATCCGTGCGGGATTCTACGTGAACTGGGACGCACAGTCCTTCTATTCGCTGCGGACAAACATCGACAAGATCACCGTGGTCTTCCCGGAGTGGCTCTTCCTCTCTGATGGTGGAGACAGCCTCGCGATGGACATCGATGCGCGGGCGCTTGCGCTGCTTCGTGATCATCACGTGCCGATCGCTCCGATGCTTTCGAACTACATCCGCGGTACATGGAACGGAGAGAGCGTCCGCCGCCTCGTGACGTCCCCAGAGAAACGCCGTGTGTTGATCGGCGCCATTCTCGCCTGGCTGGAAGAAAATCAGTTCTCGGGCATCAACATCGACTTTGAGAACCTCCCCGGCGGAATTCGGGAGGACCTCGTGGTATTCCAGCGCGAGCTCTATCATGCGCTTCACCAGCGACGCCTGCTCACGACGCAGGACGTTGCTCCCTACTCCACGACGTACGATCTTCGCGAGCTTCAACGGTACAACGATTTTATCGTCGTCATGGCATATGATATGCATTATGCCGGGAGTGATCCCGGGCCGATCGCAGACGCGAGGTGGGTGGCGTCGGTTCTCACGACAGTGAGCCGCAGCGTTGAGCCGGCGAAGATTATCGTCGGTCTTGCGGGGTACGCATACGACTGGCCCGAGAACGGTGAGGGGGAGGATATCACCTACGAAGAGGCGATGGTACGAGCAGAGGAAAATGATGGGACGATCAGCTTTGACAGCACCGGCTACAACCTCTCGTTCCGCTACGCCGATGAGACGCAGCGGGCCCACCAAGTCTGGTTCACAGACGCTGCGACGTTGTTCAACATCATGCGCACGGTCCAGGGATACGGGACGGCGGGATTCGCACTCTGGCGACTGGGAGGAGAGGATCCACGCCTCTGGCGATTCTACGGGCGAACATTGAGCGATGACGCACTACGTGAACAGCCGTTCGATCCAGGCATTCTCTCCAGGGTCCGCCCCCCCACGAATGTTGATTTTGAGGGGGAGGGAGAGATTCTGGATGTCGTTGCCACGCCGGACTCAGGGCTGATCACAGTGGAGTACGACTCGGTGGAGATGATGATCACCGGGGAGGATTACGAAGAGTTACCCTCCGCGTATATCATCCGGCGCTCCGGGAAGGTGGAGAAGCAGATGGTGTTGACCTTTGATGACGGTCCGAACGAGACCTATACCCCTGCAATCCTTGATATCCTGAAACAGGAGCACGTTCCCGCGGCGTTTTTCATCCTCGGTGTCAATGCCGAGGACAATCTTTCGCTGCTGAGCCGAATCTACAGCGAAGGGCACGAGATCGGCAATCACACATTCACCCACCCGAACCTTGCAGAGGTAGGGTCGGAGCGCACGGCGCTGGAACTGAATGCGACCCGGCGAATCATCGAGTCTGTTACAAGCCACTCCACTATCCTCTTCCGTGCACCGTACAACGCAGATTCGGAGCCGGAAACGATGGATGAAATCATACCTGTCGTTGAAGCGAAACGCCACAACTACTATACGGTGGGCGAATCGATCGATCCGGAAGACTGGCAGCCTGGCATTACGGCTGACACAATCCTGGCGCGGATCATCAAGCAGGAAAACAACGGGAATGTTATTCTCCTCCATGATGCAGGCGGAGATCGGTCGCAAACAGTTGCGGCTCTGCCACGCATCATCCAGCATTTTCGTGACAAAGGATACACCTTCACCACGGTTGCGGCGCTGACGGGCAAGACACGCGACGATGTCATGCCACCCCTTGCAGACCGCCGGAGTTTCTACCTCTCACGGGTGAATTGGCTCATTGCCGAGGGTATCTCCTGGAGCGAACAAATCATTCTCAAGGTCTTCCTGCTTGCCATCATCCTCTCCGTTCTTCGGACTGCTTCTATTGCCTTGCTCGCCTGGCTGCAGAAACGAAGAGAACGGTCTGGCGCCGAGCCTCTGAACCGCCCACTGGTCAGCGTAGTGATTCCAGCCTACAATGAGGAGGTCACCGCTCCCCGGACCGTTCGCACGCTTCTCCAGAGTGAATATCCTCACCTCGAGATCATTTTTGTTGATGACGGATCGACGGACAGGACGTACGATGAGGTGCGGCAGACCTTCAGCGAGTACCCGAATGTCCGAGTCCTGACCAAACCCAATGGCGGGAAAGCGTCAGCGTTGAATCACGGAATCGCAGCGGCACGGGGGGAATTACTTCTGTGCATTGACGCCGACACGCAGCTGAAGCCTGATGCGGTCTCCCGGCTGGTGAGGATTTTTGTTGACGACGAAGTGGGCGCCGTCGCAGGCAACGTCAAAGTGGGCAACAAGTCTGGTCTCTTGACACGATGGCAGGCGATCGAGTATGTGACGAGCCAGAATTTCGACCGCCGCGCATTCGATCTGCTGAATTGCATCACCGTCGTTCCCGGCGCGATCGGCGGGTTCAGGAAAGCCGCAATCGATGCTGCCGGTGGGTTCACGACCGATACCCTGGCCGAGGACTGTGATCTCACGTTGAGGATACTGAAGGCTGGATATGCGGTGCGCTACTGTGACGACGGCATCGGGGTCACTGAAGCCCCCGAGACGCTCTCGATGTTCCTGAAGCAAAGGTTCCGCTGGACATTCGGGACCATGCAGTGCGTCTGGAAACACCGTGCGCTGATGTTCGACCCGCAGCACGGCACGCTCGGGATGGTTGCCCTGCCGAATACGATGATATTTCAGTTTCTTCTTCCGCTCTTCGCACCGCTCACGGACATCATGTTTGTCTGGTCGTTGCTGGCCGGTTTATGGGAACAGACGCTCATCTACTATGCAGCGTTCACGGTTGTTGAGGCCGCCGCCGCCTTTCTTGCATACAGATTTGAAAGGGAAAATGCCGCCGAGCTCTGGCTCTTGCTGCCACAGCGTGTTGTGTACCGACAGTTGATGTACTGGGTGCTCTTCAAGTCGTATGTTGCCGCTCTCCGGGGAGGACTGGTAGGGTGGGGGATCCTGAAGCGTATGGGGACGGTCCGGATGACGGACAGATAAGACAACTCCAGACGCAAGAGCCGGTCCTGGCCAATCCGATATTGCGGTGGGATCGCAGCGATCTCCCGAGCCCCAGTCATCTCAAGAAGCAGATCGGCCTCGTGCGGCGCTGCGCTCTTCTGTCAGAATCTCCCCCGCAGTGAGAAGAAGTGGAGGGCACTGTCACTGATTTCATCGGTCGTATAGGCATAGTCAACGCCGATTTCCACAACGTCCAGGTTCACCGTGACTCCGGCACCGGCAGTGAGCTTGTCATTGTTCAGCCCGATCCGCAGCGACAGGATTTGCCAGGTATATTGCGCCCCTGCATGGATGCGCATGTCCTGGTCCTGATTCTTCTCCAAATCTGCTGCGAGAAGCAGAGGGATGATGCTCATTTCAGCAACTGCGCCGAGGCGTGTGCACAGGGGGACGGCGTCCTGGTGACTGCTCTCGGTGTTCCACTTCAAGCTGGCTCCAATATTCTGCACCACGGCCGAAATGCCGACGCGCTTCATCACGCCTTTCAGGCCATAGTCAAACATGCCCCCAACATCCAGTCCGAATCCTGACCCGTGGTAGGTGTAGAGGGAGTGGTAGAAATACCGGCCGGCCAGTCCCGCGCGGATGGTGAAGCCTGCTTGCTCGACCACATTCATCCCTGCGCCGAGCAGGAAGAGATTTTCGGCATCGTTGAACTGCCCGATCAACTGCCCCTGTGTATCCCGTTCCTGGATGTTGGTCACGCCGAACTGCATCCATGCCGCGCTCAGCGAGATTCCCGGCAGCGGATAGGCCATCGCAGCGAAGTTCACCTGTCTGTCTTCGAACACGATTGCGTGCATCAGGAGGAGTTCGCTTTTCTTCAGCTGGCTGACGCCGGCAGGATTCCAGAGCAATGCTGCTCCGTCGTCGGCGATGCCGGTGAATGTTTTCCCGAGTGCGATCGCTTTCGATCCTGCACCCCACTGCAGGAAGCTGGCTGCACGTCCGCCCTGCTCTTCGCCGGCGACAGACAATTGGACGGAGAGAGAGAACGCGATAAGGACGGAGACGAACGATCTGGTCTTCATGGTCATGGCCTCCTTACCGTATCACAGCGATTTTTCCGACCGCACGTTCGCCGGCCGAAGACTCGATGACGAAGAAGTAGACTCCGTTGGCGACGATATTGCCGGCGCCATTGCGCCCGTCCCACGGGGTTGCCTGCTCATCGGCGGCATTCATCGGACTGTTTTCGATCACGTTCTTCACCAGGATTCCGCCCGCATCGTAGATCTTGATGGACACCTGTGCAGAGGACGCCAGGCTGTACCTCAGTGTGGTCGTGGTCCGTTCAGGGTTGAACGGATTCGGATAGTTGTAGATGTTTGCGCTGGCAAGCCGCCCGCCGGTGCCGGGGGTGACGATCGACGGCGTCGAAAACGCTCCGGAGAATGATCCCACGGCGGAAGCACCGGACTTGATCTGCGCAGTCCATGCGCCCTTTGTGTATCCCGGTCCGGCGTATGTGAATGAGCGCGTGAATGTGACCGACTGCTGTCCGGACGCCAGGGAGCCGATCGCGATGCTGTCGCTTTCGCCCAGCCGTATGGCAGGGTTCGTTGTCAGCCTCACGTTCACGCTGTCGGCTGCCACTCCGCCAACATTCTGGATCCTGAACTGTACGGTGGCAACCTTACCCGGCGAGAGCGCATACGCATCCTGCGTAACCGCAGTTGCCACGAGGACTGCCGGCATCGACAGGGAGGAGACCGTATCCAGAAGCGCGGCAACCTGATCAGCAATGATGTGGTTTCGCGCACTCGAACGATCCAGTTGGACAAGGACCGAATCGCGCGTGCTGGACGTTGAATCAACCGACAGGGCCATAATCCAGAAGTAGTTCTTGAGGCGCGATTCACCCGCCTGGCCTTTGCGTATCGCGAGGGTATCATGCATGGCACGGAACGAAGCAATGCTGTCGCGGGCCTTCCATGTCACCGCATTGATCGGCGCGGACGATACCCTGAGCGTGTTATTGTAGTCAACCTCCGCATGGGAGAGGTTCTTCAGCTGGAGGAACGCGTCAATCCTTTGACCGGCAATGACGCAGCTCCTGATGGCGGCAAGGGCCGAATCATACCCGACCGTGCTTCGCATGAGATCCCGTTTCAACGTCAGGAGAAGAACCTTGTCGAGTTTCTGTCCCGGGCAATCGCATGGGCCCCGGATGGCGGGTTTCTCCGCGCCGGGCGGATGGTAGATGTCGTCGATGGCATCGCCGATATGGCCCGGAAGCGAGAAAAAGGCATAACCGGAGAGGCCCATGCCGACCGCAACCTCGGCATAGGAGGAGTACTTGGCAACAGTGGCCATGCTTGAAAGGAACCCGAGACCCGGGATCTCTCCCAGCACTTCCAGGAGGACGCTGACCTGGTGGAAGACATCCGCAGCTGTTCGGAAGTTGCTTGCGAGTGAAACCAGCTGATAGTCCTCATCGAGCCGGTGTGCATTAAACGCAACCGTTTTGTCATAGGCTGTTTTGAGGTCCCCGCCAAAGTCGAAATTCTCCGACTTGTTGATGGCAGTCTGCAGCTTTGAGTCGGTCAACCAGTGCACGTAGACAATTTCGAACATGGCCCTGTAGAGCACGCGATAGATGATCGCCTTCATCTTATCCCAGGCCGTTGAGGAGAATCCTCCAACAGGAAGGTACGCGCCCAGACCCGAATAGTTGGATTTCACGGCATGCCATGCCGGCATGACGACTTCTTCTTTCAAGCAGAGCTTGTTGCCGACCTCCGGAACTGTAACGCAAGGCAGTTCCGACGCCGCCTGACTCACCGCATCATCCATCAGACCCATGATCATATATTTCAGGAACGGCTCGAGAAGATCGAAAATCCCGGCAATATCGCCTGTCATGATTGCCTTGAGAAGGTCCCACATGAGCTTGAGAACCTTGAGAAGACTGTTCAGCCACCCGTCAGAATAGAACAACATGTTGATCAGTTCACCGATGTCACTGACGAATTCCCTGTAGCTGTGCGCGCCGTTGTAGAACATCGTGTGCATCATGTCCTCCGCCAGGAGCAGCCGCGCGGCGCTCGGGGCTGTATTGGCGGGAAGGTTCTGTCCCCAGAGTTGCAGGAGGTTTTCAACGTCGTCCTCAGACGGATAGGATGCGTGGTATGTGGTGTCCATGAAGAAGTTCAGGGGGATGTTCCTCATCCGATACACCGACGCGTATTTCTGCAGGACGATCCCGGCCGGGTAGATCAGCGTGGTGGAGGTCACCCCCGGTCCGATGGTCACCGTCCTTCTCTGGCTCAGAGTGTCATTCGTGGTTGAATAGGGGATCGTAACGATCTTGCTGATCCTGAGGTCATAGTCCCCGACCGGCACATCGGCCAGTGTCGCCTGACCGCTCGCCCCCGTCATTGCTGGGCCTGCGACGAGATTTCCGTAGTGATAGAGTGAGATTGATGCGCCGGCCAGCGGCTGGTCACTCTTGAGATTCCCTGTGGCACTGTCGTATGTGCAATCGTATGTGGTGACGCTCAGCGTGCCTGAAGTCCCGGAGGCCGTCCCACTTCCCGTCAACGGTATCTGCTCCTCAGGATGTGCGGTGTCGTTAGAGGACACGGTGAGCGTCCTGCTGTACTGCTGAGCCGCCGCCGGTGTGAAGCGCACGGTGATGAAGGTGGAATCCTGCGGGAGAATTATTGCGGGCAGCGGTGTGTTGACAATCTGGAAAACGGCATCGTTGATATTGAACTGAAGTTTCGAGAGGACGAGGGGAGCTTCGCCCGCACTCCGGACGACACACTTCCAGTCGGCGTAGCTCTGGGTCCAGACCGTACCGAAGTCGTGCGAGGCCTGTGGCAACTCCATCCGTGCGATGCCGGGCCAGTAGTGATAATAGAAGAGGCCCTTCCCGGTTATTGACCCCCGGGGTATGTTGACCGCAAGCGAAAACGAGGGGTTGTTGTACGTGTCGAAGGATAATGACACATCGGTCGGCCACCAGTTCACCGGCAATGTCTCAATGTCCTTTCTCTGCCACATCCCGGCGACCTTCCGTATGAAGCGTATCTGTCTGCTGTCCATCACAACGACGGCGGGTTGACCCTGCCTGTCGACCTTCAATGTAGCGCTGTTGATAATGCCTGTCTGATCGTGCTTGTAGTAGATCGCTTCGACCTGCCACGACTGCCAGTTGTATGTCGCGACTCTGAGGGAATCATCAGCTCCCAGCGACAGAAAATAGAGGTTGTTCGCCGCATCGATATCGAAGCCGAGAGCCCCGGTTTCGGAAACGTCCAGCGGAGTTGTGACGATATTCCACTTGCCGGTGCCATCCGGGTACGCGAATCTCAGGGCGGATACAGGGTTTGCTATTGAGACCGGTTCCTGAAATGCGATCACCGGAAGAGTCCCGTCCTTGTACACTAGCCCGGTGAAATCTGCGAGAACGTATAGACCTTTCACAAGATTGGTCTGCCACGTACTTCCGTCGAAGTGTGCGTACTTGAGCTGCATGGAATCGCGCAGGACAGAATAGGAGATGCCCGGATTTCCCTGCGCGTCAAACCTCAGACTGGTGTGCCAGAACCAATCCATGAGGAAGGGGCGCATTGTTGAATCGACGATCTCGGTAGTCCAGCCTGACGCGGACCTGACCGCCCGTTTCAACACCTGACCTGTCCATTCAAAACCCGTAAGTGAATCCTTCCCCCAGGTATTCTCTGCAACGTAGCTGATGTGAGGCTGTCCCTGGGGGTCAAGCGCCACGCTGCAATACATACCTCTGTCTTCCACGGAATCCACGATACCAAGATTCCATATCCCGTTTGTCTGGACTGCATAACGCAGGTCTCCGTAGTCCTGATCGTAGTATGCAACATGGCTGACGTTTGTGTTGTCGACTGCCAGCGAGTTGAACTCGCCTCTATGGATGCCGGAGCTGTCGATGCATTGTTTTTCCCAGACTTCGGCCACAGCCGGAAGGGAGAGAAATACCCCTGCGAGGATGGAAAGAAGCGCTTTCACGGCGGCTCCCACGTATTGTTGGCAGGAAGGTACTTCCCCGGAAGGAAACCCGCAATCCCATGAATATGGGATATCGCTTCAAAATTTCTCCAAATTCGCGGAAAATCCTCATCGCTTGGGGTTATGAACGCGGTGTTCTGTCTGCA
>Ga0315275_10003840_pt1 | contig 13935 bp, 16 predicted proteins | sample YL17G03_0_MG_FD_205557 | JGI IMG/M metagenome (GOLD analysis project Ga0315275, IMG submission 205557) | Sediment microbial communities from Yellowstone Lake, YNP, Wyoming, USA - YL17G03_0 | ecosystem: Environmental > Aquatic > Freshwater > Lake > Sediment | place: USA: Wyoming | collected... | reverse complement strand
AGAGCTGATCAACAGAAAGCACTTTCACGGTAAAATTCAATGGAATGCCATTCGATGGGTAAGTAATATGCAATCGCGTTTGGGCAGCTGCACCCGGGGAGGCCTCACAGATGGTCATATTCGAATTAGTAACAAGATCAAAAACTGGCCAGATTGGGTGGTCGATTATGTGATTGCTCATGAATTGATGCACCGCAGGCATCCCAATCACTCAGACATATTTTGGAATGAGCTGCGAGCTGCCTATCCATTAACCGAACAGGCACGCGGTTTTATTCACGGGGTGGGCTTTGCTGCAGGTCAACCGCTTGAGGATGATTAGGCAGAGTTTTAGAAATCACCTATGGCTACAGGTGGATTCCTGGTCAGGATAGTATGGCACATAACTTGCAACCTATTCACTGTCATGGAACACAATCCATCGTCTCCTGCTGATTATATGAATGCGGTGGGGTTGCTCAACCGGCGCGAGATCGAAGCGCGCATACTTGCCCCTCTGTTAGAAGCCCTGAGCTCTGAGTTTGATCGTGAACGAGTATGGGAAATCACCCGCAAAGTTATCCAAGAAATCGCCCGCCGCCAAGGAGCCCAATCTGCTGCCGGCGTGGAAGCCAATGATTTGGAAAACTTTGTGGCTGTGCAGGAAACCTGGAAGAAAGACAATGCTATTCAAACCGAAGTGCTCGAGCGGACGCGGAAGAAATTCTCATACAATGTGTACCGCTGTCGTTATGCTGAGATGTACCAGCACCTGGGCATCCCTGAGCTGGGTAAAATGTTATCGTGTGACCGCGATTTTGCCCTTATCGAAGGCTTCAACCCAAACATTCAGCTCTCGCGCACCCAGACGATTATGGAAGGGGCAGACATCTGTGACTTTCGCTTTGAGGTGGTGACTCCTAAGAAACCCCACAGATGAATTGCTTGACGCAAATTTCGGATTATGCTAGTATCATTATAGAGTGGCTGCTTATTTAACATGTTTACAGTCTACCCTGCAGCGTTTGTGACTGTATGAAGGAGACAGAATTATTATGAACCGCAATTTCACTTTACATACTTATATCATTCTCTTGTTGCTTGGAATGTTCGTGATCGGACTGACTTCCTGTAAACTTCCTGCCTCCAAAGGCCCACAATCAACCAGCGACGGTTTCCCAGTCCCAAGTGGAAGCGAACAGACTAACGGTGGAATTGATGTTTCCACTTTCGCGACACAAACTGCTCAGGCATTGCCTCCAGTGGTGATAACTTCTTCGGCGCCAGGAGAAAGTCCTTCAGCAAGCCCAAATCCTGAAGCAACCAATGTGCCTGGGGCTCCTGCACCCACAGACACTCCAATCGTTTACGTCGAAGCCACTCAAGGTAATTTGCCTACATCTCATACACTAGCGCCGGGTGAATTTCCCTTCTGCATCGCACGCCGGTTCAACGTCAACATAGCCGAGCTGCTCAGCCTGAATGGTCTCACTATCAACTCCGCCACCTCTCCAGGGCAGGTGTTACAAATCCCGCAGACAGGCAACCCATTTGATGGTACCCGGGCTCTGCAGGACCACCCCACCACCTATAAAATTCAATCAGGTGATACCCTCAACACCATTGCCTGCTACTTTGGTGACGTCTCACCAGAGATGATTATCCTTCAAAATAGCCTGAGCACCACTGATTTGCCCGTCGGAGAGGTGTTGATCATACCCTAAGATTAGCCCTGATTCTTGCGAAGGTTTAAACAAGTCTCAACGTTTAAACCTTCGTAAATTTTAAGGAGGATTATGCTCATCGAAACGATTGCTCGTGAAACCATATATCGTGGTCGTGCTTTCAATGTGCGTCGTGATGAAGTGCGTTTCCCGAACCAACATACCATGCACCTGGATATCATTGAGCACGTCGGGGCAGTCACCATCCTACCCATGGATGCGGAAGGGCGGATCCTATTTGTCCGCCAATATCGGCATGCTACGGGTAAAGAACTGCTCGAGCTCCCGGCTGGTACCCTTGATGTAGGTGAGCTGCCGGAAAACTGTGCCTTGAGGGAGATCAGGGAAGAAACCGGGTTTGCTGCGGGGAAGTTGATTAAACTGGGTGAATTCTTCCTTGCGCCTGGTTATTCCACTGAATATATGGTCGTCTATTTAGCTACCGAACTGCATCCTGACCCTCTACCGGGTGACCTGGATGAATTCATCACTCTCGAGCCCATCCCGATTGACCAGGCATATAATTTTGCGCTCAGTGGAGAAATACAGGATGGGAAATCGCTGGCCGCCTTGCTTCTCGCCCGCCCCTATATCTATAATTCCTAATCAACATCATCCAAGCGAATTAATGCATGCGAAACGAGGTCGTTTCGCATTAATCTATTCGACTTTATTCATTCAACAGGGATTGGTAGCGGAGGAGTTTTCTTGGTGATGATCAACGTCTCCAGGAAACTACGATTTAATACGATCACGGGGGATTCTATCTTTAATTCCGGGTAAAGGGGTGCTGTGAGTACAGCGTCATAAATAATAATAAAATAGCTGGTACCCTCCGTTATTAATGCGGAGAATTCAAAACGCCCAGACCATTCGAGCGTACCCGAGATATCGTACGTCCGGGTGGATATATGGACCAGATAAGGAATTAGCCGTTGAAAACCACCTTTCATGACGCCCTGCATGCCCATGTACTCGCGTTTACGCAAGCATACTGCAGCGATCTCCGAACGAACGATATACAGCTGCGTGGCATAATTCATCACACTGGATGGTTTATGAACTGGAGCAATACTTGCGTCATTTATCTCTATATACGAAGTGGTCATATCAGTCAACATACCCACCAACCCGCTTTGGATGACTTTGATCTGACCGAATATGTAATGGCTGCAGGTTAAAATCTCAGCTGGGATGAGGCGGCTGGCAATTGGAGAGACCATTACATTCCTCCGTTATCAGATCTAACTTTGGGGTTGAAGCCGGTTCAGGTTTCCGGGTAGATGTTTACGGCGTGGCTTGGGCTTACGACCTGTTGTAGGGCTAAGCAGCATGTTTAACCAGCTTACCGCATGCATATCATACTCGCGCTTACCACATACATCACAAACCCAGGATGGAAAATTCGGCACCGTGATCAGCTCATCATTCAACCAGGTGAAATAAGTCAGATATTCCAGGTGAAAAACCCCCGTGTGGCACTCTGGGCAAATATGGGCATATTCCGACTGCTCGTCAGCCTTTGAAGTCTCTTCAGGCATTTTGGGTTCATCACTCATTTTTCACCGCCTCAGCCTCTTGGATGATCTTTACTCCGGCGCTCGCACCCAGGCGATTGGCTCCGGCTGTTATCATCGCCACAGCATCAGCATAGGTGCGGATACCACCCGCTGCCTTGACGCCCATTTCTGAGCCAATAACGCGGCGCATCAGCTCCACATCTTCAACCGTTGCACCTCCAGTGCCAAATCCAGTGGAAGTCTTGACAAAATCAGCCCCAGCAGCTTGGCTGATCAAACATGCGATGATTTTTTCAAGTCGCGTGAGCAGAGCTGTTTCCAGGATCACTTTAACCAATGCGGTCTGATTATGGGCGGTTCCCGTGACTGCCTGGATCTCATTCATGACCAACCCAAACGCTTCAGATTTCAGTGCCCCGATATTAACGACCATATCGATCTCTGACGCGCCAGCGTTGATACAGGCCAGGGTCTCATAGACCTTGAACTCCGGTAAGACTGCTCCAAGCGGGAACCCCACCACCGTGCAGATGTTCTCCTTCGCATCTCTTAACAGCCCACAAGCCAAGGGGACAAAGACCGGATTGATGCAAACGGAAGCAAAGTGATGTTCCATGGCTTCCAGACACAGAATTCGTATCTGGGCCGCCGTCGCTTCAGGTTTGAGCAGGGTATGGTCAACCCATCCTGCTATCGCTTTGCCCTTAGGGATATTTAATGGGATAGGTGCGGGCGGCAATTGCTGCTCATAATCATGTGCTAAAGAGATTAACCGGGATAATTCCATCAGCGTAGATTCCATTTAATGGGCTGCATTGGCTAATCGGATGTGATCGATCAAACCCCAGGCGGGTGGCGGCCAGTATACAATGACGGCTTTCCCAACAACATAGTCCATGGGGACTGTCCCCCAATCGTGTGAATCGGAGGAATTATTGCGATTATCACCCAATACAAACAACTGGTCTGCCGGGATTCTCCAGGTGCCAAAGTAATCCATTTTTACATTCAGATAACTCTCATCAAATAGTTGTCCGTTGACATATACCGTACCATTTTTCACTTCAACCTCATCACCTGGTAACCCGATGACGCGCTTAATATATTCTTCCTTGGGGTCGCGAGGGAAGTGAAAAACAATAATATCCCCTCGCTGCGGGCTTCCCAGCCGGTAACTTAACCGGTTGATTATCACATACTCGCCTGACACAAGCGTCGGCTCCATGCTGGCACCATCCACCCGGATGCGGGCAGAAATCATGTTGATGCTTACGAACAACACTATTGAAAGAACAAGTGTCTCGAGAATATCAACCAAAAAGCGTAGAAAACATGAGCGCTTTTCTTTTGGTTGGGGTTGCTCTTCATTAAGCTGAGATTGATAAGTGTTCAAATTTCCTCCATACTCCTGGCATTATAAGACCGGTCTTCCGTCAGGGCAAGGGAGGATGGATTAATGGATTGTGAACATATGCCTGGTTAACGGGTGAAAGGTGTTTATTTTCTTCGAGGTCGCAGAACGATCCGGATGGGAGTTCCTAAAAAGGGGTGCTCCTGGCGGATACAGTTTTCTAGATATCGTATGTAAGTGAAGTGCGCCAATTTGGGGTCATTTACATGGAGCAGAAAGACCGGGGGATCATTCCTTACCTGGGTGCCATAATAAATTTTTAGGCCCGTGCCTGCATGGGATGGAGCAGCATGCCGGTCTTGAGCCTGGTGCAGGACGCGGTTGATTTTTGAAGTCGGCAGGCGGGTGAGTCGTTCCTCCTGAACCCGCAATGCCAGGGGCAATACCTGATCCACGCGCTGACCAGTCTTGGCTGAGATGAACAAGACCGGCACATAATCCATAAAGTTCAATTCCTGCCTGATGCGATCGGTGAATGCAGCCATTGTGTAGGTATCTTTTTCGACTGCGTCCCACTTATTCACCAACACCACCGCACTCTTCCAGGCATCCAAAATAAACCCAGCAATATGAGCATCCTGGGCAGTCATTCCAGCGGTTGCATCCAACACAAGCAGGACCACATCTGTTCTCTCAATGGCTTGGAGGGCGCGTAACACACTATATTGTTCCACACCCGGAGTGATGTGACCACGCCGGCGGATACCCGCAGTATCGATCAGCACCATCGGAACATCACCGTAGGTCAGCTGAGTATCAATGGCGTCCCGCGTGGTGCCAGCGATGGGGCTAACGATGGCGCGTTCCTCTCCCAAGAGCTGGTTGAGCAGACTGGATTTTCCTACGTTGGGCTTGCCAACAATGGCGATCTTGACTGAATCATCCTCAGCCTCTTCGCCTTCTTCCTTAAACGTGGCGACCAAGACATCCAGCATGTCTCCAGTGCCGGTTCCATGCAGGGCTGAAATCGGATAGGGTTCTCCCAAGCCCAACTCATAGAATTCCATTGCAGCCATACGTCGGGCTTCATTTTCACATTTATTTACCACCAATAATACCGGTGGTGTGGCATGACCATCCACATCGCGTTGATGTTTGCGTAGGATCTGTGCCACTTCATAATCTGCCGGGGTCACGCCACTCTCTGTGTCGGTGATAAATAAGACTGCATCAGAATCGCGGATGGCAATCTCAGCTTGAGCACGTATCTGTTCGATAAAATCGGCTGAACCAATAGAGAGCGGTTTCTGATTGCGACCCAGACCGGTTTGAGTGGGGTCAATCCCCCCGGTATCTACGATATCAAACACGTTACCTGCCCATTCAGCTTCTATCACCAGGCGGTCGCGGGTTGTGCCAGGAATCTCATCTACCACTGCCAGGCGCTCGCCAGCCAGGCGGTTAAATAGCGTGCTCTTCCCAACGTTGGGTCGCCCTACCAAAGCTACGATAGGTTTTGTCATTTAAAATCCTTATGGAACACGGGTAGGGTTTGGAGTTTGGCCTGGTACAAGTGTTCCACTCGGTGTGCCAGTTTGGGTAGGCGTGGGTGCAATGGTGATTGTGACTTCCAGTGTGGCAGGCAGGATCGAAACCAATTGTACACGGTCTGGCAAGATATTTACCTGTGGATTAAATTGAAACGTGCCTACGTCATATCCACTTAAGTCCACCACCACCCTCACATCTGTGGGTCCGAGCGTCTCCAGCAATGGAACAGGCCCGGATAAAATGACATTCACTACTAAGGGGCTTACACTCGCTGCCAACCCTGGAGCAAGCCCAATCACTTCAACCGGCAGTGAAATGGCCAGGCTTGACTCGATCGTGGCAATGCTCACCTGTACCAAAACCTTCGAATCCCCGACCACTGAAATCCCTGCCGGGAGGTTCAGATCCACCAGGGTTTCAAAATATTCCTCTTTCCCGGTCAAATCGATGGGCTGCGTCTCCACATAGCCCGGTAAGTTATTCACCAGCTCGGGATCGGAGGAGAAAACAACCACCCCGACGGGTGAGACAAAAATATTGGTCACCCGGTAGCCACTAGCCACCTGCCCCGTCGTGACTGCCCGGACAATCACGTAGCGATAGCCGCCCAACAGGATGATAGGTTGAGTAACTGTGACCGATTCTGGTGATATGGTCAGCCCGCTGACCGTCTGACCTTCTGCGTCGAGTATAAGCGGTGTTTCATCCCTGGTAATGGTTTGATTGGCATTGGTAATATCCATTGTCACGCTCACTAGCTTGACCTTGGAAAGCAGAGATTCTGGCCCGGTCACTGTCACCTTAGAAGGACCCAGTGTAGGAGTTTGAGCCTGATAACCTACAGGTAGGCTACCAGTCACGGTCAGATCAACCGGAAAGTCCTGGGAGGCAATGGAATCAAGGGTGATATTCAGCTGTGTTGGGTCCTGACTGATCAGGCGCACGAGGTGTGGGGTGATCTGTATCTGAACTGGGACCTCATGCACTCCAGGCCCAAGGTTGGATAAATCCGCCTTGGCGGTCACTGATTGTGGATCATTATTCAGCTGAGTCCATACTGAAGCAGGTGCCCGGAGAACAAGAGTGACATTTTGCGATACATCGCCCATGATCTGCATGTTGGGGTCCTGTCCGATAATTTCAATCGGTACAGGGCGCGCCAAGACGTGCTCTTCATTAGGATCAGAGGCGATGACTGCCGATACCCAGATGATAACTCCAAGGATGAAGGCGGTCAGTAATGTGCTAAAGTTTTTCGCCAGCCAGCGCAGGATTTTCACTTAATGGACCTCTCCTCCGGGCTTTTTCCCACCTGGATAAATGCTCTTGAACCAATCGGCCAGTCCTCTGCGCTGAGCATCAGGGCTAAAAAAGGCCTTCAAGATATTTTCCAACCGTTCAGCATCCAGACGTCGAATCATGCGGCCATTATGAACGACAGAAATTGTCCCACTTTCTTCAGAGACAACAACCACAACTGCATCACAGACTTCTGAGATGCCAAGGGCGGCGCGATGACGCAAGCCCAATTGCCGGTCTGGAGTGTGCGCCAATACACCACTGGCTGAAAGGGGCATCACACATGCCGCAGCAACCAAACGCGAGCCTTCAAGAATTGCTGCGCCATCATGCAATGGAGTATTTGGATAAAATATTTGCAAGATTAATTCGGGTGTAACCTGCGCATCCACGGTAACACCAGTATGGATATATTCTTCCAGGTTATCCAAGCGTTGTAATATGATCAGCGCACCATGACGGCGGTCAGAGAGGCGTACTGCAGCATTCACCACCGCTGATATGGATTTTTGTGTACCCGGTGAAGCTTTCCCATTGCCAAAAATAAATCCAGCCCTTCCAAGGCGCTCAAGCGCCCTGCGAATCTCAGGGGCGAAAATGACAGGGATTGAAAATACAAGGGCTGGCAATGTTGTGCGCACCAACCATGAAAATGCAGGCAACACCGACATACTACTTAACAGGCTGCCCAAGACGACCAAGACAAGCACCCCGCGCAACAACACAACCGCCTGAGTGTCACGCACCAGGATCAGGAGACCGAAAAAGATCAGCGAAACAATTGCCAAGTCAAGGACGCTCAGCCAATTGAGCCGTTCAAAGATAAAGCCCAGGCTTTCAATGAGGTTGCGTATAAGGTTTTCTACCATAACCTTGGTCCATCACCTCTTCTTCTTGATCGCTTTCTTTAAACCTGCACCTGCGTGCATTAATACCCTCAGTCATTCAGGTGAACTATACAGGTCGCATCACTCGATCTTTCCGTAGCTGCTTGAAGAAGATGGATTCCCCTTTTCCCATCGTTTCTTGAGCAGCTTCCTGCCAAGCACGCACACCCAAGGATTCGATTGTGCACATTTCATAACCGAGAGACGTCCAGACTTCTTCCTGCGCGGTTAGTTCAGTGGGCAAAAATAACAAGGCAATTTCACATTGCAGATCCCGGGAGGTCGTCTCAATCTCTTTCAAAAGCGCCTGCATGGCTTCTGGCAAAGGTTGGACTGGATCGATATATACGTCATCTGTGCGTTCCACCAGGTTTTCCACCTGCCAGCCGACGACCCCGACCGGTGCTCCATCCAGTTTAAGGAATAAGAAAGCTTTCTCTCCAAACGCTGCCATGATATCTTCGTCCGTTGGTTTTTCCTTGCCATCACTAAGCCGGCTGATCAGAGCAGCTATCTCAGAGGCATGGCGAGGCCGGGCTTTTTCCACCAGCATGACTCCTTTGGGTGCCGTAATAGGCTTATATATGCCTGAATCAAAGGTTGGGAACAGCACTTTCCAGGCTTTGGTAACTTGCTGCCAGGTTTCTTCAAATGAACCTTCATTTTGGATGACTGTATTGGCGGCGTTAACTTTCTCGCTTTGAGGCGGCTGGGAATTTACTCGCTGATGAGCTACAGCCACGCTCAACCCCCTTTTTTTGGTCAGGCGGGAAATCTGGGTTTGCTTCTGGGCATAAGTCACCCAGATCGTATCACATGCCTCACGCAGAGGTCCCTCCAACAGTTTTATGGCTTCGACGACAATCACCTTTTGAGAGGAACGCCTGATGAGTAAATCTACAGCCTGACGTACCAGCGGATGAACGATAGACTCGAGCTGAGTAAGCGCATCAGGGTCGGAGAATACCACGCGGGCCAGCTTGGTGCGATCAATTTGTCCATCCGGAGCCAGGATCCATTTTCCAAAGGTATCCACCACATCCTGATAGCCTGGGGCGTCCTTGGCAATGGCGCGATGACCCAAGGCATCGGCATCAATGCCATATGCACCCAGGTGTTCCAACATTTTTCGAACCACGCTCTTTCCCGTGGCGATGTTTCCGGTTAAACCAATGACAAATTTACCTGGCCAGGCACTCATCCTGCCTCCCACATGATGTACTCATTTTAGTCGCGGTAATGCAGAATGTCAAAGGTTATTGCAAAATTATTAGGAGAGGAGTTTATTTTGCTTGAAAAACAATGAATCAGTAGCGCAGTACGAAAGGTAGGAAGATCCAATTGTCCATCGGCAGGATACCGTAATCCCAGGTGGCACAGGGGTCGAAGACGTTCATCACGATCAACTCTGCGAAATTCCAGGGCTGCGAGAATGGCCCCTGGTAGGGACCGCCAGACGCCCGCCCGATCCCTAAGAAGCCTTCCTGACCGGATGGACCACTGTTATCGTTATAGGGGTACCACAAGATGGCGTGGCGGTGCCCCCAACCGCTACCAGCATCTTCGTACATCCACATGTATACCGAGCGCTCCTCCGGCAGCGGGATGCTCGAACCGGAGGTCACAAAGACCGCAATATTTTCCGCTACATTCAGGAAGTCATGGCAAACATGGATGGCGAGGTTGGCGTCCAGGCGCTCCCATGGGGAGAGACCATCTTTATAATGCCCCCAGAGGTCATTGTCCAGCAGGTATTTGGCGTAATATTGTGCCACGCTGGTAACATTGCTCTCTATGCCGTGCAGTGTCAGCACACCCCGGTCACGCCGTTCAGCGTTGATCAGCCAGAGGGCCTTCCCACTATCGTCCAAGGCATCCCAGTTGGCCTGGCTGGGCAGGGTTAGCATGGTTAGGTTGAGATCCAGCTGGGCATTTTCTTGTATACGGGCATTGTTGAAGGCTGCCTGGATATCCGCCACCCCTGCCGTGCCAGCACTCCAATTGATATCGTAGGTGGGGTCGGTGGGGTAAGCGGATGGCAGCGCCCGAACAGGGGTGGAGTATCCAACAAGGGCAATGTGTAGGAGTAAGAAACAAGCGAGCAGACAAGTCAGGCGTATCGGCTTAGAAGTTCGATGAAGCATAATTTAATCGGGTTGAAAACAAAGTGGTCCGAAATCGCGATACATATCGTTACCTGTGGCTATATTACCTGTCAAACCAATGACGAAATTTCCTGGCCAGGCACTCATCCTGCCTCCCACATTATGCATTTATTTTAGTCGCGGTAATGCAGAATGTCAAAGGTTATTGCAAAATATCTTGGAGAGGAGTACTTAATGCCGGAAAACTATGAAGTAGTAACAATACTCCAAACGGGCAGCTAGGTCACATCTGAATTACACCCCTAGCTTCAAAAACCATAAAGCCCACCTGCGTGGGCTTCGGATGGTATGTTAATCATGTATTTATGAAATAGCGAACAACGAGAGCACAATTCAGCGTATAATTATGACCTAGTCTATATAGCAGATGCCTTTGTAGTATCTGTGAAAAGGAGGTGAAATTATCGATATCAGCAATGGACAAATTCCAGTACAACCAACCAATTACGTTATTCAAACCTAAAAACACAAAGAAGGAGAAATTATGAAACATAATCGCTGGTTCAAAATTTTTACCCTGGTCATCATGGCCAGCATGATATTAACCGCTTGTGCACCGGCTGCAACGCCAACCGCTGCACCGACTCAGGCTACTGCTCCGACTACAGTCCCGCCGACCGCTGAACCCCCGGCCAAGGTCACCATCATCATCGGGACTACCGATACGATTGCCAGCCTTGACCCGGCAGATGCCTATGCCACGCGTGACTGGGAACTGATCAAAAATATCAGTGATGGCCTCCTCCGGTGGAAACCAGGCACGACTGAGCTTGAGCCGGGTCTTGCCACTGACATGGGGACGATCTCTGCCGATGGACTGACTTATACCTTCACACTGAAGGATGGTATCAAGTTTGGAGATGGTACTGCCTTGGATGCCACAATGTACGCAGCACAGCTCAACCGACTGCTGACCATTGGACCCAGCTGCCCGAATGATGTGGCTGATGCCCTGGCGATACCTTATGTAGAGAGTATCACCGCACCAGACGCCAAGACCATGGTCTTCAAACTGAAGTCCACCATCGCCTACTTCCCACAGCTCCTGGCAACTGCCCCTTATGTGCCATCTGATCCCAAGACCTTCCCCCTTGGTGAGTGCGTGCTCTTCCCAGAGGCACCGATTTACGGCGTCGGTCCCTGGTATATTTCGCAGTACACCCAAAAAGAGCAGATCGTGCTCGAGCCGAACCCATATTACACGGGTGATTTTAAACCACAGGTCGATCAGATCATTGTGAAAGATTATGCTGATCCACAAACCATGGCTCTGGCAGTCCAGAATGGGGAGATCGACGTTGCCTGGCGTTTCTTCTCGCCTGAGCAGATCACTTCATTAAAAGGAATATCAGGCTTAACCGTAGGAACCGTTGCTGGTGGCTCGATCCGCTATCTGATTGTCAACCACACCATGGCGCCCATGGATGATCCCAATGTCGCCAAGGCCGTTGCTTCAGCAATTGACCGCAACGAGATCGCAGACACGGTTTATGGTGGAAATGTATCTCCACTGTACTCGCAGAATCCACCTGGCTTCCTGGGTGCGACAGAAGCATTTGATACCATGTACAGCTCTCCGAACATCGACGAAGCCAAGAAATATTTGGAAGCCTCCGGGTATTCTGCCACCAACCCGCTAAAGCTCGAGATGTGGTACCCACCTGAACACTACGGTGCTTCAACAGCAGCCTGGATGGAAGTGATCAAGAAGCAGGTGGAAGCTACAGGCGAAGTCCAGGTCACTTTGCAGGCGCAGGAGTGGAGCACATACGTCACTGCATTAACCGGCGGTCAATCTTATGCTGTGGGAGTCCTGGGTTGGTTCTTCGACTACCCCGATTCGTCCAACTACCTGGATCCGTTCGTCTATAACAAAGGAATGGGCACGAATGTGTCCCCGTCAAAAGAAGGCACGGATTATGGTGAGCCGATCAACGAAAAAGCCGCCCAATTGGTGAGCCTGCTTAACCAAGCAGACACCGAAACAGATCAGGCCAAACGCGCTGATCTATACCAGCAAGCCCAGGAAATCTACGCTGACCTAGTGGTAACGATCCCGTTGTTCTTCATTGCAGAGCACATCACCTACCGCTCCAATATCACGGGCTCAAGCAATTTCGCTACCCCTGAGACTTTAAACATTGGTCCCAATATCGAGTTCAACTACGCAACACTATCTAAAACCCCATAATATCTAACACTATGATTAGGGGGGCGGGTTAAACACCCGCTCCTCTAATCCTCTTTCGACTGGATTCATGTCACCCATCGGTTTTGTTGCCCTCATCATCGGCATACCCGCTCTGTTACTGCTGGGTTATGTGCTCATTACAGGCTCAGTCGGATTACGGCGTTATATCATGACGCGCATCGTGCTGACGCTGCCAATGGTTCTCATCCTGGGATCGCTGGTCTTCCTGGTGATGAGAGTAGTACCCGGTGATCCGGTTCAATCAGCCCTGGGTCCCAAGGGGACCCCGGAGATGGTCCAGCACATTCGCGAGCAGCTGGGGCTGAATGACCCGATGATCGTGCAGTATGGCAGGTTCCTGATTCAGATGTTTACCCTTCGATTTGGAAATTCATTGATCGGTGGTCATCGGCCAATCATGGACGAGATGAGCGAGCGCTTCCCCGCCACCCTGGAGCTCATCACCCCCGCCTCGGTTCTAGCACTGCTGCTTGGAATCTTCGGTGGTGCAATGGCGGCCTCTCACCGCAAGGGAGCGGTCGATTATGCCTGGCGCATCTATGCAGTGATCATTTATTCACTGCCCATTTTCTGGTTAGGTCTCATGCTGCAGCTCCTTTTTGGAGTTAAGCTCGGCTGGCTGCCAATCTCAGGCAGGATTGATCCAATTATTGGCACAACGCTGGTTCACCGGACCAATATTTATACCATTGATGCCATTATCAGCGGCAACTGGCCAGCATTGTTTTCTGTTCTCGAGCATTTAATCTTACCGACAATTACACTGGGACTGATCCTATCGGGTATATTTGTACGTCTCACCCGCATTAACGTTATCGAAACACTTTCGATGGACTACATCTCCGCTGCACGTGCCCGTGGAATCCGTGAGCGCGTCCTGGTTTATGGACATGCCTTAAAGAACGCCTTGATCCCAATCATCACCCTGATCGGCCTACAGGTTGCCATCCTGCTGGCGGGCGCAGTGCTGACCGAGACAGTTTTCTCCTGGCCAGGCATGGGCAGCTATCTGGTGGAGCGCATCTCCGCCCGTGATTACACAGCCGTGCAAAGTGTGATTGTGGTGTTTGCCCTACTGGTGGCAATGATCAGCCTGGCAGTCGATGTCATTTACAGTCTGGTCGACCCGAGGGTGAGGTATTAAAGCATGGCTGCACTCAAAGAACAACCACCTGAATTCATCCCAGAAGAAATCAGCTGGGAGGTCGAGCTCCAAAAGGTTAGCCTCGTCCGGCGCATCCTGAATG
>Ga0315275_10003838_pt1 | contig 13936 bp, 9 predicted proteins | sample YL17G03_0_MG_FD_205557 | JGI IMG/M metagenome (GOLD analysis project Ga0315275, IMG submission 205557) | Sediment microbial communities from Yellowstone Lake, YNP, Wyoming, USA - YL17G03_0 | ecosystem: Environmental > Aquatic > Freshwater > Lake > Sediment | place: USA: Wyoming | collected... | reverse complement strand
CCTCCGAACCTTGCCTCCTGCACCTCTCCCTGTAGTCCGGCGTGACCCACGGGTGGTGGAGGATGACCTTGCCGCACTTCCTCTTCTCGAGCTTGAAGTCCTTCTCCCGCCCGACTTCGAGTTCGACCATCTTGACGTCGATGACCTCTTTGTCCCTCTTCAGGAAGGTGACGAGTGCCTCGGTCGGCTCGATGCAGTAGAAGTACGGCTTGAATCCCCAGAACTCGACTGCGATGCTCTTGCCATCGCGGGTACGCCCGAAGAACTCGATGACCGGCTCTTGCTCCTGTCCCTCCCTCCTGTAAGATGCAGTAAGCAGCCTGACGTCCCACTTCCCCGCCATCTCAAGCCCTCGCGATTATCTTCAGTACGTCGTTGTCCTTGACCTCGTAGTCGTGGCCGACCACCATCTTCGTCCTCGCGTTGATGGCCCTGATGAAGTTTTTCCCCAAGTCTGTGTGCACCTTGAATGCCATGTCCTTGGCCGTGCTGCCGCGCGGGATCAGGTACGCGTCAGGGAGAACGTTCCCCTTCTTGTCGGTCCAGTGCGTCTCATCCTCGACAGGATAGACCACTATCAGGTTGAGCAGCTTCCTGACTGTCTCCTCCACGCACTGCTGAACGCCCGTGCTGCCCCCTTGTTTCATCAGCTCGGCTATCTTGTCGAGCGCCCTTGTCTGCCCCGCCGACAGCTTCGACCTGTCCTTGACATTGAACTCCGAAGCCCCGGGGATGTAGTCGATCATCCCCGCCTTCGCCGCCTTTCGCAGCGCCAGCTCGAACTCCGCGCTCGCAGGCACGACGATGCGGCCCTCCAGCGCCTTGAGTGCATCGATGTTCTCCTTCGGCGCCACGTCCCACTTGTTCGCGGCAATCACCATCGGCTTCCCGCGCAGCTGCATGTTATGACCGAGGCGCAGCGTGTCCTCCTTAGTCCACTTCGTCGGCTTCACATCCATGTAAGAATCGCGGATCGCGAGGTGTATCTGAGTCTCCGTGAAGCCAAGTCCAGTTAGCTTCTCGTGCAGCGCTTTCTCAATGGGCACCTCTTCAAGCTCCGCCTTCCTTGCGACCTTCTCCCAGCCGCGTTGGATTATCCCCGAGATCCAGTGCGCGAGCTCGTCCTCGAGGAAATTGACGTCGTCCACGGGATTGTGCGAGCCTGGCGGGCAGACGTTTCCCTCAAAGTCGGTGCCGCCTGATGCGTCGACTATGTGTATCAAGGCGCTTGCCTGCCTCAGGTCGTCCAGGAATTGGTTGCCCAGACCTCGCCCCTCATGTGCTTTTGGAACCAAGCCCGCCACATCGAGCATGTCAACAGGCACCAGCCTGACGCCGTTTTCGCACAATGCGTTGTTGGGATTGCACGGCTTCCCGATGTCGACATGCGGGCAAGCCGCGCGAATGTAGGCCACGCCCCTGTTCGGTTCAACGGTCGTGAAAGGGTAGTTCGCTATCTCGGCGGGAGCGAGTGTTGCGGCGGAGAAGAACGTGCTCTTTCCGACATTCGGCTTGCCGACGATGCCGACTTCCACGGCGGGCTCAATGACCTCTGGGCTTATTGTTTTTGCCGGGCCGGCGACGCTGTAGGATGACTAGTATGGCGGGGATGAGAACCAGCACAGGGATGACATCCTGGAATTCTGGGATTTGTAGGTCCTTGAAGGTGGACGGGTCGTTCAGATTGTTCGAGCCCCAGTAGTACTCCGCACCTGGTGGTTCGTCATCGTGCGCGTGAATCGCAAGGCCGGCCACCTGCCCCACGTCAGGGTTCGAAGTGTTCCATACCTCCTGGAACGGGATTGAGAACTCCCAAGTGATGTAGTTGCCATCGATGGTGTCTCTGGTGCCGTTCGCCTCCCAGAAGTATGGGGAAGTGTAGGCCGGGTCCCAAGCAACGCCATTCCCATTATAGTCCTGAAGGATCGAGGAGCCATCCGGATCTGTCGCTCTGAACTTCTTGTCATATTGGTCCGGCGCACTGTCACCATCGTGGTCTGTATCGAAGGCCAGCTCCGCGTAGTCTCCAATGTTGGAGACCGTGTCGCTTTTCACGCGGATGCACATGAACAGATAGGTTCCGTTCTGCATCGCATAGACTATCATGTCGCCCGTATCGTACGAATCAGCGTACTGCCACTCGGCTGAACTCCAGTCGCCATTAATTGTCGGAGCAGAAGGAGTCGGCTTGGCGTAGAGGAGTGTGTCGCTACCCAGCACTATGACGTAGGTCCCTCGCGTGCGCGATTCCGCCCCGCCTCTTGTCCCGGATGCGACCGTCTGATCTCCAATGTTCCGCCAGTTCCTGGTCTGGATTACATAGGAAGCATCGGACAGGTCAAGCCCCGCGATGCTCGCGGACATCTCTACCTGATTCGTCATGATCGCAATCTTTGGGACCCCCTGGAAAATCACCCACCTTCCCTGCCATTGATACGTCGAGATCGAATGGATGAATCCGAACTGCCCCTTCGCTTCTATCATGTAATCGGCGAGGATTCCGCCGATGGGGAAACCGTCTTGGATGGACGAGTTGGATTCCATGAAAATCCGGGCATTGCTCTCACCGGTCAACCCGTGTGGCGGGGACGAACTCCCGCCACCCGTGCTTGGCGAGGAGAAGACCCTCTGCTGATGTTTGGGAGTGAGGCTCCCCTCGAAGGAATCCGTGACCGTCCGGAAGTAGAAGAACGCGGTCTCGCCTGAGGCATTTGCATCGTACGCCTCGATGTCCACTTCAGTATCGACCAAGGGCGGTCCAATGGAATCGGCGTGGGGCGACGGCCAATCACCGAAGAGCCCGTCCACCCTTTTCCCGGTTGGCGGGGAGAGGACATAGGCCCTCGCACCGCTGCCCACTATCGTTACAGGCCGGTCCGCCGCGACGGATGTGAGCGACGCTCGCACGACCTCGCCTGTCGCGATCACTGAAGCATCCAGCGTCAAGGTGATGGTCCTCTGATTTCCCTCGGACACGGTCATCGAACCCGCAATCCCGTTGACCTGCGTGCCAGCCGTGTGCGAGATGACGATGTCGCCGGCATCAAGTGTCAATGCCGGTCCAATCACCTCGAACGTCAGCTCAAGGAAATCGACTGATCCGGTCGACAGCACTTGGGTGAGCCCCCGCTGGGTCACCTTCAGGAAGCCATAGTCGAGCCCGATCGCCACTGCGCTCTGACTCACCCCTCCTTCTTGATCATCGACGACGAATCTGGCCAATACCCTGCCGGGATCTGGCAGCGACATCACCGCTGTCTGCAACGCTCCCTCAATCCTGTCACCGGAGACGGCGACATCTATCGCTTCCAAGCTGGACCATTCGTTCCAGTCCGACCGGTCTTGCCCGTTGAACGCCAGCAGCGAAGCCCCCGAAACGGACGAATTGAAGCCGTCCACAGTCACCATGTATTCTGCGCCGAGCGTGCCGCACGAGTAGCCAGTCGAGTTGTCAGCATCAATGTCGAGGAATATGTAGAAGGAATCGTAGCCCTGAGTATCGCCGAAAAGCGTCCCCTCCACCCGCGCCATGAAGAAGAGCGACTGACCCTCGAGTTTCAACGCGTAAGAAACCAGGTTGGTGTCGGGGTTGCCGGAAACGGTCGCCTCCCGGTAGGTGCCGACCGACTGCCAGTCCCCGAAGCTTCCATCGATCTGGATCGACCTGCCGGGTTGGACTCGGATCTGGAATGAGCTGTTGACGATTAGGAATAATGCCATGAGGAAGGCGGCAACAGCCGCATACCTGTGGACCATGTTGCCCCTCGGCAGAGTCACCTCAGATATCGTGCCACCATTGACGAAACCGTTGCCGTTGATCAGGCCGTTGACCCTTCCCCTGCCATTCACCAAGCCATAGCTCGTTAGGAGAGGCCTTCGACCCGATATGATAGAGCCACGCGAGGTTCTTACCGTGTCCGTCATCTTTGCCAGTCCTATCTTCTGTGGGGATTCCGCGATGACAAACTCGGGCACCTCTCGCGGCTCTGATTCTTGCTGCTCCGTCGGAGCCTCCGCCGGCGGGGGTTGAGCCGTCACCGGCGGTTCCTTCCAAAGGGGCTCCCCTTGTTTCTCGACAATCACCTTCAGCTCCTCGAGGGATTCGAGGCTGCTGACCTCCACGGTCCTCTCCACGTTGATGTCTGAGGGCTCCTCTTGCGGAATCTCAGGAGGCTTGATGATGACATTCTCCGCGATCGGTGCGACCTCTTCTGGCGGTTTCGATTCGGCGACAGGTATCTCCGCCGGTCTCTCGGGAGGCTGCAGCGGCGGCCGTGTGCCCAGTCCAGATGGTTGCGCCCCTTGCTCCTTGGCGGGGGCGGGCTTCACCTCACGTTCGAGCCTCTTCTCGAAATCTCGGAACTTGAGGTTCTCAGGGTCAAGCTTCTCTGCTTTCCTGACCGCCTTCCTCGCCGCTTCCACACGCCCGGCCGCGTTTAGGGCGAGACTGAGTGCGTACCAGAGCTGGGCGTCGTCCGCCGTCCTAGTTAAGACCTGCCCATAGTACTCGATGATCGCATCGATACCCATGCATTCGAACTCGCGCCTGATTGTCTCGTCGAGGTCTTCGACCTCGAGTGCGCTGCCACACTCCAGGCATTTGTCAGAGAACACCGGCGTCGGCAATCCGCACTTCGCGCATTCCTTCTCGTCCTCGAACACCTCCTCTTTCGATCGTCTCCGAGGGAGCAGGAGGATTAGGTTCGTCGTGCTCTTGATGCTCTTTGCCAGCTCTGTTCCGATTCCGGGCACCGCGGAGAGGACCTCCCGACTTGCGCTCTTGATCTTCCAGATTCTGTTGAAGCCAGCCCTGCAGAGCAACTCGGCTTTCTTGCTGCCGATGCCCGGGATGCGGGCGACCTCTTTGACGTCGCTTTCGTCGAACTCTCCCTTCAATCTCCGTGGCGATCTCTTGTGGACCCGTTTCTCCGGCGATCTCGGTGCCTCGGGCGCTTCCTTCTGGAGAGGAGCCGCGCCCTCCGCGCTTTCCTTGACCACTTCCTCGTAAAGGTATCTTGTACCGCAGTTCTTGCATGCGAATTGGACGGGGATGGATTCATTGCACGCCGGGCAGGTCCACGCGCGACCGGAGGAGTAGGTTCCCGGTGGGTGCGAAATGCTGCAATGATTGCACACACAGAGTGGCCCGAGCGGCCCGCCGCAGACCGTGCACCTCTCCAGCCTTCTGGCGGTCAGCGTCAATCACCTCCCCTTCACTCTGAGCGATTTGACGCGCACAGCTGACGACTCCCCAAAGCCCGGCTCTATTTCCAATGCCCGCTCCATGCAGATTTGGGCGCTGTCCCTGTTCCCGACAAGGATTAGGGCCCTGGCCTTCTGGTACCATGCGTCGGGGAAATCCGGGCGCTGGGCGAGTGCCTTGTTGAGCGCTTCGATGGCCTCCTCCGCTTTCCCAAGCTTCAGCAGCGCGACGCCTTTGTTCACCCAGGCGATAGCGTACTTCCCGTCGAGCCGGATCGCCTTATCAAAGCAAACGATGGCCGCTTCATGGCTGTTTTGTCTGGAGAGGATGACTCCCCTGTTCATCAGGGCCACGGGGTTCTCAGGGACAATCTTGAGAGACCTATCGAGGCATTCCACCGCCTTGTTCTCCCTCCCGAGGCGATGAAGGACCATCCCCTTGTTGCACCACGCCTCCGCGTACCTCGGTCTCAGCTTGATTGCCTTGTTGTAATGCTTCAGCGCGTCCCGCGCTCGACCGGCATTTTCAGCGACCACACCCAGATTGTTCCACGCCTCGGGGCTGTTTGAATCGTGCTCTATGGCCTTCTCGTAGGCGGCCTGAGCCTCTTTGAGATGACCTGATCGCAGCGCATCGTTCCCCCGCTCCACCTCGATTGAGGTTGGACTCGCGGCTCGGCGGCGATGTCTATCACTAGCGCTCCGCTTGAGCCTCGAAAGCATGGCGTTCGACGACTTTCAGGTGCCTTTAAAGGAGTATGTCCACGATTATCAGATATGAGAGTCTTAAGCTGGATTGTCATTCGAGGGCCAAGCTTTTTCATTCGAGAGCCGATTGTCATTGCGGTGCTCTGAGCAAATGGACATCCCCAAGTCTCATCCAAGGTATCGCTCGCTCCTCAATCGGAAAAGGCTGGCAGACGCGGTGAAGAGCGGGCTCGTCGTGCATCAGGGATTAATCGCTCAAGGCAGGGGAGAGGCCTTCGACTATCTGTTCGGGGAGGAAACCACGCCCCCCGCCATGAGAGCGGAGAAGGCGGCGGGGGCCTACCTCGTGCTCGCAGGGCGCCCGGTGATTTCGGTCAATGGCAACGTTGCGGCGCTCGCCGCACGCGACGTGGTCAAGTTGGCGAGGGCGGTTCCCGCAAGAATCGAGGTCAACCTTTTCTACAGGACCGAGCCGAGGGTCAGGAAAGTTGCTGAGTGCCTGATGATTGCGGGAGCGAAAGAGGTGCTCGGCGCCAAACCGGACGCTCGGATACCCGGACTGGACGGCAAGCGGGCGCTTTGTTCCCGCCAAGGCATCTACTCCGCCGATGTGGTCCTCGTGCCCCTGGAGGACGGCGACCGCACTCAGGCCCTCGTCAAGATGGAGAAAGTCGTCTTGGCGGTCGATCTGAATCCTTTGTCCCGCACCTCGCGCGCCGCAACCGTGACGATAGTTGATGAGCTGTCGCGAGCCTTGGCCAACATCACCAGATTCATTCCCGCCATGAAGAGGGATTTGGCGGTGGCAGAGAGGGTCGTCCGGTCATTCGACAACGCAGAGAACCTTAGAGCCGTGTACATGCGTCTTGACGCACGCCTCCGGAGACTCCATCGCTGAGCGGGAGGCGCCGGAATCATTCTTCTCAGTTCAATCTCCTCGCGCAAAACTATTTGCACCACCACCGCAATCGTGAAATCCCGTGATGCGATGAAATACGTTGTTGTCACGGGCGGAGTTTTGTCTGGCCTCGGGAAAGGCATCTCGACTTCGTCCATCGGAGTCCTCCTCAAGTCGCGCGGGCTGAAGGTCACCGCCATAAAGATCGACCCCTACCTGAACTGCGACGCGGGCACCATGAATCCCTATCAGCACGGCGAGGTCTTCGTCCTCGACGATGGCGGGGAGGTCGACCTGGACCTTGGGAACTACGAGAGGTTCCTCGACACGAGTCTCTCGAAAGATCACAACATCACGACGGGCAAAGTCTATCACACGGTCATCGAGAAGGAGAGGAGAGGCGACTACCTCGGCAGGACCGTGCAGATAATCCCGCACATCACCAACGAAATCAAGCAGGAAATCAAGGCGGTGGCGGAGAAGGAGAAAGTGGATGTCTGCCTGATCGAGATGGGCGGGACTGTCGGTGACATCGAGGGCATGCCCTTTCTCGAGGCGGTGAGACAACTCCACATGGAGGCGGGGAAGACCAACGTCTGCTTCGTGCACACGACCCTCGTCCCAATCTTGGGCACGGTCGGAGAGCAGAAGACGAAGCCCACCCAGCAGTCCGTCCGGGAGCTGCGCTCCGTCGGGATCCAGCCGAACGCAATCGTTGCCCGCGGGGAGAAACCGCTCGATCCAGACATCAAGAAGAAGATCGCTTTCTTCTGCGACGTGCCGGTCGAGGGCGTCATCAGCGCACCGGACGCGCCATCGATATACGACGTCCCGATCCTTTTCGAGGAACAGGGATTCTCCGAGTACCTCATCAAGGCGCTCGACCTAGGGCCGAAAACGGAGGACCTCAAGGAATGGAAGGATTTTCTTGTCCGCCTGAAGAGCCCGGTGAAGAAGGTCGAAATCGCCGCGGTTGGCAAGTACACATCGCTCAAGGACTCATACATCTCGCACATCGAGGCTTTCCACCACGCCGAGGCGGCAACTAGGACGAAGGTCGATCTCCGCTGGGTCGAGAGCACGGACATCGAGTCCAAGGGCACCGCGTTGCTCGAAGGGGTCCAAGGCATTCTCGTGCCCGGGGGTTTCGGCGACAGGGGGACCGAGGGGAAGATCGCGGCGGTCAAGTTCGCCCGCGAGAAACGCATCCCGTTCCAGGGGGTCTGCCTCGGGTTCCAGCTGGCGACTGTCGAGTTCGCAAGGAATGTCCTCGGGCTCAAGGACGCGAACAGCTCGGAGTTCAATCCGAAGACCGCCAATCCGGTGATCGACCTGCTGCCCGAGCAGAGGGACGTCAAGGACATGGGCGCCACGATGAGATTGGGGGCGCATGTGATCGGGCTCATCGATGACTGCAAGACGACCAAGATGTATGGTTCCACTGAAATCTCTGAGAGACACCGCCACAGGTACGAGGTCAACCCGAAGTACATCGAGGAATTCGAGAAGCATGGAATGAAGTTCGTCGGACGGTCTGATGGCGGTAGGAGGATGGAGGTCCTTGAGCTGCAGGACCACCCTTACTTCGTCGCTTCGCAGTTCCACCCAGAGCTGAAGTCGAGGCCGTTCAGACCATCGCCAATCCACCTGGGCCTCGTGAAAGCGGCGGCCAGCCTGACGTAAGTCCGACCACAACATTATTCGCTCCCACCGAAATGGGTGGGCCTGATGCACATCGTTCTCTTCGTCTGCGTCGAGAACACTCTCCGGAGCGTGATGGCCGAAGCGATTTTCAACGCAAAGGCACCACTTGGATGGAGAGCGGAAAGCGCTGGTGTGCAGCCAGCCACCGCGATCAATCCCGTTGTCATCTCTCTCCTTCGAGAGATTGGCATAGAGCTTGGAACGAGGAAGCCGAGGCTCGTGACGCCGGTCATGATTGAGAAGGCCTGGCGGGTCATCACCTTCGGATGCCTCGATCGATGTCCGCCCCGGACGAAAGGGAAGTCCGAGGATTGGCCCCTGCCCGGTTCGACTGGGAAAACAGATGCCCAGCTCAAGACGATTCGAGACGATGTCGCTCGCCGCATCGAACGCTTGATCGAGGAAATCGAGGGGACCAGACCGCAACGCAATCTTTAAACAGCCGTGCCTCATGCAATCTGACACATGCAGTCTGGCGGTTACGAAGACCTTCTGAAGCGTGCGAAAGCGAACCTGCCCAAGACAGTCGAGGCCCACGAGAGATTCCAAATCCCGCAGGCCGACATCCAAATCGAGGGCAAGACCACGATCCTGCGCAATTTCATCGATATCTGCGAGGTAATCAACAGGTCTCCCGACCAGGTGCTTGCCTACCTCCTGAGAGAGATCGGCACTGCCGGCGTCTTGGAGGATAGGCGTGTCGTTTTCAAGGGCAAGGTGACCGCAACCCAGGTCCAAGATCGCATCCAAGGATATGTGGACAACTATGTCCTGTGCACGGAGTGCAACAGGCCGGACACGAGGCTGGTCAAAGAAGGACGGGTGGCCATCCTCGAATGCGATGCGTGCGGCGCCAGACGCTCCGTCAGGGCGATAAAGAAGCAGGCGAAGGTGGAGGAGGTCGCCCTGGAGGAAGGGAAGGTCTACGAGCTGATGATCCAGGACATCGGCCGGAAGGGCGACGGGATAGCGAAGAAAGACAGGTACATCATCTATGTACCCGGGACAACGAAGGGCTCCGTAGCCAAGATCTACATCGAGAAGATTACGGGCACCGTCGCGTTCGGTCACGTGGTTAGGGAGTAGGGATGCGCAGAGAGATCGTCTCAACGGTTGCGATGGCCTGCAGCATCGTCATCTCCCAGAGCGTCGCCCTGCTGCTCGCCCCTTTCTTCATCGCGGCCGGCGCCACCGCGTTCCCGGACCCGAACAACGCCGCGAACCCCATCATATATGTCCTCCTCATCCTCGCCTTCACCGCCCTCATACTCTTCATAGTCAAGAAACGCAGGGAGAACATCCTGAAGTACATCATCCTCGGCTCGATGTTCCTCTCGATGATCTTCGTCTTCTACATCCCGGCCCTGTTCGGCCTCTACCCATTCGTCGGCGAGCTGGCATTCAACCTCGCTTTGGTGCTGAGCCTCGTGATTTCTGGAATCCTGACGTTCGCCCTCTTCAAGTACCCTGAATGGTACGTCGTGGACGCCGTCGGCATCGCGGTGGCCGCGGGGGTGACCGCCATAATGGGCATCTCATTCACGATATTCCCCACGCTGATCCTCCTGATCTTGCTTGCCGTCTACGATGCCATATCAGTCTACAAGACGAAGCACATGGTGACCCTCGCCGATGCCGTGGCGGGCGAAAATCTTCCGATACTCCTCGTCGTCCCGAAGAGGCTCGATTACTCCTACAAGAATCAGGAGAGCATCAAGAAACAGATATCGTCTGGAGAGGAGAGGGAGGCCATGTTCATGGGTCTCGGAGACATGATCATACCCGGTGTGCTCGTGGTCTCGGCGCTCGCCTCAAACGCGGACAAGCTGTCGACCCTAGTGTTCGGGATTCCCGGCCCGCTCATCGTCTCCATCGGGACGCTCATCGGGGGTCTCGCAGGCTTCGGTGTCCTGATGAGGTTCGTGATGAGAGGCAACCCGCAGGCGGGTCTGCCGCTCCTCAACTCGGGAGTCATCATGGGCTACTTCGTCACGTACTTCCTCGTGTTCCAGGAGCTCTCCTTCGGTATCAGGCTGGGATGGTTCTGAAGATCCTTGTGGCGTCCGATATCCACGGGGCCGAGCGCGCGATTCCGACGATCCACGCCGCCATCGATGGCATGTCCCCCGATGTCTTCGTCGCCTGCGGCGACATCACCAACTTCGGTCCGACGACGTTCGCCATCGATCTGCTGCGGGACATATCCGTCAAGACGTTCGCCGTGCCTGGGAACTGCGATCCACCGGAGCTTGTCGAGAGCCTCGAGGAACTCGGGGTGAACCTGCACGGCAAGAAGGTCGAGTTCGGCGGGGAGGTCTTCGTGGGCCTGGGCGCGTCCAACACCCCGCCGTTCGACACCATGTTCGAGCTTAGCGAGGACGATATTGCGAAGATCCTCGAACCGATAATGGAGAAGAACGCGATACTCGTGAGCCACCCGCCGCCACTTGGCTTCTGCGATGTCGCCGGGGACGGGTCTCACGCGGGGAGCAGCGCCGTCAGGTCCATCGTTGACAAGTTCAAACCACGCCTGGTCCTGACCGGACACATCCACGAAGGCCGCGGCGTGCACAAGGGCAAGACCACGGTCGTCAACCCGGGCATGGCGGCCAGAGGAAACATGGCGCTCATCGATATGAACGGCGAGATAGAGGTCAAGCTTCTTTAGGCCAGCTCGGCCGGTCAGTTTTCGCGACTTGACACTTGACATGTCTAGATTTGGCTTATATGGGCTCAGAGCAGTCATGAAGTGAAGGTGGACGAATTGTCCGATGAACCTCGTAGACGGGCGGCGCTGCGCAGACAAAGGCAATCGTTTTTCGGGAAGATCATCGTGTTCTGCACGATTGCGGCGGTGATGGGCAGCGGTCTCGTCGCCTACAACACGTCGCGTTTCGTCCTGACCGACAGGAACAACGTGACGGCATACATCCCGGACACGATCCTCACCGATGCTCCCGGCAGCGCCCTCGTGATGCTGACAGACGGACACGGCACCCCCCTCGCGGGGGAGCCTGTGACGGTGGAGGTCACACGAGATGGAATCCTGGTCTGGACGGAAACAGCGATGACGGACGAGGGTGGTGTCGCGACCCCGTCTTTCACGGGACTGTCTATCACCGGGTCGTCGGAGGTTACAGTCAGGGGGGCCGGAGAGGTCCTGACGAAGAAGGTCACTGTGGAGACGTCCACGCGCATCTTCCTGCAGACGGACAAGCCGATCTACCAACCTGGCCAGGTCGTCCACATCCGCACGCTTGCCTTTTCCGGCACGTCTCCGACGGTCTCTCTGCAGAACGTCACACTAGAGATATCCACGCCAGAGGGCGACAGGATATTCCGCAAGATCCTCGCGCCTGATGAGTATGGCATAGCCAGCTATGACTACCAGCTGGGAAGTAGACTCCCCTTAGGACTGTACAAGATCAAGGCGGCAGTAGGATCGGAGAGCATTGAGAAGGCGTTCGGCGTACAGAGATACGTCCTGCCCAGGTTCGTGATCGAGTTCAGGGACATGCGCGGTTGGTACGGATTCGCTGACGACATCGACGGCAGGGTCTGCGTCGATTATGTCTTCGGCGAGCATGTCCAGGGGACCGCGACCCTGAGCATGAGAGCGTTCGTGGGCGACTGGCATGACGTGACAGTTGTCACACAAAGCCTCTCAAACGGCTGCATGAGTTTGCACGTTCCCGCCACAGACCTGCCGCATGACGGCGCCACTGGATATGCCGAGCTCAAAGCCACGGTGACGGACACGGCCGGGCACTCCGAGAGCAAGACGAAAGATATCCCCCTGTCGAGCACGCCGATTCTGATCACAGCCCTCTCGGACACGAACGTGCCGGGCGCCCAGTCCAACTACTACATCGTGGCGCGATGGCCCGACGGGACGCCTGTCTCATCCGCGCAGGTCAGATACTATTCCAACGGCTACAGGGACACCACTACCGATGTCAGAGGCGTCGCGCTTGTCTCTTTCATATATCAGGGTCAAGACTCGCTCAGCATCACCGTCACGAAGGGCAACTATTCGAGTACCCTCAGCACCGGCTTGCGCTCGGAGCCTGGCATCAAGGTCGTCGCGGACAAAGCTCACTATGAGGTCGGCGAGACCGCGAACGTCCAGGTCTACTTCTCCGGCAACTCGCTCACCGACTGGGCGTACTACGAGGTCGTCGCGAGGGATTTCGTCATCATGACCAGTCGCGTCATACTTGCAGGCGGCACATCCTCATTCTCGATTCAGATTGATCGTTCAATGGTCCCGCTCGCGGAGGTCCGCGTCTACAAGACCCTCTCAGACCTGACAGTGTCCAAGGACAACGTCGTGTTCACGGTCGGAACATTCTCCAATCTGAAGGTGAACATCACCGCGGACAAGCAGGAATACCGCCCGGGAGAGGATGTGAGATTGGACTTCGCGGTGAGCGATGGCGTTCAGCCGACAGCGGCCGCGCTCGGGATTGCGATAGTCGATAAGGCGGTGTACGAGGTCGATGAAAGGTTCAAGGGCCTCGAGGACGCGCTCAACGGAAACCAGGGCGACGTCTCCTATGACTCACAGGTGATTGACTATGTGTATGGGGAGAGCTCGGTTCCCCCGGACGCAGGCGCACCGCTCGTCGTGTCGCCTGAAGCCGCCGCCGAAGGGCAGATGCAGAGCACACTGCCGGTGAAGCGTGAGATGGCCGCGCAGGCCCAGAGATCGGCGGTATCGTTCTTCTGGTCAGCACTCCGGTTCATCGGTCTGGTGGGCTATGTGGGGATCGTAATCCTCGGCATCCGCGACAGGAGGTACGCCGCGTTGGTCGTCGCCTTGACTGTGATTGTCCCAGCGTTCGCCGCCCTCGGCTACTTCGCCCAGAGGAACTATGCTTCCTTCCCTTCTGACTCTGGTTTCGGAAGCACCCTCCTCGGCGGTGGCGCTAGCGCCGGTCCCGACTCGAATTTACCGCCAGCTGCGGCGGGCGAGCCGGTCCTTCTTGGCGGGGGCGATGGACGATGGTTCTATGGTGACCAAGGTGGGCAGACGGGAATTACTGGCGGGTTGATTACCGCACCCGCAAGGATTAGGACCTTCTTCCCCGAGACATGGTATTGGAATCCCTCGCTGATCGTCGGCCCGGACGGCTTGGGCAACGTGACCCTCCCGGCTCCGGACTCCATCACCACCTGGATGGTCGATGCCGTCGCCTCGACGAAGGACGCGAAGTTCGGCAGTGGCGGGGCCGAGGTGCGCGTCTTCCAGGAATTCTTCGTGGAGCCCGACATCCCCGTTGCGGCTGTCAAGAACGACACCTTTGATCTGGATGTCTCGGTGTTCAATTACATGAGCGACCAGAACGCCACGAACAACGTGACGGTGCGGCTGATGCCTGACTCATGGTTCACGATCACGGGACCCTCGCAGAAGTCTCTCTT
>Ga0315275_10003837_pt1 | contig 13939 bp, 9 predicted proteins | sample YL17G03_0_MG_FD_205557 | JGI IMG/M metagenome (GOLD analysis project Ga0315275, IMG submission 205557) | Sediment microbial communities from Yellowstone Lake, YNP, Wyoming, USA - YL17G03_0 | ecosystem: Environmental > Aquatic > Freshwater > Lake > Sediment | place: USA: Wyoming | collected... | reverse complement strand
CCGAACCGATTTTTTCATAGGGAGATTCGTCCTGCCCGGCGATTTTCCGGTAGATATTGTACTGGAACAGGGTCACGGCATCGTTCAACGGGTTTTTCCGCCACGCTATGATGTTGATTTTTTCACTCCGGAAAAGCGAATTATTGACTACCGTCCGGCAGGTGACGCCAAGAGGCGGGAAGGAAACGGCTTCGCTGACCCGCGCCGAGCCCGTGCTCTCCCCCATTCTCGTGTCCTTCGGCAGCGCTGTCAGGCCATACGTGTATTTCTGGGTCAACGCCAGACCCGAGTCGGTAAAGACGAAGATAGCCGGCGCGACTAAAGCAATCTGGGCAAAATCGCCGTCCGACAGGTTGCTTCTCTTGCGATAGACCCGGTAGCCGTTCAGCTCGATGTTTTGATTGGCCGGATTTCGCTGCCAGGTGAGCGTGTTGATTTTCTGAGTTTCGGACGCGTTAAGCTGGGTATCGAGGCCGGGGCTGAGAGGCGGAAAAGGCCGGGGCGGGATGGTCGTGGTTCCGGTTGATGTCGTCGAGGTTCCTCCGGCGGCTATCCTTAAATAGAGAATTTCAAAGTTGGTTCCGATGTTTTCATGGTAGACGATGTGGACGTTTCCGCCGCTATCGACGGCGACTCTCGCCTCCCCGGATTCTCCCGCGGAGTTGGAGAGATTGATCGGCCCGCTCCATTGACCAAAGTCGTAGGCGTTGCCGAAGATATCGCCGTCCTCGCTCCAGACAACGTAAATATTGCCGTTGTTCCTGTTGACGGCGATGTCGGGGTCAACGGAACTCGACCCGCTCTGGGAAACATTGACTTCCTGCGACATCGACCCGTCGCTGTTGACCCTACGGACAAAAATCTCGTCGTTTCCCTGATTTCCGTCTTTCCAAGCAAAATAGGCGTTGCCGGCATTGTCGCAGGCGATTTTGGGGTTGGGCTTGTTCTCTTTAGTGCCTTCCTTAACCGTGATCAGCGGAGCCCACCCCGCCGCGTCGAGAGGATTGGCGTTTCGGGCATAAAAAACGTCATAGTCGCCCAGGAGCCTTTGCGTCCATGTCAAGTGGCCCCGTCCGCCGGAGTCGATTTCGAGGTCGGGAACATAGCTTGGTATGCCAACCGGAAGGGTCTGGACTGCTGTCCAAGCGCCGTTCGTCAGCCGCGATCGCGCCCCCAGCTCTCCCTCCTGATTCGTCCAATCCATCCAGGCGGTGGAGAGGACGCCGCTGGCCGGGTCGACGGCGGCGGCGGGCCCGAAGGAGTCTCCGGCGGAATTGCTGACGTTGGCCCGGGTTCCCCAAGCATTTTCGAAAAGGATGTGCCAGATCTCGCGATTGTTCGCGCCGGCGCCCGCGTCGCGAATCAAGAGATGGCAGGCGCCGTTTGGAGCCACGGCAAAGCTTTTGTGCCCGTTGGTATCGGTCCCGAACGCCGTGATGGCCGTCGCTCGTTGCGGAGCGCTCCACGGACCTGATTTATTGGTCGAAAACAGAATATCGTAGTTGGGATATTCCAGCCAGACGACATAGGCCGCTCCGGTCGCATCCAGGCCGATGAGGGGAAAGCCGGAGTCGTTCGCGGTATTCGAAATGTTAACGGGAGCCGACGTCTGGAGCTGGGCCATGGTCTCCGGCCCGGTGCCTCGGGCAGGACGGACGAGGGCGAAGGTTGAAATCGAGAGGATGAAGGCCAAGAGACCTAGCCCAGCGACCGCCGTCCTTTTCATGAGTCGTCCACTTCCTCTAAGGGTCATTATCCGGGGAACTCCGCCCCAAGTCAATGCTCACGGGAAGTAACTCGAAATGCGTGATCCCAAATCGGCGCCGGGGTCGGCCTTTAGGATCCCATAGAGGAGGGGGGGCCCGTCGGCTTTTCGACGGGGGGAACCGACGGGGCTGGTTCCCCGGGGAGCCGAGGCCGACTCCGGTGCCGGAAGGAATCAGGCGAACGGAAAAGACTAGGTGATCTATTCGGGATTCTCTGCGACCGGAGTCGCCTTTAGGAGCCTTCTCTTGCGACTCCGGAAATCCGGCTCTCGAACCCTCCCGATTCGACCGCCGTGACCACATAATCATAGCTCTCGCTGAACGCCAACCTCCGGTCCTGATATTCCAGAAGGGCGCCGCTGACCGACCCGATTTTTTGAAATTGTGTCTCTTCCTGGTCGGACTTTTTCCGGTAGATGTTGTACTGGAACACGGCCACCGCGTTGTTCAACGGATTATTGAGCCAGGAAACGACGTTGATCTTTTCCCTTCGGAAAAGGGAGCTGTTGACGACCGTCCGGCAGCTGACGCCCAGCGGAGGGAAAGCGCCCGCCTCCGTGACCAATTCCGATCCTTCGCTCTCTTCCGCGCTTGTGTTCCGCGGCATGGCCGTCACTCCATAGGTGAATTTCTGGTCCAGCGGCAGCCCGGAATCCATAAAGGCTAAGGTGTTCGGCGCGACCGACCCGATCCGGACAAAATCGCTGTCCGGCATATTGGCTCTCTTGCGATAAATCCGGTAGCTCTCCAACTCGATATATCGATTGTTCGGATTTCCCTGCCAGGCGAGAACATTGAGCTTTTGGGTTTCGGAAGCATCGATCTGGGTGTCGAGAACCGGGTCGAGGGGAGGAGAAGGCCGGGGAGGGATGGATGTCGTGGTCGATGTGCTCCCGACAGTCGTCGTCCGCGTGGACGTCGTCGTCGACGAGCCGGCGGACGTGGTCGTCGAACTCCCGACCGTCGTCGTGCTCGAAGTCGAGGTCGTCGTTGTGCCGCCTCCTCCGCCGAACGACGTCTGATAGAAAATTTCGTAGTTGCTTCCGCTCCTTTCGTGGTAGACGAGGTGGACGTTTCCGGCGTTATCGACGGTAACCGCCGCTCGGCCCGAATCCGCGGCGGAATTTGTGATATTCGTCGGACCGGTCCAGCCGTTTCCCTGGAAAGCGTTTCCGAAAATATCTCCATTTTCCGTCCAGGCGACATAGATATTGCCGTTGTTTTTATTGACGGCGATATCGGGGTCGGCGGAACTCGCGCCGCTCGATGAGACGTTCCATTCCGGGCCCAAAGAACCGTTGCTGTTGACCTTGCGGACATAAGCCTCGTCGTTGCCCGGGCGGCTGTCCTGCCAGGCAAGGTAAGCGTTGCCGGCGTTGTCGCAGTCGATTTCCGGATAGGTCCACCAGACGCTGCCGGTATTGCTCGCGACCAGAATCTGCGTCGTCCAACCGTTCGCATCGAGAGGATTGTTGTTCCGGGCATACCACACTTCGCAGGTGCCGCCCCTTCGATTCGCCCAGACCAAATGACCCCGGCCGTTGGCATCGATCGCGATCGCCGGAGAACTGGCAGTGCCCCCTATCGGACACATCCCAACCGACGTCCAATTGCCGTTCGATTGTCGAGAGCGGCTCAGGATATCCCAGAGTCGATAGGTTTCATCCATCCAGACGGCCGTCATCGCATTGTTAGCCGGATTGACGGCGCACTTTGAAGCCTGAGAGGAGTTGCTTGTCTGGCTGATGTTATTCGCCGCCCCCCACGAATTTCCGTTATAAAAGGCGTGCCAGACCTCATAGTTGGTGATGTCGATGTCCGCGTCCAGATAGGTGAGATGGCACTCTCCGTTGGGGGCAACGGAGAAACCCTTATAATACTCCGCTTCATCCCGGTGGAGCCTGATGGCCGCCGCCCGCTGGGGCGAGATCCAGGGGCCGGATTTGTTGGTCGTGAACAACACCTCCGGAATGGAAAATTCCCACCAGACCACGTAGGCGGCTCCGCTCGAGTTGACGCCGATGAGGGGATTCACGGAATCATACGGAGTGTTGGAGATATTGACGGGGGCCATCATCGTTAGCTCCGCGATCCTGTCGATGTCTTTTTCCTGGGCCGGGCGAACAAAGGCGAAGGACGAAATCGTAACAATCATAGCCATCAGGACCGTTACTGCGACGGCTGTCCGTTTCATGAAGCGGCCTCCATATCTTGATGCCATTATCAGAGGAACACAACATCTTGTCAATATGCTTAGCCGTAAGAGGTGATGCCGGCTAGTCCGATCCTTGAACAACGCATAAACATAATCACGGTATTCCGTCTATCGCCCCAGGGGGGAAGGCCGCGGCGCCCGAAAGGTTCGCACGTCTCCTAAAAACCAGCCGAGGCCGACGGACATCTGACTGTGTTACGGTTTTCAAGGAATGGTACACGCACCCCTGTCCCATGGCTTTTTACGCACATCGCAACAGCCTAACTTCGCTTTATCGCCAGGAATAGGGATGCACGTCCCGGAAAACTAGAGCACTGTCAGGGCGGTAGATTGAAATTTGGCCTTTTGATATGGTATATTCACGAAATGCGGATAGGAATATGAAGAGAATTATGGTCCGGGTGATCACTTTAGCGGCGTTTTCGTCCGTATTTTTGAACGCCGCGGACATCCGCCAGAGCTTCCCGGGCCGCGCTCCTTCTCTCGTCTTCGATGCCCAGGGGAATCTCAGGATTCTTTATCAGAACGCCCAAAACGGCCTCAGCCTCGCGAAAGCCGATCCGGCCGGAAGCGTGGCCAAGGTGGCGGACATCTTTCTTCCTTCCGACGCCTCCATCGATCCGGTTATCAAAGCCGATACTTCGGGAAGGATGGGCATCGTCTGGGCCCGGTCCGGGACGGCGACATCGGAAATCTTTTTCGGACGGATCGACAACGAAGAGATAAGGGATTGCCGGTCCGTGATCCGAGCGGACTCTCCCCTTTTCTCGCCCGATTTGGAATTCGACCGCGACGGAAACCCCTGGATCGCCTGCGTCCGAAGTGCGGGAAATATTTCGGAAATCCTGGTCGCCGATGTCGTCCGGAATGTCGTTTGGGTCGTGAACGGGCGGTTAACGTCGTCCGCTCTGACCCCAAAATTGTTGGCGGGCAAACGCCGGGACATCTGGGTTCTCTGGACGGGCAGGGATAAAGCCCAAGACGAAATCTTCGTCTCTCGCTTCCAGGGACGGACGTGGTCGATCCCGGAGAGTCTAAACAAAAACGGCCGGTACCCCCATTTCGGGCCCGCGGTTGGCGCTGGCTACGACGGCAATCCGTGGGTCGCCTGGTCCGCTTATGATGGTCGGAGCTATCAGCTCTATGGCACGAACTGGAACGGAGCCGGGTGGTCGGAGGAAGAGCTGATTTCTGACGGTGACGGCGCGAACATGTCATCCGCGATGGCCTTTATCTCCGGAAATTATCCCCTGGTCGTCTGGAGCCGATCTTCGGCCCGATCAAGCGCTCTGTATGCGAAATATAAGAAGGGCTCTGCCTGGAGCCCCGCGTTTCAAATCATTCCCGACCAGAAGGACTTTGTCCGCTCTCTTCGAATCGCCGGCCGGGGAAGCCTTTTTGGCCTGACCTGGGAATCCGACGGACGCGTTGAATCTCTGGCCTTCGCCCTCCATGATCTCGACGCAGCCGCACTTCGGGATGCCGCCACACTGGTCGTTTCTCCCATCATCAACCCGTCCCGGGATGACAATCAATATACCGGTTTCGGCGACAGCATAACAGATGCCCTCGACAACGGTTATCTTCCCCGTTTGGAGCCGCTTCTCATCCAGAAATACGGAACGGCGAAAGTTTGGAACGAAGGCTCCGGCGGGGAGGTTACTGCCGAGGGGCTCGCCCGTATGGACGCAGCCATTACCGCCCATCCCTCCCGCTACCTGATGCTCATGGAAGGAACGAACGACGTCATCTTTGACAACATCTCGATGCTGGCAGCCGCCTTCAACCTCGAAGAAATGGCGAAGAAATGCCTGCGGAGCGGGGTTTTTCCCATGCTCGCGACCATCATTCCCCGAAACGATTGGAGATGGACAAGCCCTTTCTATCATAGCCGCATATACGAATTGAACACGAGAATTCGGGATCTGGCCGCGGCTCAAAAAATCCCCCTGGTCGACCAATTCAATGTTTTTTTCAATTATCCGGCTTTGGACGGCGGCTGGACCTCCCTCCTTCTGGACGACGGCGTCCACCCGAATCCCAAGGGGTACGAACTCATGGCCCGGGTTTGGTTTACGGAAATCACGATACTTCCTTTTCCCCCCTTGAACCTTGAAGTGAAGAGAAAATCCGGGCCATCTTCGGGGTATGATTTCAACGGTCAGCCCGTTCTTTTTCTCGACCAGCCGGGCAACACACTCCGCTGGGCGAGCAGCCCGAAATGGGCCCCGGGCCGGATTTCCGCTTTCAAGATCTATCGCCGGGATATCGACGGGGGACAAAATGCCTACGTCCTCGTCGGAAGCTCGGCTTACCTGTCGGACGTTCCATACCATAAATTCTTCGATACCGACCTCGTCCTCGCGAAACGATATGCCTACGCGATCGCGGCCGAGCGTATTGACGGAATCGAAGGCCCCTGCTCGGAAATCGTGCAGGACCAATACTAAGGAGGTTTTTTTCGTGAATAAACGCGCCATTTGTCTCATCGCCGCTCTGGTTTGCGTCGGTCTTCTCCAGCCGTCCTTCGTCCGCGCCGATCAGGCCGCCGGCCAGAATGCGGCCGTGATTAAGAACATCGAATACATCAGAACGAGCGGCGGGCTGGAAGTGACCGTCCACGTCGACGGTGGATTTGTGATGCAGACCCTGGTTCTGAGCCTTCCGACCCGGCTCGTGGTCGATATCGCTCCGGCAACCAGAATCGAGGCCCAGTCCTTCTATGCCGTCGATGCCCTCGGGATGACGAGCATTCGGACCGGCCAGTTCCAGCCTCAAATCGCCAGGGTCATCTTTGATTTCAGCGGTCCGCTTCCGGCCTACGCGATCCAGAAGACGGAGACAGGGTTCGTCGTCAGCTTCACCTCCGCTCCGGCCCCCACTGCGGCGCCTCCGGCCGGGCAAAAACCCGCCGTGGAAAAACCCGTCGCGAGGCCGAGGCCTCGGCCGGTCGAACCCCCTCCATCTAAAGACATAGAGAGCCCCGAAGTTTCGGCGCCCAAGGAATTCGCCAACACGTCCGTCGGATTCTTGGTCGGCACCTACTCCAGCTCTTCGGCCGATTTCAACGAAGTCTTCGGCAACACAACGAAAATGCAATACGGTCTGAACCTCACCCGGACTCTGGTCACGTTCAATAAGTTCCAACTTGACGCCTCGTTCGAAATCCGGGCCTTCTCCGCGACGGGGAGCTCAACTCTGACCGAAACCGAGACGAAATTTTCCATGACCCCGATCACCATCGGCGCCCGCCTTCTCTACCAGACCAAATTTGTGCTCCTCTTTGTCGGAGCCGGCAAAGACTTCTTCAGCTACGACGAAAAGAGCGACATCTTCGACACCCAGGGCTCGGCCTCCGGATATCATTACCAGGTGGGTGTCTATATCATCATTCCCAAGGTCGAATCGCTCCGGGTTAAGCTCTATTACAAATTCACGAAAGCGACCGCGACCGAGAATGATATCGATGTCGGTTTGGGCGGAAACGAATACGGAATCGGGCTGAGCTACGGATTCAATATCCTGAAGAAAGGGCTTCTGAACTTCTGACGATTGAAGGAGGGATTCGATTCAGAGCCACAGTGCATTCCGGCGAATCGATATCCTCCTCCTGTTTATGATCGCCGCTTTCCTGGCGACGAGGCTCATCCATCTCTCGGCCGACCCGCCAAACAACATCAGCATCGACAGCTGCAGCGAGTATGGCGACCCGGGGAACTACGCCTTTAACGCCCGCAGCAAAGTCGTTCTCGGGCAGTGGAACATCGACGAACTGGGCGCTGCGCCGTTCTCCCCTATCCCCCATTTTCTCACCTACCTCTCTTTCCTTATCTTCGGAACCGGGACCTGGCAGATGAACCTCGTCCCCTGGTTTTTCAGCGGTCTTCTTCTCCTCGCCCTTTTCCTCCTCGCCTCGAGATATTTTCCCGACGCCCGCCTCCTCTTTTTCGGGCTGCTGGTCGTGAATTTCCCGTTCGGAATCTTCAGCCGGATCAACGACCAGGTCATACCGATGACGTTTTTCGTCATCCCGGCCATTTATTTCTTTTTAAAGGCCTGGGACAACCCCCGCTTTTTTCTCCTCGCCTCGCTTTTTCTGGGCTTGTCTTTTATCTCAAAGAGCAAAATGATTTACTTTCATCTCGGCGTCATCCCTCTCGCGTATCTCCTGATCTCCATTCAGCGCGGCGAGTGGCGGAAGTTCAGACTTCATTTCATTAGGTTCGGTTATCTGACGGCCGGCATGCTCCTTATCGCCGTCCCCTGGTACGTTTTGATCTATTCCCGCTACCCGAAAATCTTTCACAATGTCGTAGCGCTCAACTCGGCCGTGGCTCTTCCAACGAGCATTCCCCATGCCCTGAGCAACTGGGTTCAGAAACCGCCGTTCTCCTTCCATCCCGCCAATCGGGTCCTGACGATCATCCTTTTTGCCTATCTCCTGACGATGCTACTCAATTTATTCAGCCGGAAAGTCAAAACGCGCCTCTCCCCCCTGGAGATCATCTGCGTTTTATGGCTGGTTGTCGGACTCGGAATCCAAGCATTCCTCGGCTATCGCCCGATCCGCCATTACATCGAATATACGATCCCGATGCTGATCCTCGTCAGCCTTTTCCTGGCCCGTCTATCCGCGGGGTGGCGGTTCGATTATGCTTTGAAAAAACGGGGGTTATTTCTCGGCGCGCTGTTCGTCCTCGTCTGGGCCGGGCTCTCGTCCTACTCCCGGAGATTCGTCACCACGGAGATATGGTTTTCCCACAGGGAGCAGGTCCTTTTGATCACCCTCCTGATCTCGATCGGCGCGACCATTCTTCTCTATGTCCTCTTGGACAAAGGGATCTCCGGGTGGAACATCGTCCTCCCTAAAAACGCCGCCCGGGTGGCCTTCGCCGCCGTGGTCGCGATCTATGCTTATCAAAATCTGGCTGAACATGCCCGCTGGCTGCGAAATCCGACATATGACCTAAAAACGATCGGCCGGGATATGGGAAAAGCCTTTCCTCGGGGTGTCTTCTCCGGCCTGCTCATGCCGAGTCTTTCCCTCGAGAACCGAAACACGGTCCATACCTCGTTTCCCGGATACGCCAATGACGACCCCGGATTCCTGGAACGGGCGGGTGTGACGCATCTCTTCCTCGCGACCTACAACAACGAGTCCGACTATTACCAGAAATATTTCGCGGACGCATTCGGGAGGGCTAAACTCCTGGCCCGATACAAGATGTGGCGGAGCTGGTTCTTGCTCTACGAGCTGCGAAAAGCCGAGCCGGCCGCCGATGATCCGGCTCTCCATGAAGCTGAAATCATGGAACGGGAAACCGGAATTCCTCTGTTTGACCCCCAGGCGAGCGGCGCGTTCTCGGTCCGGGTCGCAGTGACGAAGCCGGTGATCATCGGCCGCGAAAAAATCGGGCTCCCCGGACATGGTGAATTCCAAGGGCGGCTTTTTATAAAAACGGACGATGGCGCTTCCGAGGGTCAGGTCGTCCGGATCAGGCTGACACGAAGGGGGATCGTCCATTACGAAAAGAAGTTCGCTATCGATCCGACATCCGCTTCGTCCGGTTATCTCACCCTTCCGTTCGAGTGCTATATCGAAGAGCCCGGGTCTTATGTCCTCGAGGTCCGGGCTTCAGGCCGAGGCGCCCTTCGATTTGACAAGGTCGAGCTGGTTCCCTGGCCGGCGTCCGGCTCAGACCTTTAAAATATTCTTGGCCACGGAAAAGGTGTGGTACGCCTCTGATACCGACCCGATGCCGATGACCACCGAAGCGACATTCTTATCCAGAAGATAGGGGAAAGCCTCTTCCGGCGTCAGGCGACCTCCGGCCAGGACTTTTTTCGCCAGAATCTGGTATCCCGATTCCCGGACGAGTGTCTCGCATTCGTCCTTGGACGGCTTCATCATAAAGCCTTTGGCATTGAAAGGTGCCATGATCGGGATCCTGATCTTCCACTCGACGAGCTGAGGGAGAAGCGTTCCGAAATTGTGGGTCGCCAGAATGGGCTCGAGATTGAAGGTGTCGCGGATGACGTCTTGAAAGATACCGATAAGATCGGGATTATGCGAAGAGAGGGCCATGTCGGTGATCTGGCCGTGGAGAATCACTCCGCCCAGGTTGAATTTCTCAAAACTCGCCATTTCGAAATTGAGCAATTCGAGGAGGAGGTCCATAACATCCTTTGTTAAAACACTTTTAATCTTAGTCAATGCCCTCAGTCCGAACTTGACTTTCTGGTACATGCTGAAGCCCTTGGCCTTGGATAAAACCGCGCCCAAGACTCCTTTTTCCGAAGCCTCCATCGCATATTCATAGGCGTTGGGAATCACCGGGTAGATTCTGAGGTCATTGATTTTTGAGTATGTCTTGAGCGCTCCCATAACGCTGGACGTATTCGAACAGGTGAAGGCCTTAACGCCTGCCGTGTTGGCCGCGCCTAAGACGGCCGCGACATTTTCCTCCTTGGCGAATTGTTCCTGATAATGGACAGCCTGGGCTCGCGATTGATAGCTGACGCCCTCGAAGGGGTTGGCGCCGAGAATGAGCTTATCGAGTTCAACGGTCATGCGAGATCTCCTGTCGAGATGACTTTTTTCCGCGCGGCCGACCTGTAGATCGCCTCGATCATCCGTTGCACTTCAAACCCGTCCGACCAGGAGACGGCCGGCCGGCCGCGGTCGAGACAGCGGCTGACAAAATCCTGATCCTCCTCATAAAGGCCTTCTGCTCCGATGATGAACCGTCCCGTCGAAGGCAAGTCGATTTTATGAATCGTCGTCCACTCCCTGGGGTAGGATTTATGGGCGTGGAAAAGATAGAGCTTGATATAATCGCCGCTGACTTCCATCGTTCCGTTATCGCCTTCGATGTGAATCTCGGTGTGCGGCAGACGGTAACCGGGCAAGCTCCAGGAAACATCCATCGTTCCGTGGAGGCCGCCGTCAAAAAGGAGAAGGGCCGTCGCCGCGTCTTCGACATCGGAATAAATGGCTTTGGCCTGGGCGAAGACCTCACGGGCTTGGCCGAAATACCAGTAGAGGAGATAAAGGAGATGCGAAGCGATATTAATCACGGCGCCTCCGCCCGATTTTTCCCGGTCATAGAGCCATCCTTTTTTCTTGGCGAACACCTCGCTCGTGTAGACCGACGACCGGACCCGCTCGAGGCGGCCCAGGACGCCTTCAGAAATCAAACTCTTGGCTTTTTGGAAGATCGTCATGTGGGCCATCAGATACCCCGTGGCACTGACGACATTCCCCCGGCCGGCCAGGGCGACCATGGTCTTCGCCGCTTCGAAGGTATGGGCAAGGGGCTTTTCGACAAAGACATCCAAACCTCTCTCCAGACAAGGTCGGGCGACGGACAGATTGGCGAACGCCGGCGTGCAGATCACCACCGCGTCGGGCCGGATTTCGGCGAGCATCCGCTCCGTATCCGTGAAGAACGGCGCTTTCAACCCGGCCTGTGCGGCATAGCGGGAAAGCTGTTTATTGACATCGACGAGGGCGCAGAGCTCGGCGTCGGGAATCATGTTCACGACGGCGGTGTGGAGAATGCCCAATTTTCCCAGGCCGATGAGCGCGACACGGACTTTCTTCGGATGATTCAAGGTTTTCTCTCCTTGGTTTTCTTTCGGCTCCGGACCCCGGCGTCCCGGCGTCATTCTCCCTTGTAATACAACGGGACGCACCAGTGGTTTTGGGAGACCCAGTCCGTGTTCGGCAGGTCATCATTCCGCTTCATGAGCCTATGGCACGGCTGGTCATAGACTTTTCCCGTGGATTTTTCGAGCGGGTCGAAGACGATGTACTTATAGTAGCCCGAAACCATTCCTTCGGGGAAACGGACCCGGCGGGGAAACTTCGGGTCGAGGTGGGTCTGGGCATAATGCTTTTTCCAGGCGACGATGTCTTCCAGGCGATCGATTTGGACAACTCCGAGAGCCGCGGCGAATTCGTTGATCCGGTGATTGAGGCCTTCGACCGCGTAATCGGGCTTGCCGTAGTTTCGGCTCCGCTTGGCGAATTCGAGGAGATCCGGATTGGCCGAGACGACCATCCCGCCTTCGCCGGTGGTGATGGTTTTCGTCGCGTAAAAGGAATAAACGCCGGCCTCCCCCCAGGATCCGGGTTTCCGCCCTTTCCAGGACGCGCCGTGGGCATGGGCGCAATCCTCGATAAGAACGATCCCCCGCTCCTTGCAAAACCGGCTGATATCTTCGATCTCGAAAGCGATATGGCCTCCGATGTGGACGACCCAGACCGCGGCAGGCTTGTATCTCTCGGCCTTGCGTTTCAGATCCTCGAAAGACAGGCACAGATCTTCCCTGTTGCTGTCGACGAATTCCACCTTCGCCCCGGCCCTGCGCGTGGTCAAGGGCGTGGCCATGAATGTGTTCGAAGGGCAGAGGACGGTTTTTCCCCGAACCTTGTAAAAATCCAGGACGGCGAGCGCTGCTCCGCTCCAGCTGGCGAAGGACAGCGCCGGCAGCCGGTTCCAGGCCGACCACTTCTCCTCGAAAAGGGAGGTAAACTTGCCCTCGGTCCACTGCTGCGTGGCGAAAATCTCGTCCCAATATTCATGGGCCTTTGCCCGGTCGTCGGGGTCGAATCCGATCCTGAATCTCATGACGCAATCTCCCTTTGAAATGCCCGTCTCAAGATTTTCTCAATGCCGTGCGGTTTTGCCCGGATCGACGCTCTATTTGCCCGCCACCAGGACGACGATACCCGCCATAATGAGAATCAAGGCCAGGATTTTTGTCAAGGTGATGGCTTCCCGGAACATGAGCGAGGCGAAGACCAGCGTCGAAGCGAAAAGAATGCCCTGGACAATGAGCGTCGCGCTGATGACCTCGGCCTTCCGGACGACGAACATAAAGATGATGTATCCGATCCCGCTGAATAACAACGAGATCAGGATATATTTTGTCGTGACGATATTCCATATGATTTGGAAGGGCCCGCCCGAGAGCTTGAGCTGGGCGGCGCCCTTCTTGATGATCGCTCCGCTGAAGCCGAAAGACAGGCCGCTGCAGAGCATCAGGAGATATTGCCCCATATTTTCCATTCTCACCGTTTCTCCCCCGAACGGAAGATGTTCCGGACAAGCGTCCGGAAGAACAACACCGGCCAGGATAGGACATAGACCAGGTCTTTGATCTTGAGTTTATCGCCTGACAGCCCATAATTGCCGTAAATCCGGGAGACGTCTTCGGCCCGTTTGTAAAAGCGGCCGGGAACTTCGACGACCGAGAATCCATTTTTAGCCATGATAAAGAGCTCTTCGAGGTCGTTGATCCGTCCGTCGTGGAGGCGGTCGGACGTGGTGTAAATCCGGGAAAGAATCTCCATCGTCCGGCGGTTCCAGCCTTTGAAGCCGGAACTCGAATCCGTGATTTTTGTCCGGAATTTCCAATAGAACAGGAGGCTGACGACGAACGAATAGAGCCGGCGGCCGTATTTATGGAGGAACGGGTCTTCGGGGGCACTCCCCAGCACCCGGGAAGCGATGACGAAGTCCTTTTTTCCCGCAACAAGCCCATCGATAAGCTTGCCGATGTCGCGCGGCTCATGCTGGCCGTCGGCGTCGCAGAGGACGAGGAAATCATAGCCCTGGCCGAGGGCATATTCCCTGGCCGACTGAAGGGCGCGGGCATAGCCGTAATTCCAGTCATGTTTCAACACCAGGGCTCCGTGGGCGGTCGCCACCTCCGATGTCTCGTCGGTGCTGCCGTCATCGACAACAAGGATGTCTACGCCGGGAAAATAGCCGCGGATCTGGTCAAGGACGGGGCCGAGCTTCTTAGCCTCGTCTTTGGCCGGGAGAGCAATGAGGACAGGCTGATCCATCTCGCAGTTAACTCGTTTAAAGCGTATAATATAATTACAGTTGGAGGAAAAGTCAACGAAGCGGCCTGCCGCGGCCGGGAGAGGATGCGCGACTATCAACGC
>Ga0315275_10003834_pt1 | contig 13942 bp, 16 predicted proteins | sample YL17G03_0_MG_FD_205557 | JGI IMG/M metagenome (GOLD analysis project Ga0315275, IMG submission 205557) | Sediment microbial communities from Yellowstone Lake, YNP, Wyoming, USA - YL17G03_0 | ecosystem: Environmental > Aquatic > Freshwater > Lake > Sediment | place: USA: Wyoming | collected... | reverse complement strand
CAAGGGTCCTGGGTTTTCTAACGCGCATATGTACTTTTTATAACAGATGATTTATTAAAGATTCTAGTTGTTAGGCAGGTATATAAATGGTTTGGGATAAAGTGTTGTTATGGGCGGAATGATGAGGGTGAAGACCAATTATGCGAAAAGAGTGGCAACAGCACTCGCATTCTCCTTAATCATCCCGTTCTCTGGCATCGCGAATGCGCTTCCGAGAAAACCGCCACAGGCTGCTCCTGCCTCCTTTCCTTCTTCCATGAAGCTTAAAGAGCCGAAGCTGGGAGAAGATGATCTTTCCATTGTCGCCTCATTAAGAGGCGGGACCGGCTCGATGATCAAGGCAATGCTATCGAAAAAAAATTACAAGAGGCTCGCCAGGCTACACAATTCGCTCAACCGGCCAACGGACCGCGAGCTGGTAAGGAACGCGGCCAGCAATCTTGCCAGGGAATCCAGGATATTGGGAGAAGCGCTGGAGTTCGACCGCGAGAGTCGGCTGGATGTGGCAATCGCATCGATATTCATGAATTCCAGGCAGTTGTTCCTGGCAAGGAACAGCGACAAGAAAGCAGTTGAGTCTTATATGAAAGGGATCGAATCGCTCGGCCTTCCAAGGATGGCTTTTGCAGTCAGGCAATGGCTTAAAAAAGGAAAAGGTGAGGTAGTTCCGCTTTTAAGGGGCATGGAAGCGTGCCTCGATAGGCAAAAATCAGGTGTTGTTCATGGCAAATGAGATGGTCGAAAAGCCGGTGCAAAAACCGGAAGAAGCGCTAATCAACGGCTTGAAGAATGCAGGTTTCAAGCAAGAGGCTATTGATGGCATAATGCTCGGGATCCGTGCCGTACTGGAGGCTGAAAAAAGGCCGCTCAGCCAGGCTGATGTTGATAATATCCTTCGTGCAGTTGGGCCTGCAGTAGGGGCTCTAAAAGCAACGTCCTTAAGGGAAGTTCTTCATCCCCCGGCATCAACCGAAGCGCCAAAGCCGAAGGTCGAGACAATCCAGGAGAGAAAGGTCAGGATAGTTATGGATGCTTTCTCAAAAGCCCTGAGTGCAGCCACATTTGAAGGAAACCCTGGACTTTCCGCGCTTATCAGGTCCATAGCTCTTGGGCAAGAGCAATCCGGCAACTGGAAATGGCCTGGCGCGCCTCAAGAAGCCTACAAAGATTTTTTGAAAGCTTATAAATCCTACATCAAGCAGGAAGGGTTGAAACCGGAGGAATTGCCCATTGCAATCGCTGTAAAGGGAAAGAGCCTGGTGTTTGCAGCAAGGGAGCTCCCGGCTGAGCCGCAGGAGAAGCCCGGAGTGCAGCGCAAGGAGCCGCCACAGGTAGCGGATCTGCGGAGAGCCGTTGAAATCGCCATGTTGAAATCAGGAGTAAAGCTCGATCCGAACACAACGGATGCGTTTGTGAAAACCTATGCAGACCATATCAATGCCCTGAACAAGACGCCGGATGTGTTCTTTTTCCCCTTAGGAAGCAAAGCCAGGAAATTCATCGAAATTCTTGGTAGGGAACTTTCGCGATTGAAAATCAGGAACAAATTCGACATAGGCATGTCGGGTGAGGGCAAGGTAAGGTTGGCGGTGAAAGTCGCCGCTGTCAATATAACCGCAAAGGAAATGGAAATAGAAGGCGGCTAGTGAAACCAATAAAAACCGAAGTACTCATATTTTTTTATTCATGGGCCCGTAGCTCAGCTAGGCTTTTTGACTTGCGCTTCTCCCCGGGCAAAAACCCTGGAAAAAGCCCTGAGGGCGTAAGAAGCCAAAAAGCCCTGAAATGGATAGAGCGACGTCCTCCTAAGACGAAGGTCATGAGTTCAAATCTCATCGGGTCCGAAAAACGCAGGGGGAGGGAGACCCTCCCCCTTCATTTTCCACGTTCCTTTCTGATCCCCCCTCCCGAGTTCTGGAAACGCGTCAGCCCGATTATTTAGTATTCTAGTGCGAGTCTTGAGCGTTCAATAAAATAATTACACAGTTATTGAATTGGCATTTTTTCCATCAATGAATATTTTTCTCAGGATCTCCCTGCAGATGGTTAGGTATTCTTCATTTGTGTTGATGTCTAATTCTTCCCTGATAATGCTGAAAATATTTGAATGGGTGTATGATTGTATTTTTTTCATGTATGCGTATTCTCTTGGTAGGAATTTTAGCGAGGACTTTCTCATTATTTTCTTAACCTCGCCTGTTTTGCCAACACAATAAGAGGGAGGTATTCTTGCAGCAAATTCAATGATGGGAACGTTCACGAATGGTACCCGTGCTTCTATTCCGTGGGCCATCCTGGTCCTATCCCTGACAGAAAGGTGGGAGTTGTACAATTGCCTGATCTCAGTATGCCTCTCTTTGATCAATTGTTTCTCAAGCTGTTTTCCATTATACTGATTGAAGATTGGTTCAAGAAAATGCCGGTAGCCAAGGAACTCTTCATCTAGCCCAGCGCCGCACATCAGCACCTTTATCCCTTGGTTCTTTGCTTCTTTTGAAATATTGAAGTGCAGAAGCTCAATCCCGTGGCCCATACCATAAGATTCGATCGCATTGATCGTCTTCGGAAGCTCTTTTATTATTCTCTTGTCAAGGGCGATCTCAACCAGCTTTGTATCAAAAATCCTGCACGCTTCCCTAACCGTATCAAAATATTTCTCATCCTGGAATGCAGCTATCGATATCGGCGTGTAGTTCAGTTTGTCCTTAAGCAGCTTAAGGATTATTGTCGAGTCTATCCCACCTGAGTAAGACAGCCCTATTCTTGCATGGCCAGTCAGTTCCCGGCTTACGGATCTCTCCAGCAAGTCTGATAGGCGAGAGAGAAAGTATGACTCTGGTCTGTATTCTATTCGTGGTTGCGTAATCTGGTAATACTTTCGAATTTTTCTTGTTTGCTTTTTTACATCAAGCCTTAGTAGATGGCCCGGAAGCAATTGATATATGCCCTTGAACACTGTCTCGTTGGTTAGGGGTATTTCGTTGCTCCACTGATACCTGAAGTCCCCATCGCCTTCCTTTATTTCTGCTTTTACTCCGACAGATAAAATGCCTTTTATCTCGGACGCGAATATGAATCTGCCATCCTTGGAATCGGTATAATGCAAGGGCATCCGGCCCGCGTGGTCCCTGGCCAGCAATATGCTTTTTTTCTTTATATCATAGAACGCGAAGGCGAATTGGCCGTCAAGCCTATTTATGAAAGACTCGCCTTCTGCTATCAATCCCAGCATAAGCACTTCAGTGTCCGTGTTTGTCTGGAACCTGTAATCTTTTTCCAGGCTCTTTCTCAGAGAACCATAATTGAATATCTCGCCGTTAAAAACAAGGACATGATCATCCTTGACAAAAGGTTGGGCCCCTTCTTCCTTATCGCTTGTAATCATCAGCCTTGTTGCTACCAATAGGACATCCAAGTCACTCCATGAACCTGAATCATCAGGCCCTCTATGTTTCAATGACCAGATGAGTTCCTTTGCCTCATTTGAGTTATTTCCGACGATTCCCGCGATTCCGCACATTTATTGACCTTTTTTGGAATTTGTTTGTCTTTCATTGCCTACAAAACCCGGAAATTCTTCGTAGTTTGGATGTCTGAGCGGGCAGCTCTTCGCCCCGGGGAACTTTTCAAGGAATCTTTTTACGGCCTCTCTGACTTTATTCACTGCGTCAGCCATGCTTCCGTAATCCCTGATATTCCCAAAAAGTATCCCAGTGCTAATGTCATATGGGCTCAACAGCACATTCCCATTGATATCTATCGTTATTCCATTGTAGTAGAATCCACAGGCGCCATTCTGGCAAATACCTGCAAGCGCACGATAAGCCGATGTCTCCCTGACCTTATCCTTGAATGATTCATATTCCTGTTCAGAGCTGCACATCTGCATCTGGTTATCCTTCAAATTGCCTCTTAGCATCGGGTAATTTGAGAAGAAGAGGATGTCATCAGCACAGAATTCCTTAATTTGGTCAACTTCCCCAAGATTCTCATGGCTAATCGCAGTATTGATCCCAAGCCTGAAAAGCCGCCCTCCTTGCTCAATTGGAATGCGTTTTCGGGCATACTCGATATTTGCCATTACCCTCTTGAATGCGCCTTTTGGAGGGACCATTAATCTTTGGTACTTCTGTTCGTCCAACGTATCCAGGCTCACGACTATGGATACATCTTTTCCACAAAGGAAATCGGTCATGTCCTTATCAAGACAATACCCGTTCGTAAATTGCATTATCCCTATTCCTCTTAGGTTAGCATGCTCGACCAATTTCCTGTAATTTCGCAATTTATCGGTCAGGCTGCCTTTTCCTACAAGGAATGTCTCGCCCCTTCCTGAGATGTACATAGATTTTATTCCCAGCTCATCCACTGCCCTGTCAACTATGCTCAATAGGCCAGGTAAATCAAGGGACTTAGAATCAGGTCTTATATCTCCCTGGAAGCATTTTAGGCACCTATAATTGCATACGTCAGACACATTGAGGTTCAGGTAAATAATATCCTCTTCTTTTGGATTGAAATACATCGGAGAATACTTTAGTATTTTTTGATATATTCCCTCGTGACGCCTTCTTGGCAAAAGATTTGTTGCAACCATATGGTAATTGCTGGATTTTTAAGTTTATAATTATCATCTCCCCCTAAGTGCGTAGTAATATGGAAAAGAATATATACAGGCAAATTCAAAGAAGATTCATGAAACTTGATTTGCTGAGGAAGATTGGCCTTACCGAAGGGGAGATCAGGGTCTATGAAGCCCTGGCGTATCTGGGCAAGGCATCCACCGGCCCGATCATGGATAAGTCAGGGATCTCCAGCTCAAAGGTATACCTGATACTGGAAAAGCTCATCCAGAAAGGGCTGGTTAGCTATGTGAGCGAGAACAATGTCAAGAAATTCCAGGTCGCAAACCCACAAAACATTCTAGAATACCTGAATGAGAAACAAAAGGAACTTGACGGAATCAAAGAAGACTCAAAGACGCTGATCGAAGATGTGAAAAAGGTCATTGGGAAATACGAGGAAGAATCTGCCCAGATATACAAGGGATTTGCAGGGTTAAGGGTCGCATTTGCAAACTTGGTGGATGAGCTGGAAAAAGGCGAGGAATTCCTTTTCTTCAGCCAGTCAGAGGAGGAACTGACCAATGAGAAAGTCGTCTCCTTCTTCAGGAAACTTCATCAAAAACGGCTTGAAAAGGGAATCAAGGTAAAAGGCATTGCAGATATTCACCTGAAACCGCTTTTCACAAAGCAGTTCATGAAGCAAAGAAATTACAATATGAAATTTTTCTACTTGTCTTTGCCCTCTGCCATAAGCATCGGGAAGAAAAGGATAATCATGAATATGTGGGAAGAAAGCCCAATCTGCTTTGAAATCGTTTCAGAAAGGATCGCCCAGAAGTATAGGGAGTTCTTCTATAAGATGTGGGAAAAAGCTGAATGAGATTATTTGATAGTCGAAGATGTCGTTATCAATGTTTAACAATGCATAAATTTAAATATTCCTCTTCATAATATTCTTATCATTAAGGTGATGCTCTATGACTCAAAGAATTCTATTCAGTGGGGAGGGAATAAACAATAAAACCGGGAAACCCATAAAATTCAGGATTCCCGAAGCAATTTCAGATAAGGGTTTGGAAAATATATTCAGAAATGTTAAGGGGACGAAAGTCGATGGAATCATGTATCAATGTGAATTGGATCGCCTTTCTGGCGGTTCAATAGCAATTAAAGATAAAACTGGAAAATGGAAACGTTTTGACCCCGAAAACATAGACTTGACTGCTGCATCTCCCGATGAAATCCGAGTTGCTTTATTATGGAGATATGCAACATCTATCCCAGTTGACATGCGACGGTTCTGGGATGGTTTGAATCCGCAGGGCAAGTGATTTTTTCTATTGCTTCAGCTCGTACACCACCACAATCGAGGCGCTCATGGTCGTATCAGTTGGGAATATCTCCGTAGGCGGAGTGGCAACAACACCCCCTCCTCCGCTGGTATCGCCTTTTTGGTAGGCGTAAATCGGATAGGGATAATAGTAATCCGGGTTAATCGATACGATCTTGCCAAGCGATGCGCCGATCCCTGAAGCGATGTTCTCTGCCTTGGCTTTCGCGCTTGCTGCAGCATCTGCCTCAAGATCTGATTCGACTTTTACCCTTGTCTCATCCTTAATCGAGAAATACACGTAATCGATTTTTGTTGCGTTTGTGGCGTTAACCGCAGCTTCTACGAACTTTCCGCCCTCAGACGTCCTGCTGGTCTTTACAAGGATCGAATGAACGGTGCTGTAACCTATTATGGTGCAGTTGCTTTCGTAGTTGCATGGCGGCATCATCGGAGTAGCGACTGCATCTGTGGCATAGCCTGCCGGTGCACCTCCTGATTTGGCCGTATATACCTCACCGATTGGCATTGCCTTATACGGGTAGCAGTCATAGCAGGAATTATTGTATACCGGATAAGTGTAATACGACGAGGTTTGGATCTCTGAGCTGTTTAGTCCGGTAGCAAGAAGCGCTGATTTGAATGCGGCAGTGTCCTTGGAGCTCTGGGCCTGGGATGAGGCAGTATCATTACCAAAAGACTCAAGGGAAATCCCGAGCGTGAGTAAATCAGGAGTGAATGTTTTTGTCGCCTCGCCGCGGACGGTTATTGTTGGAGTTTCCCCAGTCTGGTTAGTCCCGGGAGGAGGTTGTGTAACAGTTCCTTTGGTAATATAATAAGTCAAGCCAGCAGTTAGCAAGACCACGATCAATATCCCCACAATCAAAAGAGAGGTATTTTCAGCCATATTATCACTGGCTGTTCTTTACAGTTAACAATTAAAAGCAAAGCGAAATTGTAAGGTAACAGCCGCATCTAATTGGTGCCTGTTCCCCTTGTCTTGAAGTAAACATAATTCAGGATAGCGATGACCACCATCCCCGCAACAAGGATTCCGTAGATATAGTAATCGCTTAGTTTGGCGCCAGATGGTTCTATTTTCGGTTCCTCTTTAGAAGTCTCGTTTGCAGTCTGGTTTGCAGGAGTCTCATTTCCCCGTACTGGGGCGGGCAGCGAAGTATTGCTTTCATTCATTCCAGGTGGAATCGGCTGCTCCACGACATTGGTCCCATTGGTCGGTGGGCAAACGCTTTTCGAAGGGCAGAGATTGGGACCCAGAAGCTGTACGCACTCAGCACCCATGTCTGTTGGCGGAACGTCAGGACAATAAACTACGCTCCCATCTGGCTTGTAGAAGCTCATTCCCTCTTCAGCGTTTTTTGATATCACTTTCACAACGCTGCCTGAGCAGACAAACACCGCTGAGATGTTCGGGTCCTTGCATTTCGTTATCGAAAGATCTGTTGCGAAAGCCGCGCCACCATCTCCTGATTGGATATAATCAGCGAACGCGATAGATGCGACCAGAAGGACAAGGAAAATCCCTGCTATTTTTGCCATGGGTAATGGTGTTGTGGGATAGGGATTATAATTCTGCCGAGGGCTGTGGGTTCGCTCTAAAATATTACTGGATAAACCTCTTTCTGATTTTCATTTCCATTATTCTGTTTTCTTATCAGCAGTTCGTCTTAGATCTAACTTCTGCTCCTGCAGCCGTAAAAGAATATTCCAACTGTTTTGATTCTTAGCAAAATTCTAAGGCTGGACCCACTCAACTGAGAAAATTCCTATTTTCGAAGGTTATGGGTTCACGGCTGAACCCATTCTATTTCGAAGTACTCGTATTCGCTGCCTGGAAGGGCTATCCGCCTTATCATGTAGTACGTTACGCTGGATTCCCTGTCGGATATTGCCATCATCATTTCAAGGCCGAACCGCCTGCACTCATCAAGGGCCTTTGCAAGCTCCTGGCCTCCGATGTATTCGTCCTCTGTCAGGGAGTACATAAGGTATTTTGGCTTATCGGTTTTCGGGTTTTCTATGCCCCCTTCCTTCCTGTGGTAAAGGAGCCAGTCGAGCATGGGCTTGCCTTTTTTCTTGCTCGGTTTTCCCTTTCCCGGGATGGCTAAGATAAATGTTTTCTTAACTGAGTGCGCCACCCTGATCGCTCGCGCCCATTCGGATATTATCATCTTTGCCTTTCTGGAGAATATGTGCACTACGTGCTTGGAGTGCATCCAGTCCTCTTCAGCGCGCACGGGCGATGCTCCAGGGAAATAAATCCTGAAATGGGTGCCGAACTTGAATCCCGTCTTAATCACATAGCCCCGCTTCCTCCAGTCCTCGTACACGTCGTACATTTCATCGAAGAACTTTATCCTCTTGTCAGCTGTCGCAACGACCTTCTTCAGGTCAGAGTTCAGCAGCCTCAGGCCGCCATGCTTCATCAGGAAAACGGTCTCATAAACATCAAGCTTGGTTATCTTTCCGCGATGGGCTGCCTTATAAGTGCCGAACTGCCCTATCCAGTAGCGTTCATAAAGCTCCCTGCCAACTACCTCATCATCGAGCACGGTGAGCAGGTCGTCCGGGAAAAACACCCCTTCAAAAGAGTAGGCATCAAGTGAAAATTTTCCAGTAATGTATTTCTTCGCGCTCATCCGGCCGTAATTTCCCTCTGCCTCGTTTGAGCTGCGAAGGATGAGGCCCTTGTCCCTCCAATCCTTGTAAGTGAGGTAGCGGGCAAGCAGCTTTTTCTGCCTAACAAAAAGAGCAGCGAGTTCGTTGAACGTGTGGGTGTTTCCAGCTTCGTCGTAACATCTCCCGTTCCTGATATCCATAACATACATCGCTTCCTCTGGAGAAAGCGTAATTATCCCCTTTTTCATCTGACCGTAAAAGCCGTTCTGCAGGGAGCTTACGTCAGAAGGCTCCCGCACAGTTATTGCTCGCGCTTTTCGGTCCAGATCAAGCCTTATCATGCAAATCACAGCTCGAACGGAACTCCGAGTTATAGAACATCACATCACGGGCATATAAACCTTTTCGTGCAATTAACGTATGCAATGCATTCATTCCAAAAGACCCTTGGAAATGGCGGCAACAATACGATGAAGAACGAGATTGGAAAATTCCACGAATTCTTTGGAAAAAGGTTGGGTCGGTTTCTGATCGAGAAAGAGATCGGCGATGGCGGAACCGGGACGGTCCACCTGGCCCGTGACACCCTGTCCGATCAGCTGGTTGCGATCAAAACAGCATCAGGGAGAAAGATGGAACTGCATCAGGCGGAATCCTTTCTCGAACGCGAGGAGAGGGCCCTGGGCCTTCTCGATCATCCGCACATAGTAAGGCTCCTGGCCAGCGGCTTGCAGGATGGGAAGAGATACATTGTCACAGAGTATCTAGATGCGCCATGCATAGGGAACGTTGTGACTTTTTCAAATCCCATGCCATGGAAAAGGGCAAGGGCCATACTCTTGCAGGTATGCAGTGCGCTTCAGGCAGTACATGAGAAGGGCATGGTGCACAGCGATGTGAAAGCCTATAATATATTCCTTGCGGGTTTGCCGGATAAATTTGATTGGGCGAAGCTATTCGATTTCGGGCTTGTGAAGTTCATTGGAGCAAACGGGCACAATGATTCCCGCTCACCTATTGGTTTCGCCCTTGGCACACCCACCTACATGGCCCCGGAGCAGTCCTATGGGGAGGATTTTGACCACCGAGCAGACATCTATTCTACAGGTGTGCTCATGTATGCGATGGTCTGCGGAGCCCTTCCCTTCGAGGCTGACACTGCTGGTGAAATAATCATGATGCAGAGGTTCGACCATGCGACCCCTCCACGTGAACGGAGGCATGATCTGGGGATAAGCCCAAAGGTCGAGGCCATAGTGCTGAAGGCAATGGAAAAGGAGCCATCAATGCGGTTCCAGAGCATGGCTGAAATGGGGGAAGCCATAGAAAAGACTGAATGAATTAGAGGAGCAGAGGGATAATCTTTTCCAGATCCTTCCTGAAATCCCGGATTAGCAGGTCGTACTCTTTTATATTTGGAAGCGCTGGTGATTCAACCACAACGAGCTTCATTCCCGCCCTTTTTGCTGCAATCGAGCCTGCAACCGAATCCTCGAACACAATGCAACTGGCAGGCGGAACTCCCAGCCTCTGCGCAGCAAGGAGGAACGGATCTGGGTCTGGCTTCATTTTCTTCATTTCATCCCCGCTAACTATGAGGTCAAAGCCTGTGAGATGGAGCACTTCCAATGCTGCATCCACGTTCGTGCGGTGGCTTCCGGATACTATTGCCTTTTTTATTCCCTTTTTTTCAAGCAAGCCAAGAAATTCCCTGATGCCATCCGTTTCCCTCAGCTCACCTTTTCTCACCAGTTGTTCGTAGAGCGTTTTCCTTTTTTGGACCAGGATGCCGATATCCTCCTTCAGTTCGTATTCCCGAATCAGGACCTCTATTATCCTCCTGGAGCCCGTTCCAGCAAAATCCCTATACCACCTTTGCAAATCAACGGATATTCCCAGAGGACCCAGGATTTCCATGAACGTCCGGTAATGCAGCGGCTCGCTGTCTACTACCACTCCGTCAAAATCGAAAAGAACTGTCTTCACAATTACTAAACCACACACCAACTTTTTTAATTGCTGTCAGTCATATAGCGGATTGGTGAACTTATGAAAAATCTGTTGTTTGTTTCGTTTTTGATCGCGATCCTGCTTTTCGGATGCATAAACCTCGGTGGGACGCCCCCGGCAAATGATACCAATGTAACTCCTCCGCCCCCGCCACCACCTGCTCCAAAGCCAGCATTCTCGATACTGGAACCTGTTTCTGGAGATGTTGTCCTGACAGAAGGCGATGCGGCTGACGTCACTGTTTCGCTTTCCTCATCCAACTTCGTAATCAAAACCTCCGGATCCCCGAATAAGGCGGGAGAAGGTCATTTCAGGATGAAAGTCGACGACGGAACGTATGTTGAAGTTGAAGCCAAGACTTACACATTCCAGTCAGTAGCAATTGGAACTCATACGATTGCAGTGGAAATTGTCAACAATGACAACACTCCATACTCACCTGGCATTGCGAAGACAGTAAACTTCGAAGTGAAAAAACAGGAGCCGCAGGTCTATGTGCCGCAGAATTATACTGTTACTATTGGCGACATGGCTTACGCCCCGGCTTTGATATCAGTTAAGGTTGGTGACAGCGTGACCTGGATGAACACTGGCAAGCAGCCGCAATCAGCCACGTGCTTTGTGGAGGGCAAGCAGAAGTTCGATACTGGAGTGATCGGCCCTGGCAAGAGCGCGAGCGTCACGTTCAATGAAACCCTTGAGTGCGAGTATTATTCAACCATGTTCAGGATGATGAAGGCTAATATTTCAGTGGAGAGCAGCAGTTAGTACCCGGTCTCCACCCTTCTTTTTTTATTTTCAAAAACTAGTCAGTATTCAATTTCAATCTCGCCTTTTTTTACCTTGATCTGGCAGGCGAGCCTCTGGCTTGGGTAGGCACTCATCTTCGCGAGCGTGAGCTCCTCTCTTTGCGTCTTCGGAAATACGTTCTCTCCGCCTTTGGAAACCGAGCAGATGCAGACACCGCACTCACCCTTTTCGCATCCGAAAAGAAGGCTGGAATTCTTCTTAGCATACTCAATAAGCTTCTCTCCATCCGGCACAACGAATTCTGTCCCTTCGTTTCTTACCCGTACCTTGGCCATTTCCTCACTCCTCAAATAGTTTTTTCTGTTTCAGCCTGTCCAAAGTCTTCCATCGCTCCCTTACAAAAGGTGCGAGCTTTTTCCTCGTGGCAGCATCCTTGAGCGCAGATATCGTCTTGCCATCAGAAGGATAGCCTGATCCAAAATCACCGACTTCCTCTTTTATCTTCTCGATTTTCGCATCCCGGACCAGCTTTGCGCATATTGATGCAGCAGCAACAATCGGGTATGTCTCATCAGCCTTGTGCTCAGCCTCGAACCTGTTCACCCCGAACCTTTCCATCCGTTTCCTGAATGTCCATGCGTATCGGTCGGGCATGTCTATCATCAGGTCCCCTTCCTTTATGCGCTTTGCAAGATCCGCCATTGCCTTTGCTTCAATGTCATTCAGGTTCATCTCGCCCATCAGGCGGTTGAGGTCTGCTGCGCTTATCTCCACCCACCTGAAAGAGCAGAATGGCTTTAGCGCTGAGAATACCTCTTCCCTCTGCTTAGCGCTAAGCTGCTTGCTGTCCTTTTTACAAAATCGCTTGAGCTTTTTCTCATCATCGCGGTTGCAATAAGCAGAGCAGACGACGAGCGGACCTACAACCGCGCCGCGGCCCGCTTCGTCAATTCCTGCAATAAAAGAAAACATAAATTAGTAGCTCATATTCCTCTTCTCGACGATCACGTAGTCGCCGACTGCGAGAACGGACTCGTACTGCACCTTGACCATCCCGTCCTCTTTCGACATCTTGCCGGCAAGCGCGCTGTCTGGATTCGGTTCAACCAGCAATGTTTCAATCTTGCCGGAAACCTCGTTCACGCTCAGATCCACGAGCCTTCCGAAGTCTTCTCCTTCGTTCGTCACAACCTTTCTTCCTGAGAGCTGTCTCGCAATGAGATATTTTGCCATAAGATCACCTTAACGAATAGGAGTATTTGCTGTTTGGATTTAAAAATCTATTTGCGGGTTTTGTCCTCACAAACTCACTTGAGATGTTCAGGTATTTTTATTACCTTGTCGAGGTCTTTCTTGCCCTTATCTCTCCTGCCTGGTTTCTTGATTTTTTTGCTTTCAGCCAGTTCCTTTACCAGCTTCCTGTTAAATTCCTTGTCTCCATCTGGCATCGCATCTATTTTCTCTACCCCAAATCCTGGTTTATTTATGGTGAATTCAATCTTCCTGTTCTCTTTCGTGAAATCAGCTTCAAAGGGAGTGACGCCGATTTTGTCATTGAATACTAAAACATCCGCCCCTGCCGGTTCAGTGACGATCCTTATCCTGCAGGTTTTTTTATTTTCTTCCTCAACCGTTGCATCTGGGGCCGGGGAAGAGGTCGGAGCCCGGGCAGACGCATCCTGTAGCACAAGTACGGTCTGCGCTTTTTGAGGCTTTGGCTGCCTTGTCATATTGCCAACAAGCAATCCCATAGCAATCGCAGCGACTGTACCGCCAACTATCGCAGCAACAACTCCTTTTTTGCTGTGAGCCGCAACAACGGGAATTCCCTCGTTCCTCTCTGTCACTGGTGCGTGAGCCCCCTCCAATGGCGCAATCCTATCTTCCTGAGAAGCTTCAGGCGCATCTGTCCAGGTGAGCGGTATCGCCATTACCGCAGCCTCAAGCTCGCCTGCGCTCTGGAACCGTTTATTCCTATCCTTTTCAATAGCCTTGAGTATCACCTGGTCGACTTCTGGCGGGAATCTCAGGTCAGGCCTGGCTTCGCTTGGCGCCATGGGCTGAACATACAAATGCAGATGAAGTGTCTTCTGGTTATTTTCACCTATAAAAGGAACTTTTCCCGTAAGCATCTCGTACATCATTATTCCAATGGAGTATATGTCCGTCCTGTTGTCGACGGGATCTCCGGTCGCCTGCTCAGGAGACATGTAGAAGGGGGTACCGATCAGGCCAGCGACGGTTACTCCTTTGCCGCCCAGGACCTTTGCGATCCCGAAGTCGATTATCTTCACGAAATCCTCCTTGCCTGACCATTTTACAAGGAGTATATTTTGTGGCTTCACATCCCTGTGCACGATACCTTCCTGATGAGCAGCACCAAGGCCACGGCACACCTGCGCGGTTATTCTTATGACCCTCTCCAAGGGCAGAGCTCCCTCCCTTTCAATCATTTTAAAAAGGTCCTCCCCTTTCAGGAGCTCCATCACAAAAAAAGGCAGGTCATTTTCCAACCTTCCATAGTCAGTGACATCTACGACGTTCTCGTGCTTTATCTTTGCCATGCTGTGCGCTTCCTGCTCAAAGCGCTTTTTCTCTTCTTCTGGCAATCCGGCTGTCATGCACTTCAGGGCTACGGTTTTATTGA
>Ga0315275_10003832_pt1 | contig 13945 bp, 7 predicted proteins | sample YL17G03_0_MG_FD_205557 | JGI IMG/M metagenome (GOLD analysis project Ga0315275, IMG submission 205557) | Sediment microbial communities from Yellowstone Lake, YNP, Wyoming, USA - YL17G03_0 | ecosystem: Environmental > Aquatic > Freshwater > Lake > Sediment | place: USA: Wyoming | collected... | reverse complement strand
GCCGCCCTCGCCCTGGCGGCCGACAGCGGTGAGGGCGGGGTCGTCGCGGTGGATCTGGCCGCCGCCGGGTTCGGCGCCGGCGAGGCCGGCGCCGCGCTGGCGGCGGCCGAGAAGGCCGGCGAGCTCGAGGCTCTGCGGCCGCCGGCCGTGGCCTCCGGGGGGCACGCCGTGCCGGTCCGCTGGTTCGGCGCCGGCACTCTGGCCGCGCTGCGCGCGGTCCTCCTGGCCGGCGCCTCGGAGCGGGCCTCCGCGCGTCCCGCGCGCCCCTTCTCGAGCGCCGCCGAGCTTGCGGCCCTGACGCCCTCCCTACCCGTGCAAGACGTGGACGCGCTGCTCCAAGGCCTCGTGAACGACGAGCGGCTGGTCGCCGGCGAAGGCGGCTACGCCCCCGCCGGCGCCGGTGTACTCGGTGACGTGCAGGCAGCGCTTGCCGAGGTGCTTCTCGAGCGCCTCGGCGGGGAGCCCTTCGCACCGCCGACGCTCGGGAGCCTCGCCGAGGCGCTACGCCGCGCGCCGCGCGAGCTGGCCCAGGTGCTCGACGTGCTCGCGCGTCGCGGTCACGTGGTGCGCGTCGACAAGGACCTGTGGTTCACCGCCGCCGCCGTCGACGCCGCACGAACGCAGCTTCTGGCACTACTCACCGCCGACGGCCGGGTGACGCTGGCCGGCTTCCGCGACCGCCTGGACTGCGGGCGCCGCAACGCGCAGGCCCTCCTCGAGTTCTTCGACGGGGAGGGCCTGACCCTGCGGCGCGGCGACGAGCGCATCCCGCGCCGCCGCCGCTCCTGACGCGGGGTCCCCGGCTCGCGCCAGCGCCGCCGCCGGCGCGCGTCAGCTCTCGCTGAACGTCGCCACCTGGTCGCGGCCGCGGCGCTTGGCCAGGTACATCGCCCAATCGGCCTTGTCGAGGAGCGCTTCGCGGCGTTCGGCGTCCTCCGGGTAGCCGGCGATACCGATGCTGACGGTCAGCGGCGTGCCGTGGACCGCGAAACCGGCCGCGCGGATGCGCTCGCGGATGCGCTCCGCCACCGCGAGCGCGGCCTCGCGGCCGGTCTCCACGAGCAGCACCACGAACTCCTCGCCGCCGTAGCGCGCGGCGATGTCGACGTTGCGCACCGACTGCTCGATGAGGTGCGCGACCTCGCGGAGCACGGCGTCGCCGGCGCTGTGCCCGTTGTCGTCGTTGTAGCTCTTGAAATGGTCGAGGTCGCAGAACAGCGCGGTCAGTGGCTTGCCGAGCTCGCGGGCGCGCTGGATCTCCTCGCTCAGCCGCTCGTGCAAGTAGCGGTGGTTGTAGAGGCCGGTGAGGGCGTCGGTGATGGCGTCGATCTCGGCGCGGCCGAGGCGCACCGCGGCCGTCTGGAGCATCGCGGCGAAGGTTTGACGGTCGCCGCTGCGAAGGGCCTCGCTCTCCGCCCGGCTCAGGGCGGGCAGGTCCGCCGCAACGGCGGCGACGATGCGGCCCCTGGCGTCGCGGACAGGGGCGAGGCCGGTCACCCAGACGCCGAACTCGTCGGCGAAGAGGGTGTTCACCTCCGGCCTCCGGCCGGCGAGCACTTGCGGCAACTCGTCGTCGGCGAAGATCTCGTCGCCGACGTGCGAGCGCTCGCTCTCCTGCTCCTCCGGGTCCACGCCGATGACGAACTTCTTGTCGACCTCCGCGTGGGTGGTGAGGAATCGCGTGGGAGGGTTGGCGTCGCGCACCTCGCGCAGGATCTCGCGGATCTCGCGGTACTCGGGCGTGTCCTCGTCCTCGCGGCTGCGTAGCGCAAGGTGCTTGTCGCCCGAGATGCGGGACGCCGCCTGGGCGGCGATGTCCTCCGCCTGCGCGCGAGAGAGAGCCAGCTCCTCAAGCACCTTCAGGAACGCGTCCACCATGACCGGCTCGAACTGCGTGCCGCGGCAGCGCTGCAGTTCGGCCAGGCACTCGGGGTACGTGAGCGCCGCCTTGTAGGGCCGCCGGCACGACATGGCGTCATAGGCGTCCACGACGGCCATGGCCCGCGCCAACAAGGGGATGGCGTCCCCGGCGAGGCCGTCGGGATACCCGTTGCCGTCGTAGTGCTCGTGGTGATGGCGTACGCCCTCCACCAGCGCCTCGGGGAAGAGCGGCCGGATGATGTCGGCGCTGAACACGGGGTGCAGCTTCATCTGCTGCCACTCTTGCGGGTTGAGGCGGCCGGGCTTGAGCAGCACCCGGTCGGAGATGCTGATCTTGCCGATGTCGTGGAGGTAGGCCGCTTCCTCGAGCGAGGTCAGCAGATCCTCCTCCCAGCCCAGCCGGCGGCCGAGCATCACCGTGTAGGCGGCCACGCGAGCCGCATGGCCCAAGGTGTAGTAGTCCTTGGCGTTGAGCGCCGAGCTGAGCGCCTTGAGGTTGCCCAGGTGCATCTGCTTGATCTCATCGTAGAGCTGCGCGTTCTTGATGGCCATCGCGGCCGCGTGGCAGATGGCCGCCGCGGTGTCGAGCTCGCCCTGCGTGAACGAGCGTTCGGCGCTGACTTCCACAAGCTCTACCGTGCCGATCACGCGGTCTTTGACGATCAGCGGCAGGGTGACCCAGCACTTCTGCGCGAAGTCCCGGTTGATCTCGCGCACTCTCGCCGTGAGGCGCGGGTCGCGCAGGGAGCTCACGACCGTCGGCCGTTTGGTCTCGATCACTTCACGCGTGACGGCGGCGTCCGCCAAGGGCAGGTACTGCCCGATCCACTCCTCGTCCACGTGCCCGCGGCTGACCCTCATCAGGGTACGTAGCCCGTCGCCCTCGATCACGGTGATCTCGCACTCGGGTACGCCGACGCTGTCGCAGAGCCGGCTGGCCGTGGCCAGCAGCGTGTCGCGCAGGTCAAGGCTGCCGGCGAGCTCGAGGGCCGACTCGCTCATGAGCGTCATCCAGTGCACGCTCTTGTCGAGCTCGCGGTAGAGGCGCGCGTTGGCCACGGCCTGGCCGGCCACCTGCGCCAGGCCGACGATGACCTCGGGACGCGCGAACGGCCCCCTCTCGCGGTTGCAGATCTCGACGAAGCCGATCAACTCGCCGCCTGCCAGCAGGGGGATCGTCATGATCGACTGGTAGCCCCAGCGGCGCGCGTCCTCGCGGTCGCCTTCGAGCACCTCCGGGTCGTTCAGGACGTCCAGCCGGACCACGGGCCGCCGCGTGGCCGCGGCCTCCGTGAACGTGCCGAACTTGTCCCGCGCGTAACGTCTGCCCACGGCCGCATCGCCGACGCCGCTGCCCAGCGAGACGAGGATCTCGACGTCGTCACCGGCCAGGCCGTACACGTCGCAGAGGTCGGCCTCGGAGACGGCGACGATGCGCTCCGCCACGGTGCTGAGTACCGCGTCGACGTCGAGCGTGGCGCCGAACTCGAGTCCGGAGTCGACAAGCAGACGCAGGTCGCGGTTTCCGCTCTCCAGACGCTCCACGAGCAGGGCCCTCTCGAAGGCGCCGGCCAGCAGCCGCCCGACGCTGCGGATGAGGTCGAGCATACTGGTGTAATCGCGCACCTTGGTGTCGAAGACGTCGATCAGCCCGATGGGGCGGCCCTCGACGACGAGCGGCACCGACACCATGCTGCGGTAGCTCCAGCGGCGGTAGGCCGCCATCTCCTCATCTGGCAGGCTGGCGGCCTCGAGGTCGCCGATCACCATCGGCTCGTTGGCCGCCAGCGCCGAGAGGGTCGCTTCGTAGACGGAGAGGTCGCGTTCGCTGCCCACCTCGTCCGCGTCCCAGCCGCGGCCGTCGATGCTGGCGAGGCAGCGCAGGCGACCGCCCTCGATCCCCCAGATGTCGCAGTCCTCGGCCTCGAGGATGGTCCGCAGGCGGTCGGCGACGATGCGCGCCAGCTCCTGCAGGCTCTCCGCCTCGCTGAACCGGTCGCCGAGCTCCACGAGCTCTCGCAGGGCCGCGTTGCTCTGCCGCAGGCTGCCCATCAGATGCGCGTTCTGGAGCGCGTCGGCGATGGTGCGCGCGGCGCTCGTGAGAAAGCCGCGCACGTCGTTGTAGTCGCGCTCCACGGTGTCGAAGACGTCGATCATGCCGACGACCTCGTCCCCGGCGATGAGCGGCAGCGATATCATGCTGCGGAACCCGTAGGCACCCCAATCCTCACGCTCGTAGTCGGTGACGCGAGGGTCGTCCAGGGTGGCGAAGACGAGCACCTCACGGTCCTCTAGACATCTCGCGGTGGAAGGGAACAGAGCAAGCTCGAGGGTCTTGCCGCGAACGGCTTCGTCCGCGCCCTTGCCGTCCATACTGGCGAGGCAGCGCAGGTAGCCCTCTTCCAGCCACCACACGTCGCAGTCATCCGCGGCGGCGACCTCGCGGAGCTTGCGCACCGCCTCCAGGCCGATATCCTGCGGCGAGCCCGCGCTCGCCAGGCAGCCGACGAGCTCGACGAGCTCGTGTTGCAGACGGCTGCGGTCCTCGGCCTCGCTGAGCAGCACGGCATTATCGAAGAGGCCGGCGACGAGCTGCATCACGCCGGTGAGAAACTCCACCTCAAGGCCCCAGTCGCGCTCGGCGTCGTCGTAGAGGTCCACGAGCCCGACGATGGCGCCGCCGGCGATGAGGGGCATGGTGAGCGAGCTGGCGTAGCCCCACTCGCGGTACATCTCGACCTCGGCAGGAGAGAGCCGCGGGTCGCTGAGGCTGTCGATCACCAGTGGGGTCTGGTCGATCAACGTCTTCTCGAGGACCGGGTACTTGGCGGTGTCGAGGACGGTGTCGTAGCGGGCATCGTCGAGGCCCTCCCGGCTCAGGCTGATGAGGGAGCGGATGACGCCGCCGCCGACCCGGTACACATCGACGCAGTCGGCGTTGACGGCAGCCATGAGGCGATGCGCGAAGCGCTCGACGAACCTGCTGAGCTCGTGGGTCTGGGCGACCTCCTGCGAGAGGTCCACGAGCTCACGGATGGCCTTGTCGCGGTGTTCCAGGGTGTGGTACGTAGCGTCGATGTCGAGGGCGTGCGCGCAGAGACGCGCGAGGCCGGCGACCACCGGGACCTGCGGCCCGAGGTCACGCGCTCGCGCGTCGCTCACCTCCACAGCGCCGATGAACTCGCCGTGCACCGTCATGGGCGCCCACACCAGCGAGCGGCAGCCGCGCCGCTGCAGGGCGCGGCGCGCGCGTTGGCTCCGGCGGCCGTCGTCGGTGCCCAGGGCGACCGCCGAGAGCGTGTCGGGAGCGCCGCTCTCCGGGAGCCAGTCGTCCAGCGCCCAAGAATCGCCCAGGCGACTCTCGTCGAGCTCGCCGCCGTCGACGGAGACGAGGAGGCGCAGGCGGGCGCCGTCGCGCGCGAAGATGTCGCAACGGGGTGCGTCGGTCAGCTCGCAGAGGCGCCTCGCGACGAGCTCGGGCACGTCGCGCGGCGCCTCCGAGAGAAGGGCCGTCAGCTCGAGGTTCGCCTGTGCGACGGCGCGCATGTCCTGGGTCTGACGGCGCAGTTCGGCGAAGTCGCCGGGGTGCGCCGCGGCTCCCGCGACCTCTTCTTCCGACAGAAGCGCGTGGACGTCTTCGGCGAGGTATCGGCGATGGCCTCCGGGGCTGCGGTAGGCGGCGATACGTCCGGCGTCGGTCCAGCGCCGCACCGTGTTGGCGCTGACGCCGAGCAGGCGCGCCACGTCGGCGACGTGCAACCAGGTGGTGTCCGCTCTCTCTCTGACGCTGTCCATGATCCCGCTTCAGTAAATCGGCAGTCCCAGGCGATAACTTTACTAAAGCTCCCACAGCCCTGCACTTCGTAGGCAGGTTCGGGAGGATAGCGATCACCCGAGCCTGCCCCGGCGGCCGTGCCCGTGGCGCGACGGCCGCGAGCGACGTACCATTCCCTCACCGATCGTCCCCGGCCGGATCGCCGGCCGCGGCTCGAGCAAGGGAGCGGACACCATGGAGCGCAAGGGCAGGGTCGAGGGCAAGGTCGCCCTCATCACGGGGGTCGCCAAGACCAACAGCATCGGCTTCAACACGGCGCGCGTGTTCGGCGAGGAGGGCGCGCTGCTCGCCATCGTCGACATCTCCCCCAAGGTGCATGCGTGCGCCGACGAGCTGCGCGAGGAGGGCTTCACGGTCTCGTCGCACACCGCCGACCTCACGAAGATGGACGAGGTACAGAAGGCCGTGGCCGCAGCCGTCACCTGCCACGGCCGCATCGACGTGCTCGTGAACAACGCCGGCATGGTCATCGAGGGCATGGAAGAGGACTTCACCGATTTCGCCCACATGAGCGAGAAGGACTGGGACTTCGGCATCGCCATCAACCTCAAGACCCAGTTCAACGTCACGCGCACCGTGATCGGCGGCATGATCGAACGCGGCTACGGGCGCATCGTCAACGTCTCGTCGGTCACCGGGCCGGTGGTCGCCAACCCGGAGGAGGCGGTGTACTGCGCCGCCAAGGCCGGCGTGCTGGGCATGACCCGCGGAGTGGCGCTCGACGTGGCCAAGCACGGCATCACCGTCAACGCCGTCGGGCCGGGCTGGATCAACACGGGCTCGACCACCGAGGGTGAGCGCGCCGGCGCCGAGAACACGCCCTTCGGGCGCGCCGCGACGCCGGCCGAGGTGGGCAAGCTCATCTGCTTCCTCGGCTCCGACGACGCCAGCTACATCACCGGGCAGCTCGTGGTGATCGACGGGGGCAACACGATCCAGGAGTACAAGGGGCCGAGCGAGCTGTACTACTGAGGCCCGCGCGTCACGCTTCGTCCCGGCGCGGCCACATGCGGTAGAGCTGTCTGAGGGGCAGCAGTAGCTGCTCGTACTCCGACCAGCGCCGCTGCCAGGTACGGGCGGCGGCGCGGTCGGGCGCGATGCGGCGACGCGTGGCGGCGTCTCGTGGCAACTCCGCGTCGCCGGCCAGCGCTGCGAGCCGCGCCGCGCCGGCGGCGGACGAGGTCTCCGAAGGCTCGCCGATCACGACCTCACGCCCGCCGGCGTCGGCGAGCCGCCCACAGAACCACGGGTCGGCGTGGCGCCAGGACACGCGGATCTCGCCGCGCGGCAGACCGAGGGCCTCGAGCCGCTCCAGGCAGCGCCGACTCTCGAGGATGATGCCGTCCAGCATGGCACGCGCCACATCTTCCGGGCCGTGCGACAGGTCGAGCCCGACCAGCGTGCCGCGCACGTCGGCGTCCCACAGAGCTCCCTGCTCGCCGACGCCGACGAAGGGGAGCGCCGCGGGGACGACGCCGTCGCGCGCGGCGGCGGCCGCCGCGAAGACGCGCCGCTGCCCGCCGGCTCCGAAGCCGAGCAGCTTAGCGAGCCATGCGACGGCCGCGCCGGTGCTGACGAGGTCCATCTCGGCGCCCCACCCACGGACGGCCAGCGGCGTGATGAGGCAGCGGCGCTCGGGGTCCTCGACCGGCGCCTCGCTGGCGCCCAGGATGACGGTGCTGGTGCCCCACACATACGCCACCGAGCCCGCAGTCAGCGCGCCGAGCGCCTCGGCGGCCAGCACGGAGTCGGCGGCGCCCACGCACACGGGCAGGCGCGTGGCCATAGCGAGTGTCTGAGCGATCTCGCCCAGCAGCGGCCTGGTCTCTCGGGACGCGACGACCGCCGGCAGGCCGGGCCTGCCGGCGCTCGTCGCCAGACCGGCCAGTGCGGCCACTTCCGGCGACCAGGCGCCGGCTCGCAGGTCGTAGCAGCCGTACCCCGTGGCCGTGCTCGGGTCGGTCAGCGACTCGCCGGTGAGCCGGCGGAAGAGGAAGTCCTTGGCGCCGCACACCACGGCGGTGTGGGATGCTCTCTGCGGATCGTGCCGGCGGAGCCACGCGAACAGCGGCAGAAGGTAGCGCCCGTCGAGGGGCTGGCCGGTGCTGCCATAGAGTGCGGCCTCGCCGATCTGCGCCGCGATCTCGCCGGCCTCGACCTGCGCCCGGCAGTCCTCCCAGGTGAAGGCCGGGCCGATGGCGCGCCCTTCACTATCGAGTGTGACGAGCGTGGGGAGCATGCCCGAGAGGCCGATGCCGCCCCATCGCGCGGTCGCAGTCGCAGCGGCGAGCGTGGAGAGCGCGGTCAGCGCCGCTGCCACCCAGTCCTCGGGATCCTGCTCGGCGCGGCCCGCGCTCGGCCTGGCCGTTGCGTATCCCTCGTGCGCTGCGGCCACGGCCCGCCCGCCGGCGTCGAGCGCGACCGCCTTGAGGCTGGACGTGCCGAGATCGAGGCCGATCCAGAGCCTGTCCGCCGCCGCCGCGTCGATCATCCCCGCCTCTGTCACTCGCCGACGCGCTCGGCGGCGAGGACGGCGAACGCCTCTCGTGCCTTCGCCAGCGTCTCGTCGACGTCGTCGTCGGTGTGCACGAGCGAGACGAACAGGTTCTCGAACTGGCTGGGGTGGAACATGACGCCGCGTAGCAGCATCTCCTGCCACCAGCGCGTGAACGTCGCTTCGTCGGCGTAGCGCGCGGCGTCGCGCCAGTTGCGGATCGCGTGGGCGGTGAACCACAGCTGGAACACGGTGCCGAGGCCCTCCACGCGCACGGGGATGCCTGCCTCCGCGGCGATCTCGCGGAGCCCTGCGGCGAGGCGGTCGCCGACGCTGCGCTGGCGCTCGTAGAGACCGGGTTCGGCGAGGATGTCCATGGTCGCCGAGACCGCGGCGCACTGCACCACGTTGGCGTTGTAGGTGCCGGAGTGGGAGTACCGACCCTCGGCGATCATGCCCATGACTTCTCGCGTCCCGCCGATGGCCGCCACCGGGAAACCGCCGCCGAGGCCCTTGGCCAGCGTCGTGAGGTCGGGCATCACGCCGAACCACTCCTGGCCGCCGCCGCGGCAGAAGCGAAAGCCGGTGATGACTTCGTCGAAGATCAGCAGGGCGCCGTGCTTGCTGGTCTCGCTGCGCAGCAGCTCCAGGTAGCCGGGCTCCGGCAGGATGCAGCCGCTGTTGAACACGGCGGGTTCCGTGATCACGGCGGCGATCTCGTGGCCGCGCTCGTCCATGAGCCGCTGGAAGCTGTCGAAGTCGTTCCAGGTGAGCACCTCGAGCGTGTCGGCCAGCTCAAGCGGCACGCCGGGGCCGGCCGCGACCGGTCGCGGATGCGCGGCCGGCCCGGCCGCGGCGGGATCCACGTGGTTGCTCCAGTACACGGTGTCCTGCCAGCCGTGGTAATGACCCTCGAAGCGCACGAGGATGCGGCGCCCGGTGAAGGCACGGGCGAGGCGCACCGCCGTGCCCACGGCCTCGCTGCCCGAGTTGGTGAAGCGCACCATCTCCAGACTGGGGACGGCGTCGACCACCTTTTGCGCGGCCTCGATCTCGAGCTCGTAGGGGAGGCCGAACGAGGTGCCGTACTCGGCGATGGCGTCGGCCACCGCTTGCGTGACCACGGGGTGACGGTGGCCGAGGATGTCCGGGCCCAGGCCGAGGAGGTAGTCGATGTACTCGTGGCCGTCCACGTCGCGCAAGCGCGAGCCCGTGCCTTGGGCGATGAACGGCGGATACGGCTTCCAGCCGAACTTGACGGTGCGGGCGCTGCTGTCGGCGCCGCCCGGGATGATCTCGCCGGCGGCACGGAAGAGCTCGGCGGAGCGGGCGGCGTAGCGCGGGTACTCGGTCTCGAAGTCCATGGACACCTCGTGGCGGGGGTTGTCGCGCCGGGGCTACTGCACCGTTGTGAAGTAGTAGGCCGGGAAGTCGAAGATCCACACCGGATGCAAGAAGAACCCGCCGACGTCGGCGGTGTGCATCGAGTTCACCTTGGGCTGGTAGAGCGGCACGCCCGGGGCCTGCGCCATGATGTCCTTCTGGATCTGCACGAACTGGTCGAGGCGCGCCGCGGGGTCGGCGTTCGCCTGCGCCGCGGCGAGGAGCGTCTCCACCTGCGGGTCCCAGAAGAAGCTCGGGTTGGTGCCTTCTTCGATGGCCGAGCTCTTGCTCCACAGCGGGATGATGAAGTCGCTGGGGTCGGGGAAGTCCATCCACCAGTCGTTGAGGCCGACGCCGCACTCCCCGGGCTTGCCGATCAAGGTCCAGTATGTGGCGCGGTCGAGCACTTTGAGATCGGCCTGGATGCCGACCTGTTTGAGGTCTTCCTGGATGGACTGCAGCACCTTGGGCCACGGGTCCACGTTGTGCGAGTACAGGGTGGTCTTGAAGCCGTTCGGGAAGCCCGCCTCGGCGAGGAGCGCCTTGGCCTTGGCGACATCGTAGGGGTAGAACTCGCCGGCGGCGCCGTCCTGGTGCCCGGCCAAGCCGGCGGGGTACAGCTGCGTCAGGGGGTCGGCGGAGCCGCTCAGCAGCTTGACGATGCGCACGCGGTCGACGGCCATGCTGAGCGCCTGCCTGACCTTCACATTGTCGAACGGCTTCACCGTGCGGTTGAGGAAGAGGTAGTCGATGGCGATCACCGGATCCTCTACGACGAGCTTGCTGGTCGTCGGGTCAGCTTTGACGCGCACGTACTCTGCGGGCGGGATGTAGTCGCCCAGCACATTGACGTCGCCGCGCTGCAGCTTGAGCACGGCCGTGGACGGGTTGAGCGAGAACTCGAAGCGGATGGCGTCGAGGTACACGCTGTCGGGGGCGTAGTAGTTGGGGTTACGCTTCACGAGGATCTCGCGGCCCGCCGTCCAGTGATCGAACAGGAACGGGCCGGTGCCCAGCGGGTGCCGGTTGATCTGGCGGCCCCACTTCTCGACCCACTCCTTGGCGACCACGTCGGTGAACGACATCGTCATGGCGCCCATGAACGCCATGTCGGGCCGCTCCAGCTTGATGACGACGGTGTACTTGTCCGGCGTCTGGAAACCGACGATCTGCTTCGCCTTGCCGGCCATGAAAGCGTTGGCGCCGATCACGCCGGTGTAGAAGCCGGTGGCCGGAGCCTTCGGGTCGGCCATCATGCGTTCGAAGCTGTACTTGAAATCGGCGGAGGTGACCTCGCGATCCACGGGCGGCGCGAACTTCACGCCTTGCCGCAGCTTGAACGTGTAGGTCCTGCCGCCGTCGGCGATGCCGCCGTTCTCCTGGGTGGGCACCTCGGTGGCCAGATCGGGCAGCATCTGGGTGCCGGCCGTGCCGGACGCGCTGGCGTACTTGAGGAAGGTGTTGAACAGGGTGTGCTCGATGGCCCAGCCCTGGCCCTCCCAGTCGATCGCGGGGTCGAGGCCCTGCGGCTCGCCCTGGTAGGTGGCGACGAGCGTGCCGCCCTTGACCGGCGAGCCGTCGCCGGCCGGCGAGGACGCGGGCGCCGACGAGCCCCCGCCGCAGGCGCTCAGGGCGAGAAGCACTGTAGCGGCGCCCAGCAACGCGACCGCGAGAGGCCTGATCCGTCCCTGCATGAGGGCTCCTTTCCGACGGCGCGGACAGCGCCCGAGAGAGACTGTTCCGCGGCCGAACATACCACAGCGAAGTGCCTGCTATCATGGCGAAAGCCGCGGTGCAGTGCCGCGACGAGCAGGCCCGCGGAGGAACAACACATGCACGAGCTCGAGACGCTCCTCGCCGGAATGGTCCGCATCGACAGCTCGAATCCCGATCTGGCGGGCGGGCCGGGCGAGGCGGCGTTCGCCGCACATGTCGCCCGGCTCATGGAGCGGCTCGGCATGGAGGTCGACCTCTGGGACGCCCTCCCCGGGCGCCCCAACGTGGTCGGCCGGTTGCCGGGCGACGGCGGCGGGCGCAGCCTGATGCTCGTGGGCCATCTCGACGTCGTGGGCCCCTGGGGTCCGGAGGCCTTCGCGCCGGTGGTCCGCGAGGGCCGCATGTACGGCCGCGGCGCCGCCGACATGAAGTGCGGCTTCGCGGCGGCACTGCTGGCCGTCGAGGCCTTGCTCGCCGGCGGCCGGCGCCTGCCCGGCGACGTGCTCGTCGCCGGCGTGATCGACGAGGAGTGGGCGAGCGCCGGGGCGGCTGCGCTGCCGGCGCGCTATCGCCCGGACGCCGCCGTACTTGTCGAGTGCACCGGCCTCGAGGTGGTCGCCGAGCACGGCGGCTTCGCCTGGTACGAGGTCGTCAGCCGCGGCGTCGAGGCGGCCGGCGCCGACCCCGAGCACGGCGTCGACGGCATCGCCCTGTTGGCCCCCGTGCTGGCCGGCATCACGGCCCTCGACGCGAAGCTCGAACGCCGGCCGCATGCTCGCTACGGCCGCGGCAGCATCCACGCCAGCACCATCTCCGGCGGCGACCAGCTGCCGGTGTACCCGGCGCGCTGCACCCTTGGGGTCGAGCGCTGCCTCATCGCCGGCGAGAGCGTGGCGCAGGCGCAGGCGGAGATGGAAGGACTGCTCGCGGCCGCGCGGGAGGCGGACCCGCGCTTCCGCGGCGACCTGCGCACCGTGGTCGCCCGCGAGCCCCTGGAGCAGTCCGCCGACGAACCGATCATCGTGGCCGTGGCCGTGGCTGCGGCCACGGTGCTCGGCCGGCCGCCGGTGGTGCGCGGGGACATCGGCTGGGCCGACTCCGGCCTCCTCGTGGAGGCCGGGATCCCGTGTGCGACCTTCGGCCCCGTGGGGCACGGCGAGCACACGGCCGACGAGTGGGTCGACCTCGACTCGGTGGCGACGACGGCCCAGGTGCTCGAGCGCACGGCGCTCGCCTTCTGCGCGTGACTCCTCGTGTCACCGACCGCCGACGCGCGCCTCCGTCCGCGCGCCGGACGGTCGTCGTGGCGAGCTCCGGACGGCCGCTGTAAGCTACGCGGATCGAATGACCGTTCACTGTATGCGAGGGGGGGCACATGAGCCACGACATTGACGGCCGGACGGTCGTCGTGACGGGCGCTGCAGGGGGCATCGGCGCGGCCGTGGCGCGCCGCTTCGCGGCCGCCGGCGCGACCCTCGTGCTCGGCGATCTCAACGCCGTCGCTCTCGAAGAGCTCGCCGGCCAACTGGCCGCGTTGACCGCCGTGCACGCGCTCACCTGCGACGTGAGCGTCCCCGCCAGCTGCCGGAACCTCATGGACACCGCGGCCGCCGACGCCGGCCGTGTGGACGTGGTCGTCAACACGGCCGGCGTCTGGACCGAGGGCCCCAGTGAGCAGACCACCGAAGAAGAGTGGGACAAGGTCCTCGACGTGAATCTCAAGGGCACCTTCTTCTGCTGCCGCTACGCGATCCCGTACCTCAAGAAGACCGAGGGCTGCATCATCAACATGAGCTCCGATGCGGGCGTGGTGGGCACGCCGGAGACGGCCGTGTACACGGCCTCCAAAGGCGGCGTGAGCCTGCTCACCAAGTCGCTCGCCCTCGAGCTCGCCCCGTTCCTGGTGCGCTGCGTCGCAGTGTGCCCTGCCGACGTGATGACACCCATGCTCGAAGGCCAGGCCCGCGACTTCGGCGGCGGCGACCCCGAGGGCTACTTCAAGCGCCTGCTCGCCAGCTACCCGCAGCGTGACAAGGCGCGCTTCATCACGCCCGAGCAGGTCGCCGAGCTCATCTTCTACCTGGCAAGCCCCGCGGCGGCGCCCATCACCGGCGCGCTCATCAGCATCGACTACGGCACCGCCGCCGGCTACGGCTATGAGTGATGTCGCACGCTGTCGCCGATCACGCCGGTAGCGTCACGCCGCGAAGGAGCGGGCGTCTGCCGGCCCTGACCCCCGCGCTCCTCTGCCTTGCGGCCGTCCTCGTGGTGCAGTTGGCCGGCGCCGCGCCGGCGCCGGCCTTCGACACCCACGGCGGCGACTGGGACCACGTCCAGCGGGTCCTCACGACGCTCGAGGCGCACCCGCCGAAGGGGCCGCTGGTGTACCTGCTGGGCGGCTCGTCGGCGCGCGAGTGCACCGTCACCGATGCGGACTGGCGCGCCGAGATCGCGCGCCTCGGCGCCCCCGGCGTGCGCGCCTACGACTTCGGCTCGGCCAGCCAGAGTTACGCCCAGGGCGTCTGGGTCGTCGGCAAAGCGCCGGCCGTGCCGACCATCGTCCTCATCGGCGTCAACGTGGGCCGCTACACGGTGCCGTATCAGGAGGGCGCGGCGGCGCCCGCAGGGTCGGCCAA
>Ga0315275_10003827_pt1 | contig 13955 bp, 14 predicted proteins | sample YL17G03_0_MG_FD_205557 | JGI IMG/M metagenome (GOLD analysis project Ga0315275, IMG submission 205557) | Sediment microbial communities from Yellowstone Lake, YNP, Wyoming, USA - YL17G03_0 | ecosystem: Environmental > Aquatic > Freshwater > Lake > Sediment | place: USA: Wyoming | collected... | reverse complement strand
CCTCCAATAAGCAGTGAGGGAATAGTTCTTTCAGCTTTTCTGCATATGTGGATGTGTCCATGACAACAAGAATTTTCCACTGCTGAATATTGTTTTCATCTTTAGACCATACAATAACATCTGTTGATCCAACAGCCAGTCCCTGAAGCATAAGTTGATATGGAGTTAATACTTTTACATCGACAGTTTTGGGGTTGGTAACCGCAACGCGCACTACCGGCAAATCTGTTCTCCTGATCTTGGATTCTCCAACATTTATTACTATGGTCCCCAGCGGCACAATCTCATCTGCTAAATTTCCATTGTCGGCATATACAAGCAAGCAACTCATTAATAGACAAACAAAAGCACCAGTAATTTGCTGGCTACCAATCCATTTAGTCTTTAATGCTGAGTTAATTTTTGACATTGTAATATTCACTAAATAACAATAGTTTCTAATATTTTTCTTAATCTATAACCACGCTTACTTACATATCATCCGAAGAAATATCCTCTGTTTCCGGATTATCAAGTTTTTGTATTTGAACATCCTTGCCACGAATCACGGTTACATTCCACTGATCCAACGGCTGTTCCGATTGGTCACCAAAGCCGGCTGATGGGTCATAGCTTCCAATACCAGATGTTTCTGTGGACTTACTTATTTCTTTCAATAAAGATATTTTCCGCTCAGGAGTTAAAACTGTCGGAGTCAACAGAGAACCAAACTTTGCCAACTTTCCTTCATCTAACACTGTGGAGTCACTATCAACGGGGTAATTATCAAGAGGATTCCTCATTACTACCGATACACTGCCATATTCGCGAGCCAACTGCAGCGCCTCGGCCTGCCTTGAATTTACCATCAGCGTAATCATTTGTTTTTTATTGTCTGAGTAAGCTGCATTATCTGCGTCTGCTTTTTTGTCATCTTTCGTTACGATAGAGCTATTTTCTACAGCAAGCACCTGAATGCCCTGGAGAAGAGTTGTAGATATCGCCTCGCCTTTTTCCCGACTCCTGGACGGCAGTCTAAAAGATGCCAAAATATCAACAATACAACCGGGATACAAAAGCCCGCCCAAAATAGAATTATTTGGAAACGTAACAGTAATAGCACGCATTCCATATGGAATAGCCGCTGCCAATCTGGCTGGGTCTCCCTCTTTTACGAAACAAGTTTGTGTCAACACCTGATCCTTAGCAACAGATACAGTAAGAATTCGACCAATTGCTTGTACAGGATCTGAAAGGTATCCTTCTGGTAAATTTTCCTTTGAAATAATTTTTATGGTTAGATCATTTGGGCCAACAGCAGACATCGCAAACAGTGGCTTTGTCGCCAAAACCACTTCAACTTTTGAAGATGAATCACTAGCACTGGCACGGGAAGGAAGTCCCCGCAAAGCGCCAACCAGTACTGATGCAGAAATTGCTGCAAACAATCCTAACGCTAACAATAACACAATGGACCATTTCATTTTATCTCACCTATTCCAAATAAGAACGTAAGCCACTTACATCCAATTACCGCGATTACGGTCCCTCTTTGGCCATTGAAACAGAAGCTCGCAGGTTTGTTGTCGGCTTTGGCAAAAAAGGACTGTTTATTATTGCTATTTTTCGCCAAGGCACAGATATCTCTACCTTAACAACTTCACCAACATTCATTGATGAAATATCACTCGGAGAAATTGTCACCTGATACCCTGTGATATTTGCCGTGGCCATTAAATTCGAAATTGAGTTCGTCACCAGAGTATTAGTAGAATTCGGAAGGATTGCAATACGAGCTCCATGTCGAGCAGTGTTGGTTATCAGATTGGCATTTAGAAACAACCATCCATACTCAATAATTCCAAATGTCAATAGTAAAAGTACCGGGAACAATATAGCTGCTTCAACCGTTGCTGAACCTTTGCGCCAAATTCGTTTTTTTACTTTAGGATTCATATTAAACTTCCTGCTACACAAACGCCTGCAAAAATTGCTATTCCATATGGAATAGTCAGCATATCAGCATCGATAACATAACCGTTTCGGTTAACAACTAATTGTTTTGTTCTATGGCTAAGAGCATAAACAATAAAGGTGTAAACAGATATAAATACATTCATAAGAACAATTTTCAGTTTTTTATTTATTGCCGCTTTGCATAAAGACAGAATAATACCCGCTATCATAACACACACTAATACAACCGTCCCTTCAGACAATCCCAGCCATGCTCCAATTGCTCCCATTAATTTTGCATCACCAGCACCGCCACCAACAAAAACAAATAGTAATAAAAACGGCAATGCAAGCCATAAACAGGCTCCCGCTGCATTAGCTATTCCCCAAAGGCCGTTTGTCCATACTGCCCAGATTAATCCTGCTATCAATACGGGGATAGTAAGCATGTTTGGGATGCGTTTGGTTCGCAGATCCGAAACTGCTGCAACCAGTGAGGCACCAATTACGATGCCCCACTGGATTACAACTGTCGTTTGTTCAATGTTCGAAAACATTTTGCTATTATTGGCCGGAACTGAGCGCAGTCAATAAATCATTGAACTTTGTGTTCACCCATGCGCCAATGCTGGCTACCGTCGCTATTACACCAACTACGATAAGGCCGGCAATAATAGCATATTCAACGGTTTCCAGCCCCTTTTCGTCATCGAAACATCTTTTTAAAATCGTTTTCATCTTGTAACCCTTTCAAACTTATAAGTTTCGTGTTCAAAACATCAAAAACTATATACTAACCATTACGTTACAACCTCACCCTTAAATCACGGTCTATATAAAGTATAGTAATTATTTGGATTAAAAGTTGGTCTTTGTCCGATAATAATTCTATAGACAAGGACACATAATTGAGGTGCTGCAGCAGATGGCGGGGATAATTCCGCAAACGGATGGTATTTGGATGAAACAGGCGTGCCTGATGCGGTAGGAATTCGCCTGCCGATGCTCTATCCAATTGAGCTACGGGGACTTACTACCATAATTATCTCTGGGCAAAATAAATTGTCCAGAAATTTCACCACGCAGTAATAAAGTAAAAACTGTTGAAATGTTAAGACGACTAGCGCAAAAGCCGCAAATTCAGATTCGCCTAATGGCTACCGCCGTTGTGTCATCCAGTTGCGGGGCACCGGTGGCGAAGGAAATGACGGCGGCATCAATAGTACTCAGGATAGACTTGGCGGGAAGGGTTGCGCAGCTTTTAAGGGTCTGGCAGAGCCGGTCGGTGCCGAATTGCTCGCCATCGGTTGCCCGCAGCCATTCGACTAAGCCATCGGTCAAAAGCAGCAGCACGTCGCCGGGCTCCATTCTCAGTGTGGTGTGCGGATTATAGAGTGCGGCCGAGTCGATACCCAGCGGTATACCGTCGCCGCCAAAGGTGTCTATCTCGCATGTCGCGGCATGGTAGAGCAGCGTCGGCCCATGGCCGGCGGAGACAAGTTCGACCCTGCCATCTGGGGATAAAAGAGCAATAACCATTGTGATGAATCGGCCGGTGCCTTTGAGGTCATCGAAAATTAATCTGTTGAGCTGAGTGAGCAGCTCTTCAGGATCGGGGGTTGACGGAGCGGTTGCTCTCGCATAGGCCCGACATACAGCCATCACCAGCGCCGGACCGATACCATGGCCGGTAACATCGGCCAGGGCTACGACAAGCCTGCCGTCCGGCATCTGCTGCCAGTCGTAATAGTCGCCGCCTGCCTGCTGGGCCGGACGGGCCATGCCGGCGATGTCGAAGCAGGAAATCGTCGGCGGCGTAGACGGCATCAGGCTCATTTGGATGTCTCTTGCGATTGACAAATCGTGTTCAATGCTGGCAAGCTCATGGCGGGTATGTTCAGCCTCGACTGCATCCTCGACGGCCTGTATGACGTACTTGCGGGCTTGACCGGCAATGGCGGCTGCAGCGATGCCTATTATAACAAGAAACAACCCATAACTGAAAAGCATCGGCCAGTGAGTTGCGTCGATACCCGATGAATGAATCGCCAGAACGGTCAGCCCCGCATGAGCCCCTCCAGCAGTCACGCCCGTCCACAGGCAAATCATCGGCCGCAGCCGCAAGATACATAACATCGTGACCAGCGGCAGCACGAGAATAGCCGGTGCAGACAAAGCGGCATATGCGCCGAGAGGGGAGAACTTCTGGAGAATCGCCAGTGCGGCAATAGGAAGTGCAAGGTCAACCACAGCACTGATAATCCAGACTGTGCTGCGTCCAGGTTTCTGCAGATGACCGAGTCGCAACCGCCGGCGGGCATCGAGGAAAATCAGACCTTCAAACAGCAAGCCAAATAACAAAAAACCAGTCGTCGTGTAAAACATTGTGTTGGACGATGCAATGGCCCCGCCGAGCCAGCGGCGAATCAGCCACGAAAGCAGAATTGTCACCCAGACAAACGCGAGCAGACCGGCACGCCATTGTTCGCTGCGAAGCAGGCGGTTCTGAAACGCCGGGGTAGATGCGATGGCAAGCTGAGTCATAGGGCTGAATCCTTAAATCCAAATCTTCAGCTTTATTTAAGGCTCGCCACGGCTGCGTCAACATTTTGACGGATATCAAATATTTTATTAAGCTGTGTGATTTTAAAAACCTCGAGGATTTTTGGCTTTACGGAGCATAGTCTAAGCCGTCCTTTCCGTTCTCTTATTGCTACATTTATCTTTATAAGAACGCGAAGGACCGCCGATGAAAGAAAGTCCACTTTCTCAAAATCAAGCACAATATTCGGCACATTTGCCTGCTTGATTGCCTGCATGAGTAATTCTTCCAGTTCCGCAATTACGGCCTCTTCAAGAAGTTTAGGCGTTAATAAGCTGATAACTATGCCGTTCCCCACATCCCTGCTGGTTATTTGAGCATGAGTTTCTTCCATAAGGCACATTCCTTCAAAAAGTTTCAGTTGGATACTAAAGCACCCTGTCCGCAGTGTCAAGCTTTTTCTGCGCACCCGAACATATAGTTCGGGGTGCGATCAGTCCCGATAAGCCGGCTGTCGACAAAGGGCTGCGCGGTCTTCTGTCACAACATTGCCTTGCTGACTCGAATGTAAAATAAAAACTGTTGAAATTTTAAGACAATCAGCGCAAAATAGATAAAAAATTATACCGGAGATAAAATGAAAAATCATCGAATCAGCAAGATTAAGAAGAAACGGCAAAGCGGCTTTCTAAAAAGGATGAGAAGCAAAAGCGGCAGAAACATCCTCAGCAGAAAAAGACGCAGAGGAACTTCGCTAAAGCTGAGAAAAACCTAAAAATCCGAATTGACCGCCTGTATCAGCCCCTTGATATACCCGTAAGCAAAGGCAAAGGCCTGTCTCTTTTCAGGGTCGTCCGGATGTTTGGGCGTATGGTCGGGCATAAGCATATATGGATATTCGACATCCCACAGGGTTTGCAGAACTTTGTAAAAATCCATATCGCCTTCGTCAGGATAAACTTCCTGAAATTTATTGAAGCCGCCTTTGATATTGCGCAAATGCACGTTAAAAAGCTGCTTGCGCTCGCCAACAAAACGAATAATTTCGTGAATCCCATTATTTGGGTCTTTCAGCCCCTCGGCGCAGACGCCTATACAGAAATTAAACCCGTGATAAGGACTATCATATAAACGGGCAAAACGTTTGATGCCTTCAAAAACATTCGGGCTGTCCCATCGCCAAATGCCCCGATAAGCAGCAGGCAGCGGCGGGTCTGCAATATGATTGCCCAACTGAACCTTCCATTCCTCAGCCACGGGAAGAATCCTGTCCAAAAGATACGTGATGCGTTCATACATTTCGTCAAGCGACACTTCTCCTGCGACAGTTAATCCTTCGTTTTTCCGGAGTGCTTTTTCATAATCCCAGCTCAAAGAGCTCGAACCGCCCCTGCCGGGCGTATCTTCAGTTCGAAGAACTCCCAAAATCGTCGTATTATAGAGTAGTGTGCGGATTTTCGTTTTGCCGGCTACTTCTATCATTTGCTGAATTATCTCAATTTCTCTGTCGCGCTCAGGACTTTTGCCCAACATTATATTCGGATACTTTGCGACATCTATTCCGCCGGACTCGAGCGGCAAATGATAAGCGTCAAGGCTTATGCCGTATTTTTCGCACATTTCTTTTCTTTGTAATGAATCGTCGAGGTCCCAGCCTTTGCCGGGTATTGTTTTAGGCGGTCGGCCGTCAATATTAAACACGCCGCAGCGGGCGCGAAATTCGAGACTTTCTTTTGTTATTTCTACTCTTTGGCAGCCAATGTGCATCAGAGCCTTTTTCTTCTTTGGCCTTTGATTTTGAGATAGCGTTGCTATCGGCTTATTATGGTTTTCGCCGGTATTACAGCCGGCCAGTGCAGCGGATACCGCCCCTGCCGCAATTATTTTGCCGAATTCTCTTCGTTCCATTTTTTAACCTTTCCTTGCATCCTTACTTCTTTACTTCCTTACATCCTTACTACGCCCGGCGGGATTCGAACCTGCGACCTTCAGTTTAGGAAACTGACGCTCTATCCAACTGAGCTACGAGCGCTAAAAAACATTGCAAACCATAATTTACACGCCAAAAACTGATATTTCAAGTCTTTACTGCATAAAACTTTAAATGAGTCTTAACCAAAAATTATTCCAAATTTTACGTTACCTGCAGCCAGAATTGTCCACTATTTAATGGGAAACAGGTCTGTTAATGCATCTGTAGAAGCGGTTTACAAACAGGGATTTGCGACTTATAATGGCTCTGTGGAAAATTCAGATTGTAATGATATTCGGGCTTGTTTAAGCGGCGATAATGCGGCATACGAGAGGCTTATCCTGCGGTATCAGGAGCAAATAACAAGACTTATGTGGCGATTCAGCAGGGACAGCTCCATAAACGAAAGACTCGTTCAGGACACTTTCGTCGAGGCATATTTCAGCCTAAAAAGCTATAAGGCAAAGGCCCCCTTCCTTCACTGGCTTAAGAAAATCGCAACCCGCACAGGATACCGACTCTGGAAAGAACAGGACAAGGAAAAACGGTTCCTGCCATTGGAAGATATCGATATCGCCGCAAAAGAAACCCAGCAGGAAATTGAGCCTGAAAAGGCCGGCGAGATTCTGCACGCTTTGCTTGGCCGATTGGACATCGCAGACCGGCTGGTATTGACTTTAATGTACTTTGAGGACTGCACAATTAAAGAAATTGCTGAAAGAATGGGCTGGACAAGGGCAGCAGTGAAAATGAGAGCTATGCGAGCCCGAAAAAAGTTAAGAAAAATGGCTGAAAGGGAAAAAATTTTGGAGAAATTAGAATGGATGCAATAAAAATTATCGAAAGATTAGCTAAAACGGCACAAAAAGAGAAACCGCCGCAAATTGACGTTTCCAAAGCAGTAATGTTCGAAATAGGCATTCTGCAGCAGGAAACCACAGGCTTTGTGCCTTTCGAGTGGTTCGCAGGAATATCGGCTGTCGCTGCCTCAATCGTGATGTTCCTGTCATTTTATGCCTGGCGGTATATAGCTGACCCGTTTGTTCAGCTATTTGTTCCTTTTCAGGAGATATTGCCATGGTAGCAGAAATAGGAGATAAACTTTTAAAACACTACAGGCATAAACAAATAATTCTATGGATTATCTGTGCGGCTGTGATTCTGGCTTCGGGTATCGCTATCGGGGCAGGCGGGGCCATCCTGCTGGCAAAGAATAACATAATATGGGTAAGCCATAAACATAAAGATGCTGCCGGCATCACAAAGGAAATAAGCACAAAATACGGGCTGAACCAGCAGCAAACAAAACAGGTTGGGGAAATCATAAATAAGGCATTTGAGCAAAGAAAATTATACGACGAAGAGATGGACCAAAAACGCGATGCCGACGCTCAAATCCTGATTGCGGACATGAAAGAGGTGCTTACTCCTGAACAATTTGACCGCTGGAACAAGGATTTTCAGACTATGCGGGAAAAGTATAAAAGCCGGAAAAAAATAACCATTAAGCGCCGCTAATCCATTAAACCGCCTAACCCAAAAATCCGATAAAAAACAAGAATAAACGCATTTTTTGCGTTACCAAAACCTGTTTCCACCCACTAATCAAATGACAGTAAACGGTCGAAGTAACTATGTAAATATAACGAAAAAAATGAAAAACAATTTTTGTAACTCATTTGAATACAAATACTTAAAGAATATTCGTCTTCTTCTTTTATGGGTATTATTCTGCGGACTTACCTTGCAGACCGGCTGCAACCCGGCACAGTATCACAAAGATATGGACGAAACCGCCGCAAAAATTATTTCCCAAAAACAGCTTGAAGCAACTGGAAAAACAAGCCCATTCAGTATCGAAAGGCCCAGCGACATCCTGAGAAGAAAACTGCTGATAGACCAGAACCTGCCGATTTCAGGACAGGCTTCCTTAGGCACCGATAAGCTGACGCCAATAAAACACTGGCCTGAGAAAGACTATCCGGCTGTAACTACCGGAGGAAATGTCGCTGAAATAAATGAAGTCAACAAGCCATTGACTATCTCACTTATCCAGGCATTGCAGATAGGAGCTCGCAACAGCTTCGACTACCAGAAACAGAAAGAAACGGTTTTTCAGTCCGCATTAGACCTTGAGATAGAACGCTACGCATTCAGAAATATATTCATCGGACAGGTTCAAAATCTTCTCCGCACAGACACGAGAGGCGACAGAACTGTCAGCGACACGGTAACAAGCGGCAGTATCGGGGTCAGCAGGCAATTCGAATCCGGCGCGAAATTAAGCACTGCACTGGCGATTGACCTTGCAAATTTACTTACTTTAGGCGGGGCATCTTCTGTCGGCCTGGCAGGCGATGCGAGTATTTCGATACCATTATTAAGAGGTTCCGGAAGTTATATTGTTGCCGAGCCTTTGACACAAGCTGAAAGAAATACGATTTACGCAATTTGGAACTTTGAAAAGTATAAAAAAGATTTTGCTGTAAACATTGCAAGCCAATATCTGTCAGTTCTCCGGCAGTTAGACTCAATCAAAAACAACGAAGCGGACTATCGCAGCAGGATAGCGTCAGCCAAAAGAAGCAGACGGCTTGCAGACGCGGGGAGGATTCAGGAAATTGAAGTTGACCAGGCCGTGCAAAATGAATTAAGCTCGCGGCAGAGATGGATTGCAGCGACACAATCATACAAAAAACAGCTTGATGCGTTTAAGACTTTTATAGGTCTTCCGCCGGATGCCGCTATCGAACTGGAACCAAATGAGCTTACAGCTCTGGCGGAATCGATGGGTAAGTTGATTGGTGAAAGCAGAATAGTAGATGAATTATTGGATGTCAATCAGTCATCAGGAGATTATAACGACCTTATTAAAATAGCCGAACCTGATTATGAAAATGCGGGGCCATACGAAATGCAGGAAACTGTGGCGATAAAACTGGCCTTTGAAAACCGATATGATTTAAAAGTCGCAGATGGCGGAGCTTATGATGCGCAAAGAGCAGTTGTTGTAGCTGCAGATGCGTTAAGGGCGGAATTAACTTTCCTGGGTTCTGCCCAAATCGGTTCAAGAAGAAATACAGTTGCCGGCGCGACTTCTGATAATTCGAGATTTGTAGCTGATAAGGGATTATTTTCATCATTAATAACTCTTGACCTGCCGTTTGACAGAACTCAGGAAAGCGTTGATTATCGTAACAGCATTATTGGCCTCGAACAAGCTGTACGGAACGTGCAGACAACGGAAGATACAACAAAGACAGAGGTCAGAAACACACTACGGGACTTGCTCGAGGCAAGAGAAAATATGTACATACAGGCAAAGGCCGTGTATGTTGCACAAAAGCGGGTTAAAAGCGTAAATATGTTTCTCGAAGCAGGCAGAGCACAGATACGCGACCTTCTCGATGCACAGGATGCTTTGCTGTTGTCACAAAACTTACTGACGGCTGCAGTTGTTAATTATCGGGTAGCAGAACTTGCTATTCAACGGGATACAGGTGTTTTACAGGTGGATGAAAAAGGTTTATGGCAGGAATATTCGCCAGGAGGAATACAAAATGTCAAAAAATAAAATATACACAATAATCAGCGCTGTTGCCGTGATTGCAACAGCAATCTTTGTTTCCGGACAAATCCTGAAAAGCAAAGACAGCTCCGAACTTTACGGTCCAACATTTACGGTTAAACACGGAGAACTGACTATAAGCTTCGTCGAGTCGGGGACTATCAAGGCAAGAGACCAGATAATAATCAAAAACGAAGTGGAAGGCAGAACATCCATTACATACATCATACCTGAAGGAAACCGGGTAAAAAAAGGCGACCTTCTCATGGAACTTGACGTCAGCAGCCTGCAAGACCAGAAAATCGACAGGGAAATAGCCGTCCAGAACGGAGAAGCGGCATTTATCGGCGCAAAGGAAAGCCTGGCAGTTGTCGAGAACCAGGCAAAAAGTGATGTTGATCTGGCAACACTAACCCTTGATTTTGCCAAACAGGACATTGAGAAATATATACGCGGCGAATATCCGTATGAAGTCGATAAGGCAAATGCCAATATTACACTTGCCGAGGAAGAATTAACCAGAGCAGATGATACCCTGAAATGGTCGGAAAAACTTTTCAGCCAAAGTTATATTTCTAAAACAGAACTACAGGCCGACGAGCTTTCCAAGAATAAAAATCAACTAAATGTTGAATTAGCAAAAAAAAGCAAAGAACTGCTTAACGAATACACCTATAAGCGCAATCTGGCCAAGCTCCAGAGCGATGTTAACCAGGCAGAAATGGCGATGGAACGCACTAAGCGCAAAGCTAATGCCGACGTTATTCAGGCACAGGCCGAATTAAAAGCGAAAGAATCCGAATTTGGACGACAAAAGGATAAACTGGCGAAAGTAGTAGACCAGATTGCAAAAACCAAAATTTACGCCCCCGCGGACGGTCTGGTTATCTATGCCACAAGCGCAAAAAGCGGACACGACGCAAGGGAACCGCTGGATATCGGAAGCGAAGTTCAGGAAAGAGAGGAACTAATCTATCTCCCAACCGGAAATTCATCCAAGGCGGAAATTATGGTTCACGAATCTCACCTGAAAAAAATTTCCAAAGGGCTGCCGACTATTATTACAGTAGATGCTTTGGCCGGAAAGACTTTCTACGGCACAGTTCAACAAATCGCGCCTCTGCCTGACGCCCGAAGTATGTGGATGAACCCTGATTTGAAGGTTTATACTACCGAAGTTTTTATAGACGGCAACGACCCGGCATTGAGAACCGGAATGAGCTGCCAGGCGGAAGTAATCGTCAAGCAATTTCAGGATGCTTTTTATGTTCCGCTTCAGGCAGTCATAAAAATTGGAAATGAGTTTAATGTTTATGTAAGGTCTGGAAAGACATTTGTGCCCAGAAAAGTACAAATCGGGCTCGATAACAACAAAGTGATTCACCTTATCGAAGGGCTCAAAAGCGGAGATGTTGTCCTGTTAAATCCGCCATTTAAATCGACCACAGCAACTTCACAAAGCCGCAGCATGACTGAACAAAACAGTGAGGAAAACGGAGATGGTATGCAGGATAAAATCGCTCAGGGCCTGAAAAATGCGGAAACAAAACAAGGTCCGGCAGACGCCAATCAACAGGTAAATACCGGAAAGCCAAACGCAGAAAAAACTAAAAAACAGTTCGAGAATCTCACCCCGGAGCAGCGTGAAGAAATGCGGAAAAAATATGAGCAGATGACTCCGGAAGAAAGAGAAAAAGCCCGACAAAAATCAGGCAGAAGCAGACGTCAAGACGGTGAAAGTCAAGACAAGAAACAATAAGCAGCATAAATGGATATCGTAAGATTTGACAATATTCACAAAATATACGAGATGGGCGCTGAACCGGTAAGAGCCCTTGACGGTGTAAGTGTGTCATTTCAGAAAGGAAGTTTCTGGGCCATAATGGGGCCCAGCGGCTCAGGCAAAAGTACAATGATGAACATACTCGGCTGCCTTGACCGCCCTACTTCGGGACAATACTTTCTTGAAGGCAAAGATGTAAGTATGCTCAGCGACGATTCATTAAGCGACATCAGACTCAAATATATAGGTTTTATTTTTCAAAGTTTCAATCTGATACCGCAGTTAACGGTTCAGAAAAACATTGAATTGCCGCTTTATTATCTCGGCTGGGACGCACACAAAAGTACTCAAAGGGCCGTGGAACTGGCCGCAATGGTCGGACTGGAAACAAGGCTTAATCATCGGCCTGCCGAGCTTTCAGGCGGACAAATGCAAAGAGTCGCCATCGCACGTTCACTGGCTGCCGACCCGCATATCATTCTCGCTGATGAACCAACGGGAAATCTGGACAGCCATACTGGAAAGCAGATTATGGAACTGCTTACAGAACTCAACCACCAAGGTTCGACCATCCTTATGGTAACACACGAATCGGATATTGCCGCCTTCGCTCAAAACCGGCTGCATATGAAAGATGGATTAATCGAAAGAATTGAGAAAAACTGATGGCTATGCACCAGTCAAAATTTGCCAGAAATATATGGCTCGGCATTGAAAACCTGCTCCTCCACAAACTCCGTTCATTTCTTACAATGCTTGGAGTCGTTTTCGGAGTTGGAAGCGTTGTCGCCATGCTGGCGGTCGGAGAAGGCGCCAGCAAGGAAGCCCTGCAACGGATTCAAAAGCTCGGCAGCAATAATGTAATCATTAATTCGGCCAAATCCATCGAAGAGGAAACTACATCCAGTCGACGTTCTTTTATGAGCATGTACGGACTGACATACCTTGACTATCAGCGAATACGCGAAAGTTTCCCGGATGTCCAACAGGTGGCGCCGGCCAAATTGATACGCAAAGACTCCCGCGTCGGCTCCAATACATTGGAGCTCCGAATAGTCGGCACTACACAACAATGGTTTGACCTGGTGCCGCGGCAGATACTTGCCGGAAGAGTTTTCGAGAAAAAAGACGTCGATGAATTTTCCGCCGTAACGGTACTAACCGAATATGGGGCAAGAAGATTACTGGCGACTAAAAATACCATTGGACAGACTATTCGAATAGGCGGTGATACTTTCGAAATCATCGGAATAATTAAAACTGAATCGGGTCAGGCCGGAAACATTCAGATACCCGACCAGCAGGTCGATGCGTATATTCCCCTCAGCACAGTACGTAAATACTACGGCGATTTATTTGTAAAAAGAACATCGGGCACCAGAACCATTGAACTGGTCGAATTGCACCAGATTATCGTACAGGTCGATAATATGGAAAATGTCGAAGCAACCGCTGCAGGAATCGAACGAATGCTGCAAGGCTTTCATAAGAAAAAAGATTATGAAATAAGCATACCTCTGGCTTTATTAAAAGAAGCTGAGGCAACAAAACGAAGATTCAATATTGTGCTCGGCTCAATTGCGAGCATCAGTCTTCTGGTCGGCGGAATTGGAATAATGAATATTATGCTGGCCTCGGTCACGGAAAGAACCCGCGAAATCGGCATCCGCCGAGCTATCGGGGCAAAGCGGCGACAAATCATTGTCCAGTTCCTCATAGAAACTGTCGTGCTTTCAACCATAGGAGGAATGGTAGGCCTTGTGATGGGAATTATTATTCCTTCAATCATCACTTATTTTTCCGGAATGCCGACTGTGATAACAATCGAGAGCATACTGCTGCCATTGTTTATCAGCGTCGGCATCGGGATAATCTTCGGCCTGTACCCGGCAGCCAGCGCAGCCAAAGTCGACCCCATCGTTGCCTTGAGACATGAATAAACCATCTCAGCAACAGTAAAAATATGCATTCAATTCAGAGCAAAGGGTTCTGCGAACTCCAAATAGAGGAAATTCCCTGTTGAGAAAAAACATTAAAATAATTATTTTAATCAATTCTTGACAAAGAATAACTAAAGCCCTTAAATAATTCTGGACACTTCAGTTAAAAGTGGCGCAATTAGCTCTTGAATATGAATACAAGGAAGTAAATATGA
>Ga0315275_10003823_pt1 | contig 13958 bp, 12 predicted proteins | sample YL17G03_0_MG_FD_205557 | JGI IMG/M metagenome (GOLD analysis project Ga0315275, IMG submission 205557) | Sediment microbial communities from Yellowstone Lake, YNP, Wyoming, USA - YL17G03_0 | ecosystem: Environmental > Aquatic > Freshwater > Lake > Sediment | place: USA: Wyoming | collected... | reverse complement strand
TGGAATTCCTTTCTGCCGTTTCAGGGGTTGAGATAAAAGACAAGGCAGGGACATACATAGGCGGCAAGATGGGAAGGCCTGAGAAGGCAAAGGAAAGGATCCTCAACTGCAGCCCCAACGTGCTTTTCCCCTCAGGCAAAAATTCCATCAGGAGCCTCACCAAGCTTTACCAGCTGATAAAGTCCAATGGCAAGGAAAAGGTCACTTCCGAGATGGCCACGTTCAAGTGCGTGAAATGCGGAAAGGTAAACGGATATCGGAAATGCATATTCTGCGGATCTGAGACAACAAGGCTGTTCAAATGCTCGGTATGCGGAAGGGAAACATCCAACGGGAACCATTGCGACAAGGAGGCAAGGCCCTATGCAGACATCGACTTTGATTTTATGAAATTGTATGACCTTTCAAGGGAGCGGCTCGGCTTCTCCTCTGATGACATCAAGGGAGTAGAAGGCCTTATGAGCTCAAGCAAGATTCCGGAAAGGCTGGAAAAGGGATTCCTGAGGGCAAAGCACGGAGTCTACATCTTCAAGGACGGGACAAGCAGGTTTGACGCGACGGATATGCCCCTGACCCATTTCATTCCCAGGGACATAGACGTTTCTATTGAAAAGCTCAGGTCCCTTGGCTACGAAACAGACTATTTGGGCAAGCCATTGGAGAATGGGGAGCAGATAGTCCCCCTTATGCTCCAGGACATCGTTCTTTCGGACAATGGGGCAAAATACCTGACAAAGGTCGCCAATTTCCTGGATGACATGCTTGTGCACCTCTATGGCCTTGAGCCTTTTTATAAGATAGAGAAGAAGGAGGACCTTATTGGCCATCTGGTCATAGGCCTGAGCCCGCATACCTCTGCAGGGGTCATTGGAAGGATAATCGGGTTCACAAAGGCCAATGTTGGCTATGCCCATCCTTTCTATCAGACGGCAAAAAGGAGAAACTGCTTTTCAGGGGATGAAAAAATTCTTGTCAATGATGGAAAGCAGTACCGTCTTATGACCATGCAAGAATTGGTTGAATCTAATCTTGTTGGAAAAATAGAAAAAGATGATTTTGGAACGGTTTATAAAAAAATAAATGGTTTGAAAACATTTGCATTCAATAAAAAAACAAGAAAGTTTGATTTATGTAAAATAACTCACGTTTCAAGGCATTCTGCTCCTGAAAATTTAATTAGAATAAAGACAAAAAGCGGAAGAAGGATAACAGTTACAAAGGACCATCCCTTCCCGGATAAGAATTGCAAAAAAACAATGGCAAGCCAATCAGAGGAACTGCTGACCCCATGGGCCATCAACAATGCTTTCATCAGGGATGCAGACACATTCAGCTTTCTTTCAGTGAAAAACGATTCCAGCGTGATGGTAAGAACGGAAAAGGATATTTTTGATAGGAATGTATCCCTTTCAAAAATAAGCAGGGATCTCAACATTCCGTACAAAATTCTGACAAATTACCTTTATAGGAAATCATATCCCCTTGAAATAGTCAAAAAACTGAATCCAAAATTGCTGGAAGGACCAGATTACCTCCTGGGAAGCAAAAGAGACGGCATTTCAATAAAACCAAATATTAAATTAGACGAGGATTTCTTTTCATTGCTCGGCTTTTATGCCGCAGAGGGCTACATAAAAAAACGCCAAAGGGACACGTGCCAGGTTTCAATAACTGCAGCAAAAGAATGGTCAAAAAAATTCCTGGAGAAAAAAATCATCGATGTTTTCGGGCTGAAACCAAGCATTTCAAAAAACGCCATTACAATATGCTCAAGCTTTGTTCTTGATCTTTTCAATAATTTCCAGATAGGAAAGAATGCAAGGACAAAAAAAGTGCCTGAAATGGTTTATTCCTTGCCCAAGAGAAAAATCGCGGCATTCCTAAGGGGCTATTTTTCAGGAGATGGTTCCTGTTCTTTGGGCAGCACCTTGGAAGTTAATGTCACTTCAGTAAACAAAAACCTTATTGATGGCGTATCCTATCTTCTGATGTTTTTTGGGATAAAGCATTCAATACAGGAAGAGAAAAGAATGATAAAAAGCAAGATAATATTGGACTTTTATGGAAAACCAAAACGACTTCATTCATATAAAATAAGGATATATGGGGAAGAGGCAAGCAAGTTTATTGAACAGATTGGCTTTGTTGGAGAAAAGCAGAAAAATGCAGAAAAAATGCTCAAGAAATGGATTTCAAAGAAAAGAAGCTCAAGATCTCTGTTGAAAGGAGATTCTTTTGTTGATGCTGTAATTGAGAAAAGAACAATAAAAAATTCTGAAAAATATGTTTACAATCTGACTGTTGAAAAACATCATAATCTCATCTGTTCTGGAGTAACTGCGTTTCAATGCGATGGGGACGAAGACGCGGTGATGCTTTTGATGGACGGCTTCATCAACTTCTCAAAGAAATTCCTGTCGAGCAACAGGGGAGGGACGATGGACGCTCCCCTTGTCCTGAGCATAACCCTCAACCCGAAGGAGGTTGACGACGAGTCCCACAACATGGAAATCGTTGATAACAACCACTATCCTTTGGAATTTTACGAGGCAGGCATGAAATTCACGATGCCTGACAAGTTCAAGATGAAGACGATCGCGGATATCCTTGAGACCGAGGACGTTTACGGGGAGATTCCCTTTACTCACAAGATGTCCTCCATTTCCCTTGGACCCACAAGAACAAAATACGTGCAATTGAAATCCATCCCTGAAAAGATAGCCGCGCAAGTGGGAGTCATGGGAAAGATAAGGGCTTTGGACATGAAAGACGCGATAGAGAAGCTGATACTGAGCCATTTCATCCCAGACATTTACGGGAACCTGAGGAAATTCTCAAGGCAGAGCGTGAGATGCAAGAAATGCAACACCATCCACAGGAGGGTTCCGCTAAATGGAAAATGCATGAAGTGCGGAGGCGATCTCCTGCTTACCATTTACCAGGGGACAATCGAGAAATACCTGGAGATAGCCAAGAAGCTTTCTGTCGACTATTCTTTGCCCCTCTACATGGTCCAGAGGCTTGACCTTGTCGGAAAAGAGATAGACAGCGTGTTCAACTCAAAGTCAAGGCAGAAGGGAATCGGCGACTTCATGTAATCTCAATGTTAAATCAAGATGAATCATGTTTGTGATTTATGCAATATTTATAAATTGGCCATTTTAATCTCTATACAAGGTGTTCATATGGATATAATGAAATCTTTGACCGCGGCAATGCTGCCGATAGCGTTAATCGTAGTTCTACAGGTAATCGCTCCATTGGTTGGCCTTGTGCCCCTATTAGGAATGCTGACATGGTGCACATGCATAATCCTGATCCCTGCACATGCTTGGGTAGGCTACGCGATAAAGAAAAGCGGGCTTGCTATGGAAGACAGCGCAATAGTCGGAGCCGTTGCAGGGCTGTTAAGCGGCATAGTCAACGTAGTCATGTCCTTTGTCATGATATTCCTCGGAGGCATGCTTGGGGTTGCAATTGGAGGGAATGATGTAGGAACATCTGCCCTTGTCGGCGTAATAGGAGCAGGATTCACAGGAGTGGCTGCCCTTTGCATGATTCCAATATATGCTGTGCTGGGAGCGATCCTTGCAGTTGTCGGTTATTTCATAGCGCAGGAAATGAAGTGATTCTTTAATTTTTTATTTTAATTTTTTAATTGCTCAAAGGTGTGATGATGAAAATCAAGGAGGCATTGACTGTTTCTGTTTTTCCTGTCATCATGATCCTCATTTTACAGGCAGTTTCAGTGGTTTCCTTCATGAACTGCTGTTCCTGGCCCCTCATGGTTCTATTATACATGGCAATAGGCTACCTTTGCTTTAGGCAGGGCAGGCTCGGAATTGAGGATGCGGTGGTTGCAGGGACTGTCACAGGGGCAATATCCGGAGTAGTCTTTGCGGTTTCAATCTTCCTGTATAATCTGCTTTTCGGAAGCGTCTCCTCCTTCGTGTTCAGCAATGCCAATGACTTCGCCCAGAGCATTTCAGGAGGCGCAATCGGGGGCCTGGTTGTGGTTTTCCTGATACCCTTATTTGCAATAGCCGGGGCGATGCTGTCATTCGTGGGCTACAGTTTCCTTGGGAAAATAAAGGTCAGATATTGAGCCTTTTCTTTATCTCTTCTATCGACATCTTGGTCGTTATTATGGGGATCCTCTCCCTTTCGGATATCTTTATTGCCAATTCGTCTATCTTCTCAAGGTTGTGCAAGACAACCGCCTTTGGCTTGCTCGGTTCCATCCTTATTACAACAAGAGGGCTTCTCCCTGTGCTCACGCCAAGGAATATGAACGCCCTTTCGGTTATCCCCCCATAGAGCCTGGGAAAATAGCTGTAGGGCATGTCCAGTATCACATTTAGGCTGTCAATGAGAGTGTATCCGTATATCTTCGTCTTCTTGACAACATCCTCGTTGGTTATCACGCTGCCCTCTATTATCTTTACAAATTCCTCAAGGCTGATCTCCTGGGAGAAATCAATGGCCTCAAAATACTGCTTCTCGTCCCTTTCAGGCTCAAGGAGCTTTTTCGTGATGTGGCCTCCCCTTATCGCATCTATCTTGAAAAGGGAGTCCACGAACCTGCTTATTGTCTTTATTCCGGGGCTTTTCCTCCTCTCTCCTTCATAGTCGCTCACTGTTGAGGGAGTTATCTTCAGGAATTCCGCGACCTCGGCCTGGGTTATCTGGAAAATCTCCCTCCATTTCCTCATCGTCTTTCCCGGATTCGGGCTTATTGTGATCTCGCCTGAGATCATCATCCTGAGCTTCTCCATCATTCCACCATCATAACTATCCTTTCCCCTATCTTCTCTATCTTGTAGTTGTGGATCGTGTTCAAAAAGTAATCGTTTTCCGTCATCCTGCTCAATGAGCAATTTATCGCCATGTTGTTCCTTTCCCTTGCAAAGCTGACGTCAATATCCCCCAAAAGGAAGATGTCGCTGTCCAGAATAGCCTCTCTCGGGGCCTGCTTGTTCCTTGTTTTTGCTGAAATGTCCGTATACCTCAGGGTTATCCTCTCCTCCTCGAACCTTGAGCATAATGCGGATATCAGGGTTCCAACCTTAGTTATGGCTTTTCCACTTTCCATCCTGTAGTCATAGTCCCTTTTCATTGACCCAAGGACCTTTTTCGAGATATCCTCCCCAAGCACGATCTCCTTGGATATCAGGTTGAACTTACCCTTCCTTGCCTTGCTGAACTCGATCCCCTTCCCGTTCATCAGGCTGAAATTCCTTATGAACGAGCTTGCATCCTTCAGCGTATTGTATCTTTCCAGGTTCCTCATCTTCTCCGGCATCTTTGAGCTTTCAAAGGCCCCATATGAGAATTCCTCGTTCCACATCAGCGAGGGATTTGGATAGAATGTCCCTTCCCTCTCGATTGCGCCTATCTTCCTGCTTTTCATTATCTGGGCCAATGCGAAAAGCGGGTTTTCCGGGAGCTTGATCTTGCTCACTTTCCATCCCATTTTTTTCATTCCTGACTTCATTGAGCAGACATCTAGGACAGATATGTTGAAGAAGCTCACAAAATTGGCCTTGTATATTGATGGCTCAAGCGGGTCTTGCCTGACTTCCATGCTGATTTCCTTTCCAAGCTCAGGGAAGGGATTGGGCATGTCGCTTTTCTCTCCGTTGATGATCACATTCCCCTTCCCGTCTATTTCCACATGCGAGATGTTTTCGCAGGGCCCATAGGGGCATATGCCCTCATTGGGGTTCTCCGAAAGCTCAAGGCAGAACCAGTCGCTCCTGTTGAAGTCGAAGTTCATCCTGCCGATGAAATCAAGGAATAGCCTTGAGAAGAAGATGTCCCTGAAGGATCCATCCTTGGCATTCTCCAGGATTGTCGAGGCAATGCTTTTCTTCGGCTCGATTATGGAAGACACAAGCTGGGGATTGACGAATCCCTCGATGCTTTCGTAGCCCTCCAGATAGCTGTCTATGCTTTCCATCTTATTCCCTCAATTATCTCGCTTGCCGCGAACCCGTCCGGCGTCCCGAACAGCATCAATGCCATTGATATCTTGTTCAGTATCAGGATGTTCCTTGCCGTTGAAAGGATCCCTGACGAGAAGAATTCCTTCATCTTCCCCAAAAGGGACCTGAAAGCTGAGCCGAAAACCCCCCCTGCCATCATCTGAGGGACAAGCTTCCTTGCCAATATGAACATTATCACAGGGTCGGTGTTCTCGCTTATGCTCCTGAACCTGTCGTCCTTCCTCATTTCTGTTACCAAATCGTTGAATTGCCTGTCTTTCTTGATAGTTATCTGGGTCTTCACCATGTCTTTTACAGACTTGATGTCAAACACCCTGTTTTCAGAATATGCGTTTTTGACTACAAAGTCGCACATGTCCCTGTTGATGAGCATTGCGTTGACTGTCTTTCCCATTTCAGGGTTTTTCTCGAAAAGCTTTGATATCCCCTTCTCGTCTTTTTTGTCTATCATTTCAGCGACGTTGAACAGCATCTTGTCATTGAGCGTTTTTGATCTTTCCATGAATCTGTCAATCGCTTCTGCAGACTCCCTGACATTTTCAAGGTCCCTATTTTTCATCTCCCTGTTGAATTCCTGCCTGAATGCGATCCCAATGTCCTTTTCCTTGGTAAAATCCAGGATCTCCTTTTTCTCGAACGCTGGCTCTGCCTTCTTTTCCTTCTTGGTTTTGATTTCCTGCTCTTCGGTTTCCTGCATCAAACCACAATTGATTCAAAAACTTTAAAAAGTCCCTTTCTTTGATCTTTATTTCAGAGGAAACAGAGATTGCTGCCCAATTATGTTGGAATTGATTTTTTGATGCACCAGGTATTTAGGAATGTAATTAGAGGATATTCCATATTTATCAAGAGAATTGATCAATTTGAGCGTATTTTTATCCATAGGCATACTGATTTGCGTTGTTTCATAATACCCGCTGCCGCGCTTAGTATTGAGAAATGTTTCTATGAATAAAAGAAGCATTCCCTTTTCTTTCCTATATCCAGATAGATACTCTTTTTTCACAAAATAATTGTTTATTGCAACACCTTGTTCGTAAAATTTGAATTTAAGCGGTGATAAAATAAAAAGAATAGATGCCAAACTCATTTCAAGAATGTATATTCCAACCAGCAAGAATATAAAAATGAGACATGCGAGAAATAAAGCATTAATTGAGAAATTGAATACGGTTTGAACCAAGAAGCCCATGAAAACTGTACCAAGTACATAAATCCATAAAATGGATACAAGAAAGTAAAGAATGGCATCTCTTTTATAACTAAAAGAAGTATCTATAATCTGATAAAGCCTTTTTGGGAATGCCACTTCTCCAATTTTATCCATTTTTCAACCCCTTTATATTAAAGAAAAATTAAAAAGAAATGAAATCAGAGATTGATGTCAATGTCCAGCTCCTTCTTGAGCTCCCTGTATCTGTTCCTTATGGTAACCTCAGTGACTCCCGCCACATCAGCAACCTCCTTCTGGGTCCTTTTCTCGTTCTTCATCGCTGCCGCTATGTAAAGCGCGGCTGCCGCGACTCCTGTTGGCCCCCTTCCGGAGATTAGCCCTTTCTTCAGTGACTTCTTGATTATGTCTATTGCCTGCATCTGCACGTCCCTGCTGAGGTTGAGAACGACCGCGAACTTTGGAACATAGGCGCTTGGGTCAGTCAAAGGAATGTCCAATTCAAGCTCCTTCTTCAGGAACCTGTATGCCCTTCCGATCTCCTTCTTCTCCACTCCGCTGATCTTGCTTATCTCGTCAAGAGTCCTCGGTATCCCGTAAATCCTGCACGCAGCATAGATCACTGCCGCAACCACGCTTTCAATCAGCCTTCCCCTGATAAGCTCGCTTTTCACAGCTTTCCTGTATAATGCCGCGATGTTCTCCTTGATATTGTCCGGCAATCCCAATGAGCTGGCAACCCTGTCCAGTTCTCCGAGAGCTATAGCAAGGTTTTTCTCAAAGCTTGAGGCTATGCTGATCCTCTTGTGCCATTTCCTCATCCTGTGAAGCTGGGCCTGAAGCTTGGTGTCAATCTTCGCGCCCCTGATGTCCTTGTTGTATTGGTCTATCTCGGTAACAAGGCCCTTGTTCGGCCTCATGAGCTTGGTTGGGCCCCCTGTCCTTGCCCTCTTGTCCTTCTGCTCGGAATCGAATGCCCTCCATTCAGGGCCGAAGTCAGTCAATGCGTCAGTTATTACCAATGCGCAGTTCCTGCAGATTATCTCCCCCCTTTCATAGTCCCTTATGAGGTTGGTTCCTTTGCATTCAGGGCAGGTCTTTACGCTCTCGTCCCTTTCCTCTGCAACGTCATGGTGGTGGGGCTTGTGGTGCAGTCTCCTTTCGTGCTGCAATACCAGCTCCGCCTCTGCCAATTCCTCTGTGGTATGGGTTTTTGGCGTAGCATGGGGCGTCGGGACATCTTCCCGGATTATCTCAGACTGCCTTATAGGCTCCCTCATTTCCTGCCTTATTATCTGCTCAATCGGCTTCGCCTTCTTGATCTTTATCGGTTTGGCCTTTTTTGCAACCTTCTTGTGAATATCCTTCTTTTTTGAGATTATCTTCTTTATCTGCTTCTTTGCAACTTTCCTGATTATCTTTTTGATCGGCTTTTTTGCCTTTGCGATTTTCTTCGGCTTTGCCTTGGATGCCGCTTTCTTGGCTTTTGCCATTTTGCCCTTCTTTGCCGCCTTAACCTTCATTTTAAGCTTCATAATACCACCAGAAAAAAGTTTTTAAATCGTATCTTTTCTTATTCAGTCTTCTCTTTTTAAACTTTTCTGTAAATTAGTGGGTTTTTATGGTCCTTTTTCCGCCAGCATAGAAAGCATTTAAAAGGAAAATCAGTGATTTTCAATCCATGATGGAGTTTTCAATAGCCCTAATGCTACTGTCGTTTGTATTCGCATTGGCATTCCTTAACTTCCTGATACCCCTATTGAAATCCCTGGGCAAGACCGGAAACGACGTCAACAAGCCGGATAGGCCTGCTGTTGCCGAAATGGGGGGCTTGGGAACGATTTCCTCAGTTGTCCTTGTTCTTCTGCTGATCATAGTCTTGCAAGCCACCAATACGGTCAACTTGGGCATAGACAACCAGGTTTTAGGGGCATTGGCGTTTTCCATCCTGATTCTGGCTGCGATAGGGGCTGTTGATGACCTTATCTCCCTGCCCCAGGCAGTCAAGGCGGTTCTTCCGATGCTTGCAGGCTTGCCAATCCTGCTGGTCCTCCAGGGGACAACAATATTCATCCCGCTTTTCGGAAACATCGACTTCGGAATCCTTTATTTCGCGATATTATTCCTGTCGATAGCGGTTTCCTCCAATCTCACAAACATGCTTGCGGGGTTCAACGGCATGGAATACGGCATGGCCTTGCCCATATATATCGGGCTTTTCTTTTTCGGGTTCTTATTGGAGATTCCCTTGGTCATGGTCATGGCATCCATAATGGTGGGGGCCATGCTTGCAGGATTCTATTTCGGGTTCCCGAAGGCAAGGGCATTTCCAGGGGATGTCGGAACCCTCTCGATAGGAGGGATCCTGGCAATAACGCTTTTTGTGGGCCATGTCGAGAAATACGCGGTTGTTCTGGTTCCATATATCATTGACTTTTTCATCAAGGCAATCAACAGGTTTCCGTCAAAGGACTGGTGGGGCGAATTCAGGGACGGAAAACTTTACTGCCCAGATGGGAAATTCAGGGGATTCGCCCAGCTGGTCATGAAAAAAACTAATGGAATAAGCGAAACAAACCTTGTCCTGTTCTTCATTGGCCTGGAAACGCTGTCTGTCCTGCTTGCGTTTTTGATTTTCCACCTTTGACCTTTCAGTCCTTCCCGAACAGGTTGTGGTAGACCTCAAAAGCTGCGAACTGGTCCCTCAGCATCTCGTATTCCTTGACTGTCCCGATGTCCTTCCAGAATTCGTTAGTGACATAGTAGTTGATCAGCTTTCCCTTCTGCAATAATCTTGGGATGACTGCAGAAGAAAGGTTTTCCCCTGGCTCAATATAGTTTATTATTTCCCTGTCAATCGCGAATATCGCCGTGTTTATGAAATTCGCGAACCTCGGCTTTTCCCTGAATCCTGTAACCCTGTCCTTCTCAACGTCCACAACGCCGTATTCGCTTATGTTGTCTATCTCCTCAAGCGCAATCGTTATCATCGACTTTGTCTTGATATGATGGCCATAAAGCTTCCTGAGGTTTATGTCTGTTATGTGGTCCGCCATTCCCATCACAAAGTGCCTTTTCAGTTTGTTCTTTATCTCAAGGAGCGCGCCTCCGGTATCCTTTGGGGTTTCCTCTATCGCGTATTCTATCCTCACCCCGAACTTGCTTCCGTTTCCAAAATAGTCCTCTATGACCTCGTGCTTGTATCCTGCAGCTATGATTATGTCGGTAAACCCGTTTTTCCTGAGATTGGTTATGGTATACTCCAGTATGGGCTTTGATCCGAGCCAAAGCATCGGCTTTGGAGCCACATCAGTGTAAGGCCTTAGCCTCTGCCCCCTTCCACCTGCCAAGATAACAGCCTGATTTCCATCTTCCATGTTTTCACCTTATGAAAAATCCCGTAATTCCTCCCACAAGGGAGCCTATGATGTTGCTTGTCTCCTTTGATCCCATTCCCTTCTCCTCAAAATGGCCTGCTATGCTGTCTGCGACAGATCCAGCAAGCCCGCACACACCTACAAAAAAAGCCTGCAATGGCGTTATGCCGAAAAGGTAGACCCCTGAAATCCCTATGATCCATCCTCCGACAAGCGAAGCAGTCAATCCAGTTAAACTAACCCCCCCATTTACTCCCGGATGGGTCCTTTTGAACCCGACAATGTCATAGACCTCGTCATCTATTACCCCTATCTCCGAAGCCATCTTGTCTGCCATGACTGAGCTCATGCTTCCCAGGAAAAGGAAAACATTCCCTGTAAATGCTGACACTGCCGCAAACACCAGGGGCATCATCCCGTTGGAAAGGACATTCTGCCATCCCCTCTGGTAGTCATAGAGCCCAAGGTTCCTTTTCCTCTTGTGCTCATAGCTTGTTATGTAAGCCGAGACAAGCAGGAAAAGCAGCATGACCAGCAGGCCGTTTATCCCTATGAAATAATACACCAGAATCCCGAGGACTATGGCAAGCACCGCTCCGATGCTGTTGAGCGTGAATATCTTCATACAATGGCCTTTGGCTGAACAATGTTTTTAAACTATGCTGGCACAAAGCGATTATGGCATCTAGCGACAAACATATCCGGTCTCCGATAATCTCAGTGCTAGGCCATGTTGACCATGGGAAGACCTCATTGCTGGATGCGGTAAGGGGATCGAATGTCGCTGACAAGGAGGCTGGAAGGATAACCCAGATGGTCGGCGCAAGCTACATCTCCATAGATTCGATCAGGAAAACTACGGATCCGATAAAGGACATGTTCAAGACGGATTTCCTCATTCCAGGATTATTGTTCATTGACACCCCTGGCCACGAGGCCTTTTCTTCCCTGAGGGAAAGGGGCGGAAGCATCTCCGACATGTCCATCCTTGTGATTGACATCATGCAGGGCGTCCAGAAGCAGACAATAGAGAGCATAAAGATACTGCAGGAATACAAGACGCCCTTTGTCATAGCTGCCAACAAGATTGACGTGATAGACGGCTGGAGGGAGACGGAGGAGCTGAGCTTCATGAGGTCTTTCAACCAGCAGCAGGACTATGTCAAGGAGGCGCTTGACAAGAAAGTCTATGAAATAATAGGCAAGCTGAGCGAGCATGGCATCAACTCGGAAAGGTTCGACAGGATAAAGGACTTCACAAAGGAGTTTGCGATAATACCCCTTTCTGCGAAAAGCAAGGTTGGCCTGGCAGAATTGCTCATGCTTATTTCCGGGATGAGCCAGAAATACCTTGAGAAGGAGCTTTACATCTCAGACGATGACCCTGTGAAGGGGACTGTCATTGAAGTGAAAGAGCTTAAGGGCCTCGGGACAACTGTGGACGTCATAGTTTACGACGGGATACTGAGAAAGGGGGATACGATGATCTTCATAACCCAGGACGGGACGATGAAGACAAAGGTCAGGGGCCTGATGCTTCCAAACGTCTCCTCAAACAATCCCAATGAGAAATACATCTATGTTGACAGGATAGCCGCAGCTTCAGGGGTGAAACTGTTTGCCCCTAATCTTGACTCTGTCATTCCAGGCTCCCCGTGCGGCCATGCCGACGACATGGAGGAAAGCGAGCTTGCAAGCCAGAGAAAGTCCATAATTTTCGAGAAGAACGATGCAGAGGGCCTTACGATAAAGACAGATTCCCTGGGAAGCGCAGAGGCACTTATCAGATTGCTGAAGGAAAAGGGCATTCCCATAGCAAAAGTTGGAATAGGCCCGGTTTCCCGCGAGGACATAATGTTCGCAAAATCAATGGGCCGCAAGAACAAGTTCTTCAATGTTGTCCTTGCATTCAATGTGAAGATGGGCAAGGAGATCTCCTCGATTTCCGAAGCAGAAAAGGTGAAGATAATCTGGAGTGACATCATCTACAGGGCGATCGAGGATTACGAGCAGTGGAAATCAGACGAGGAGATAAGGATAAAGAACAATCTCAAGAGCGAGATCGCGTTTCCTGCAAGCATCAAGGTGCTTGGGGACTATTTTTTCAGGATCTCGGACCCTGCGGTTTTCGGCGTTGAGGTTCTGAAAGGGACGCTCAAGCCAGGCGTCCAGCTCATGGACAGGAGCGGAAAGATACTCGGGGAAGTCAAGGGCATCCAGGACAAAAACGTTGCGATGCCTGAAGCTCCCAAGGGCTCCAAGATGGCAGTCAGCGTTTCAGGGATAACGCTCAAGAAGGACATAATCGGAAACGAGAATCTGCTTACATTCATGTCCCGCCATGAGATAAACCTCTGGAAGGACAACATCGGGCTGCTCAATGACGAGGAAAGGGAGCTGTTCAGGGAGATCGAGAAGCTTATCATAATAAACAACATCGCGGCAAAGGCGGAAAAAGGAGGTTTTTGACAATGAACTTCAGCTCAATGGGAAAGGATTTCACGTCCTTTGCAAAATCATATTTTTCAATCGTCCCATTCTCTTTTGAAAAGACGACCTCATATATGGAAGGGACATCAAGAGGCCCGAACTCCTTGCTGAAGGCTTCCCATTATCTTGAGCTTTTCGACGAGCAATTCAATGTCAACGCGGCTGAGGAGGGGATCTTCACCTTTGCAGATACCAAGGAAAAGAAGATTGCGCAGGCAAACCTGGAAAAAGCCCTGAGCAACGGCAAATTCCCGATCGTTTTAGGCGGCGAGCATTCCATAACCCCGATGATGTTTGAAACCGTTGCAAAGAAATTCGGGAAGATGAATCATTTTGTGTTTGACGCGCATGCTGACCTCAAGGACATCTATTTCGGGGACAGGATGAGCCACGCGTGCGCAACGCGAAGAGTCTATGACCATAACAAGAGTATTGCATTGTTCGGGATAAGGAGCATTGACGATTACGAAAGCGAGTTCATCAGGAAAAACAAAATTCCGGTTTATTATCCATACAAGCAGGATATCAGGGAAGCGATCAGGATTGCGGAAAGCCTTGATACAAAACTGCCAACCTATGTTTCCTTTGACGTTGATGGCTTGGATCCTTCCGTCATGCCAGGAACAGGAACCCCTGAGCCAGGAGGCCTGTCATGGTTCGAGGCAATCTCCATATTGGAAACAATATTCAGGAGGTTCAATGTCGTTGCGGCTGATTGCGTTGAGCTTATGCCCCTGAAGAACAGCATCGTTTCCGATTTCACCGCAGCAAAGCTGGTTTACAAGATGATGGCGATGAAATTAGTTAATCAAAAATAGTTTTTTCTTTCTGCAGAAGATTTTTTTTCTAAAGTAGCTTCTTTTGGGGTGAAGACAAAAATAGTTTTCTTTTCGTTGAACCACAAAAATAGTTTTT
>Ga0315275_10003822_pt1 | contig 13960 bp, 16 predicted proteins | sample YL17G03_0_MG_FD_205557 | JGI IMG/M metagenome (GOLD analysis project Ga0315275, IMG submission 205557) | Sediment microbial communities from Yellowstone Lake, YNP, Wyoming, USA - YL17G03_0 | ecosystem: Environmental > Aquatic > Freshwater > Lake > Sediment | place: USA: Wyoming | collected... | reverse complement strand
GCTTTTTCAGCAAACTGTTTGTCGTCAGGAACCAAGGTTTACCTGAGCACGGATCGTGCTTTTCCCTGGTGTTCACGAGTATTTGTTATCCTCCTGCACAATAATCGAGTAAATCTCGCTGGCTGACGGTGCCTCCATCAGGCTCTTTCTGAAACCGGCATCCATGAGAAGCCGGGAGATCCGGGCGAGTACCTTGAGATGGGTGGTGGCTGAGTCCTCCGGTGCAAGTAAGAGGAAGAAGAGGTGCGCAGGTTTGTTGTCCATGGATTGAAAGTCTATCCCCTCTCTGCTGCGGCCGAAGAGGATAAAGAAATCCTTCAGATCCTTCATCTTCCCGTGGGGTATGGCCACGCCTTCGCCGATCCCGGTACTCCCGAGGTTCTCTCGCTCCAAGAGGACTCTGAGAATTTCCCGGGCATCAAGTCCCTGCTCCTGCAGAGTGAGGTGGTTCACCAGTTCCGAGATCACACCGGGCTTATCACGGGACGAAAGGTGCTCAATGATGAGTTTCTTGCTGAGCAGGTCCTGAATTCTCATCTCACGGAGATCATTGGGCCTCGGGTTCAATAAGACCGTAGTCACCGTCTTTTCTCCGGTAAATCACGCTGACCTTCTGATTACTGGCATTGCTGAAGATAAAGAACTCATTGTTCAGGAGGTCCATCTGCATCACCGCCTCTTCTACCGACATGGGCTTGATAAAAAGCGTTTCGGTCTTGATCACCCGTGGCCCTTCATTCCTATCAATGCTTTCTGAAGAGAGTACGTTGATCCGTGCGTTAATACTCTGCTGGTGGGGAGTAGGTTTATGATTATGGATCTTATCCTTGTATTTCTTCACCTGCCGCTCGATTTTGTCCATAACCAGGTCAATGGCAGAATGCATCTCATGTGTCTCTTCTCTCCCGTTAATGGTTATCCGGTTTGCATTTATGGTTACTTCTGCAATGTGCCGGTGTTTCTCCAGGGAGAGGACAACGTTCGCCTCTGTCATTCTGTCAACATACCTGGTGAGTTTTGTCACTTTCTCAATAGCATATTCCCGTAGTGCATCTGTTGGTTCCATGTGACGAAACGTTACCGTAATTTCCATGTACTAACCTCCTCTTAGTCTTTATTAAAAAGGGTTCAAGGATTCGAGGGTTCCAGGGTTCAAGCGTTTTTTTGCAAAATCTAATTTTCTATTCATTTCACTTGAATCCTTGACCCCTTGACCCCTTGAATCCTGTATTTAAAAAAGTTTCTTCCTCTTCGACGAGGAGAGGACGCCGAGCGACCCTCGATATTTTGCTACCGTCCTCCGCGCAATCTCAATATTGTCCTGCTTTAAGAGGCTGACGATTTCCTGATCACTGTAAGGCTTCCGGGAATCTTCCCTGGCGAAGATTTCCCGGATTTTATCCTTGACGCTTTCCGAGGCAATGTCCTCTCCTGTTGCTGCGCTAATCCTGCTGTTAAAAAAGTATTTCAGCTCGAATATCCCGTGCGGGGTATGAACATACTTGTTCGTCGTCACCCGGCTTATGGTGGATTCATGCATCTGTATGTCATCAGCCACGTCTTTGAGGATGAGAGGTTTTAAGTGCCCGATGCCGTAATCAAAGAACTCCCTCTGGAACTTGATAATGCTCTTCATTACATTCTTAATCGTCCGCTGGCGGTGGTAAATGCCCTTGATCAGCCAGAGCGCAGAACGGAGCTTGCCCTGAATGTATTCTTTTGGAATGCCGGGAGTTTTTTGCCGGATTGCATCCTGGTAGAACGGGCTGATCCTAAGCTTGGGAAGGCCATCCTCGTTTAATACCACCGTGTATTCTTCATTCACTTTGTAGACATAGATATCCGGCGTAATATACTCGGTCTCCTTGTCATTCAAGAACCTGCCGGGTTTTGGCTCCAATTCTGAGATGATTTTTGATGCCTGGATTACTTCCCGCAGGGATACCCCCAGTTCTCTGGCGATAATCTGGTATTTCCTCCTCTCCAGGTTTTGCAGGTGCTGAGCGATGATCTCTTCGACTAAGGGGACATCTTTGAGGTGGTGGCGGGCCTGAACCAGGAGGCACTCTTTGAGATCACGGGAAGCTACACCGATCGGGTCAAATTCCTGTATCTTCTTAAGGACCGTTTCTACCTCTGCTTCGCTCACCTGACATGCCTCGGTAATCTCACTCAGGGTGGCATCGAGATAGCCGTCCTGGTCGAGGTTGCCGATAATGGCAGTTCCGATCCCCACCTCTTCTTCGGTAAAGATAGAAAGGTGGAGCTGCCAGAGGAGATGGTCGGCAAGGGAAGTTTGTTTTATAATTACAGCCTCAAAGGGTTCGCGTTCCATTCCATCAAAGCGCTCAGCATACCCTGAGCCTATGTACTCTGCATACCCCCTCCAGTCGAACTCTTCGGGGCTTTCTTCGACCTTTAACTTCGCGGGCTTTTCGGTATTTTCAGCCTCATATTCGCCGTTGCTTTCTCCTGCGCTTGTCTCGGAGGATTCCTGACCCTCATCCAGTACCGGGTTTTCGTTGATTTCCTGGCTGACCAGTTCAACCAGTTCCATCCGGCAGAGAGGGAGGAGCTTGATCGCCTGGAGCAGCTGGGGTGTCATTACCAGTTGCTGAGAGAGTCTCAATTCCTGCTTCAGTTCAAAAGCCATGATGCAATACCTTAGAGCCGGAAATTCTCACCGAGATACGTTTCTTGTACCCTTGGATCCCGGGCAATCTCCTCGGGTGTTCCTTGTTCAAGGATACGCCCCTGAGAGATGATATATGCCCGGTCGCACACCACCAGGGTTTCCCTTACATTATGATCGGAGATAAGGATTCCGATCCCCTTCTCCTTCAGGCGCAGAATGATTGCCTGGATGTCGGATACAGCAATGGGATCAATGCCGGTAAAAGGTTCATCAAAGAGGATGAACGAGGGAGAGGTAACCAGGGCGCGGGTTATCTCCAGTCTCCGCCTCTCACCCCCGGACAGTTGATATGCCTTGCTCTTGGCCACGTGGGTGATACCCAGCTCGGAAAGGAGGGAGGTAAGTTTTTTCTCCCTCTCTTCCTGGGACAGATCCATGACCTCTAAAATAGCCATGATGTTTTCCTGGACGGTCAGTTTCCTGAAGACCGATGGTTCCTGAGGAAGAAAGCTTATGCCCTTGCGGGCCCTCAGGTACATGGGCCAGCTGCTCACCTCTTCTCCGTTGAGGAAGACCTTTCCCTCATTGGGCTTGATTAATCCCATGATCATATAAAAGGTGGTGGTTTTCCCTGCCCCATTGGGTCCCAGGATTCCGACTACTTCCCCGGCATTTACTTCAAGACTTACCCCATCCACTACGAGTTTTTTCCCGTACAGTTTGACCAGTCTCTCTGCCTGAATCTTCTTCTGCATGAACTTATCGCTTTTCCTCTTCTTTCGTTTTCGGATAGATGGTGGCGCTCACCCGTTTGTCCTTGCTCCCTTCAATAATACTGCGGTCCTCTTTTACGAAGAGGGTAATCCGCTCGCCACTGACAAGATCGGCACCCTGCCACACGCGGGGGTTGCCGGTTAAGACGATCTTCTGTTCCGGATTGTAAAAGACCACTTTCTGGGCTGTTGCAACCCTGTCCCCGCGGGTAATCTTCACATTCCCGATGGCGGTTATCTGTTTCATGCCGCCCTTTTCATCATAGTTCACTGTCATAGCGTCGGAGAAGATTACCATATCTTCCTGCCGGGCAACCACATTCCCCTTGAAGAGCACCACTCCCTGTTTGTTATCGGCTTCTAAGGAGTCGGCGGTTATATGTACCGGTTTGTCAGAGGGCTGGAATTTCCCCAGGTTACTACTGACGCCCTTTTTCCCTGGCCGTTTTTCCTGGGCTTCTCCCTTTCCCATCTCTCTGGGGATTGAGGCTGTTACCATCTCTTCAGGCTTTTCCTCCGGAGCAAAGAGGGGCGGAATTTCTGCTAATACCTCTTCCTCCAGGGTTTCCTCTGCAGGAGGAGGCGATTTTTCCAGGGTTTCTTCTTTAATCCCTTCCACTGTTTCAGTTTCTGTTGGCGCCTGGGAAGGAGGCATATCCTCTGCCAGATCCTGTATCTCCTTGGTTACTTTTTTGACCAGCTCAACTGCTAATCCCCCGATGTCAGCTCCTTCAACGAAATCCTTGGAAAAGGAAACGTCCTCGAAGTTGTTGAAAAGGTAGTAGTCCAGAGAAAAACTGCGGTTAAACTGGGTGAGGGACCCGAAGAGGATGAAGTTGGCCCCGGTCTTCTCTGCCACCTTCCGCAGACTTTCTTCCGTGTAGGAACTGATCTGCAGTTCAAGCAGGGCCTTGCTTAACGCCCGCCGGTCGATAAGGCGTATTGCCTTGTCTTTCATGACCTGCTCAGCGATCTTTTTCATCACTTCATTTTTCAGCAGATCAGGATTCGCCGGGCTGTTGACTTCAAAAGGGAGAATGGCGATCTTCGCTACCACCTGAGCCAGGACCGGCAGGGGAGTGAGAATCAAGATCAAAAGAGCGAACGCTATGTGCCTACACCTCATTTTTTCTTCCCCTGTGCCCTGATGTCATTCAGGAGCGTCAATTTTTCTTTCTCAACATCCACAACCATCCCTTTCCCTTTCATGCCGAACTGCTGGCTCTGGAAAAGCACCTGGTCAGTCGTGGTAATCTTCTTCTCCTTGGCATCGTATTGCAGGGAGTTGGTATGAAATTCTCCCTGGTATCCCTTGCCGACCACGTTGCCGGTAACCCTGATATTCTGGCTTTCAGTATGGAGTTCTCCTTCATCACCGCTTAACGTATAACGTTTCCCGTCTTTCGCATAGAAGGTTACCACCACATCTTTAAAGACCACCAGATTCTTCTCCTTGAAGAACTGGGCCGATTTTGCATTGAGTTCCCACTCTTTTAGTGCAGCCTCATTGGTATGAGAGTAGTGGGGATTGTTAATCACCATACTGGCCTGGCTGTTCACGAGCTGGGGAATCTTTTTTGCTGATTGATTCCTGGTGCCCCACGTATTTTTAAGAGATGCACCGATCACCCACCCGAGAAGAACAATGATGAGGATAGAGAGTGCTATCTTGATCTTTTTCATGGTCGCTCTTCAAGAGGGATTTTCCCTGAGGAAATAACGCTTCGTTACTTCATCCCACTTACCCTGAGCCTTGAGGATAAGTTCACAGATCTCCCTGACGGCCCTTTCCCCCCCCTTGTGAGGGCTCACATAGTCAACCCGCTCTTTTACGTCGTCAGCCCCGTCTGCCACGGTGGCAGAAAAGCCAACCCTTTCCAGGACAGGGAGATCAATCAGGTCATCCCCCATAAAGGCAATGGCCTCCTCGCTGATTCCCTTCTCCTGAACGACCTTCGTGAGGATTTCACCTTTATCCCAGACCTTCTGGTACACGGAAGTAATCCCCAGGTCTTTCGCGCGGTGCTCAACCACCTTCGATTCCCTTCCCGTGACAAGAGCAACTTCTATCCCGGCCCTCATCAGGAGTTTCAAGCCGTGGCCATCTCTCACGTCGAAGAATTTGATTTCTTCGCCCCGGTCTGTGTAGACGATCTTTCCGTCTGTTAAGACTCCATCAACATCCAGGAGGAGGAGCTTTATCTTTCTGAGTTTTTCTTCGTTCATCATCCCTATACAATGCCAGCCCGGAGCAGGTCGTGCATATGGATAATCCCGACGGGCTTCCGGCTTCCATCTCCTTCAAGAATAAAGAGCGAGGTAATTTTATGTTCCTCCATCATCTGGACTGCCTTGGCCGCAAGGTCATCCTTTGCAATAATCCTGGGATTCCGGGTCATGATCTCCAGGGTGCTTATCTTCAAGAGATTATCGTGTTTCTCCAGAGCCCTCCGCAAATCACCGTCAGTAATGATTCCCATGAGTTCATCTTTTTCATTGACGACGCCGGTTACCCCCATGCGTTTGGAGGTCATCTCCAGGAGTGCCTCCTTCATCAGCGTATCATGTTTTACCAGGGGGACCTCTTTCCCACGGTGCATCAGGTCCTCAACCTTCAGGAGGAGTCTCTTCCCCAGGCTCCCGCCAGGATGAAGGATGGCAAAAGCTTCGGGTTCAAATCCCCTTTGCTCCAAGAGGGCAAGTGCTAAGGCATCTCCCATGGCTAAAGCAGCTGTGCTGCTCGCTGTGGGGACCAGGCCGAGCGGACAGGCCTCTTCTTTCACCCCGATATCAATGACCACATCCCCGCTCTGGGCAACGAGTGATTTGAGATTCCCCGTCATCACGATGAGCTGAATGCCCAGTCGTTTGATCAGGGGGAGGAGCTGCGCAATCTCATTGGTCTCTCCGCTATTAGAAACGGCTATCACTACATCCCCCTTGGCCATCATCCCCAGGTCCCCGTGAACCCCCTCAGCGGGGTGGAGGAAGAAGGCGGGGGTGCCGGTACAGGCAAGGGTTGAGGCAATCTTCTGTGAGATGATTCCGGATTTACCGATACCCGTAACGATGACCTTTCCCTGGCATTCGCTCAGGATCTCCACAGCCTTGACGAAGTTCTCGTTCAGCTTGCCGATGAGATCGTAAATTGCTTCAGCCTCTATCTTGAGTACCTGCTTTGCCCGTTCAATGACCATGCTGAGCCCTTAAGCCTCCTTCACGATATGGTCAATCTCCCTGATCGTGCGCAGGAGGGCAGGGAGTTCTTTGAGGGTAAGGCTGTTGGGACCGTCGCATAGAGCCCGCTCGGGGCTTTCATGTACCTCGAGGAACAGGGCGTCAATACCAACTGCTGCTGCAGCCCTGGAGAGAGGCGGAGTAAATTCCCTCTCTCCTCCTGAAGAGCTTAAAAGCCCTCCGGGAAGCTGGACGCTGTGAGTGGCATCAAAGACAACCGGGTAGCCAAATTGTTTCAGGATGACCAAAGAACGCATGTCTGCTACCAGATTGTTATAACCAAAGGTGAAACCCCTCTCAGTAATCAGGATCTTCTCATTCCCGGTTGAGGTGATCTTCTCAATAATATTTTTTACCTCCTGGGGAGCGATAAACTGCCCCTTCTTCACGTTCACCGGCTTCCCGGTTCTCGCAACATCCAGGACAAAATCGGTCTGACGACAGAGAAATGCAGGGATCTGGATGATATCCAGTACCGAGGCCGCCTCTTTGATCTCCTCAAACCGGTGAACGTCTGAGAGAACGGGAAGAGAAAGCCGTTCTCTTACCTCCCGTAAGATGTCCAGCCCCCGCTTTAGACCAGGACCCCGAAACGATGTAAGAGAACTTCGGTTAGCCTTATCGTACGAGGATTTAAAGATCAGGGGAAGTGGAATGCCTGAAGCAATCTCCTGTAACTTTTCTGCAATCCGGAGGGTTTCTTCTCTCCCTTCGATGACACAGGGGCCAGCAATCAATGCTACAGGGCTCTTTCCCCCTATGACAACTTCCTGAATCCTTATCTCTCGGCTCACGCTATCCTGCCAAAATTCTATAATATTCAGAAAGATACATCAAGGTTAAAATCCTTTCACGCCTTTCTTTTTTGGCTTCTTAACTGTTTTTTTCCTCTCGACTGCGGCTTTAATAAAGTCCCGAAACAGGGGATGAGGATCCATCGGTTTCGATTTAAATTCAGGGTGAAACTGGCATCCGAGGAACCAGGGGTGGGAACGGGTCTCCACAATTTCTACCAGTCTTCCATCCGGAGAGGTCCCGGTTATCCTCAACCCCCCCTTGGATAAACGCTCACGGAACTGATTGTTGAATTCATAACGGTGCCGGTGTCTCTCAGAAACGAGCTTTTTCCCGTAGGCACGCAGGGCGAACGAGCCTTCCTCCAGTTTACAGGGGTAAGCACCAAGCCTCATGGTGCCCCCCTTGAGAGAGTCTTCATCCCGTTTTTCTACCGTATTGCTTTCATAGTTTATCCATTCCTTCATGTGGAAAATTACCGGAGAGTGAGTATCCTTGTTGAACTCAGAGCTATGCGCCCCTTTGAGGTGGCAGACATGACGGGCAAACTCCACCACTGCGAGCTGCATACCAAGGCAGAGGCCGAAGAAGGGTATCTTATTCTCCCGGGCATAGCGGATTGATTCGATCTTACCTTCAATACCTCTCTCTCCAAAACCGCCTGGTACCAGGATTCCATCGGCATCCCTGAGTATCTGATCTGCACCATTTTTTTCCACCTCTTCAGCATCAATATACATGAGATCCACCTGAACGTTATTCCCTATCCCCCCGTGAGCGAGGGCCTCATTGAGGCTCTTGTAGGAATCCTTGAGGTGGACATACTTTCCCACAATGGCAATGGTCGTGGATGACCGGGGATGCTTTATCTTTTCGTTCAACTCATGCCAGGCTTCGAGCCTCGGCTTCCTCGTCCAGATATTCAGCGTTTCAACAATTTTTTCATCCAGCCCTTCCTGGTGAAAGACGATCGGCACTTCATAGACGCTCTCCACGTCCTTGGCCGTGATCACCGCATCCTGATCTATGTTGCAGAAGAGAGCGATCTTTGCCTTGATATCCGGAGGAAGAAAGCGGTCAGTCCGGCAGAGGAGGATATCAGGCTGAATTCCGATCTCTCTCAGTTCTTTGACGCTGTGCTGCGTCGGTTTGGTCTTGAGCTGATCGGCCGTGCCGATAAAGGGGACAAGGGTGAGGTGAATATAGAGACAGTTCTCTTTTCCTACATCGCTCCTGAATTGTCTGATGGCCTCGAGAAAGGGCAGTGATTCGATGTCTCCCACGGTTCCCCCGATCTCGATGATTGCCACATCGTTGTCGTCAGCCACCGCCCGTATCCTGCTCTTGATCTCGTCAGTGATGTGGGGAATGACCTGCACGGTACCTCCCAGGTAGTCTCCCCTCCTCTCCTTGGAGATGACCGAGTTGTAGATGCTGCCGGTGGTGACATTGTTCTTTTTCCCGATTTTCGCGGCGGTAAACCTCTCATAGTGGCCGATATCTAAATCCGTCTCTGCCCCGTCGTCGGTCACGAATACCTCTCCATGCTGGAAAGGGTTCATGGTTCCAGGATCGACATTGATGTAGGGATCAAGCTTCTGCAGGGTAACCCGGAGCCCGCGGCATTCCAGGAGGGCTCCGATTGAAGCCGAAGCAAGACCCTTCCCCAGCGAAGAAACAACACCACCGGTTACGAAAATAAATTTCGTCTTCATCTCACCTTCCTCAATAGTTCTTCCACCTTGTTCAGATCTTCCTCTGTATCCACTCCCTGGCAGTCATAGTTCGTAGTCATCACCTTGATCCGGTAGCCGTGTTCCAGTGCGCGGAGTTGTTCCAGCCCTTCCGCCTTCTCTAACGGTGTGGGGGACAGGGAACTCAGGGTGAGGAGAAAGGGTCTCCGGTACCCGTAGATCCCGATGTGTTTGAAGAAGACTCCACCGCCGAGGTGATCACCGGTAATGGAACCGGCATCTTTCCATGAGTCCTTGAGGTACGGGAGCGGAGAGCGGGAAAAGTAGAGGGCAAATCCCTCGTTGTCAGTAACCACTTTCACCACGTGGGGGCTGAGCAGTTCTCCCCCTTTTCTGATCACTGTTTTCAGTGTTGCCATCTCTGCCCGTGAGTCATCCCGTAACCCTGTTACAAGCTGATCGATCTGTTCCGGCCGTATCAGAGGTTCATCTCCCTGCACATTCACCACAATCTCGCAGTCCAGGTTCCTGGCGACTTCAGCCAGTCTGTCCGTCCCTGAGGGGTGATCCGGTGAAGTCATGACCGCGTTGCCCCCGAACCTCCGCACGGCGGTACAGATCCGCTCGTCATCCGTAGCCACCATGGTCTGGTCAATGGTTGTTGCCTTCTGGGCTGATTCATACGTCCATTGAATCATGGGTTTTCCCAGAAGCGGGGCGAGAGGTTTACCCTGGAATCTGGTGGAGGCGTACCGCGCAGGGATTATGACAATAGCTTTCAATCTCTTCTCGCCGGTGATTCTTCAATGTTATCCCATGTATATATTGTATTGAGATGCAAGTCAAGGAATGGAAGAAAGGTCAATTATACCTGTTGTCAATAGGCTGATTTGGTTTGTGGACACTCTCTCTTCAGAAGAGTAATCTGTATTGCAGTCCTGCACAGATGTGCATGGTCCAATTGACGAGAAGACTTCCCGATTTCTTGTAGCTGAACGCAAAAAGGACTCCCAAAAAAGTAAAGACGGCAAATAATCCAATCTTTCCTCCCGGGGGCAGGACCCAGGTCGTCCACATCGTTTGATAGAAGAGCGCATAGAGGAGAGAAGAGAAGATAATGGGTTTCCAGAATCCTCTTATGCACCTGTCCATGGTCTTGTAAAGGTATCCCCGGAAGAACACCTCCATGGAAAAGGTATGAAAGAGGGCAAGGGGGATGGTCTCCGGTTTCCTTGGATCAAAGCCCCCTCTGTTTAAAGTTCCCATGCAGACCCCGATCACGACAGCGAAGAAAATCCACTTCCATGGTAATTTCCAGCCCAGGGCTGAGAGAGTCTGTCTTCTGGAAAACCACGGTAGGGTGAGAGCAGTAAGGATCATATACCCTCTCCTTGCGTAGTACCAGAAGGAAGAGATTTCACGGCTGCTTTCCCCTTTGCCAAAGCCGAGGTAGATGCTGAGGGTGAATGAAAGGAGAAGGAGGAGAAGGTAGGTGATGAAGGCGGGAGCTAATTCTTTTTTCACCGTGAGGAATAATTGTTTCGTTGAGTTATGTGCTGATGGTATCCTTACGCTCCTGTTCCTGCTGTTCTGGGTATGGTGTATATCTAAGGCGCTGTTGTCCCCATAATAATATATTCTTTATCCCTGCAAGTGAGTTGTCTTTTTAGGTTGTCACAGGGGAGGGCGTAACCTGTGCAGTAAGTCTCCCTTTGAAGAGATCAAAGAATGCCAGAAAAGCTATGACCAGATATGCCATGGTCTTGGGAATCATGAGCATCCCGATGTTTGGTACCTTCTGCTGCAGGAAAATCACCGGGGCATAGCAGACAAAAGACACCAGGACCATTATGCCAATCCAGATGAAGGTGCGGTCATGGGTAGCTGTTGCATCACGGAGGACGAGGAACGCCACGCCCAGTTGCATCATCATCAGGGGCAGGTTGCGATAGAGTGACCAGGACGGTTCAATCTGCAGGCTGTTCCATGCATTTGCCGGGTGGGTCATGATGAGCAGGCGAACAACCCCGAGCGCAAAGAGAACGTATCCAAGCAATCCGTACGGTTTGTTATACCGGGCTCTCCACACCATAACCATGAGGGCGTAAAAAAAGGTAAAGGTAATTGCCGTTGCCAGTGATCCCATGGGAGCGAGGAGCAGCTGCTTCCCAAACATGCTGACCGAGGCATCAAGCCCCCCCATGGCATAGGCAAGAACCCTGAAACCCACGTGTCCGATATCGCCAAACCCGAGAAAGGCAAAGGCCCAAATGATCAGGTCGCCGGTATGTCGGTCTGTCTCGGCAACAAAAGGCCTGCGGCGAAGCATAGCAATAACCAGCCACCAGATTACGATGAGATAAAAGATATTGAAAGAGGTTTCCATCAATATTTTCGCTGTCTCTGACATTATTCCTTCTCCTTATTTTTCGTTAAGCTATCAAATAACAATAGGGCCAGCTGTACTAAGCTCATCACTCTTTGTCAACTTAGCCGCCTGCCGTCGAGATGGAACTGATCAGTTCTTTTCCGAGCAGATAGGCATCGCTGAGTGCGGTAGGATGCTTACGGATGTCCCCCTGCTTGTCTACTTCGCGATAGAGGAGGGTCTTGAAGAGTTCACAGTCCAGGACATCAAAGAGGTACTTGATGGTGAGGAGGGGGCCGTCAAAGATCTTCTGTCCTTTCGAGCCTCCCACAGCAATAAAAACACCTTTCCTCTTTCTGCCGCCGGCAATCGGTTTTTTGAGGAGGTACTTGCATGCCCAGAAGCACTGGCAGCGGTCTATGAAGGCCTTGGTATGAGCGCTCACTGCATAGAAGAAGATGGGTGAGGCGAGGACAAAACAGTCCATATCAATGAGTTTTGGATAGACTACTTCCATATCATCTTTGAGAGTGCACTGTCCGTTTTTTTCACACCCGTAGTTTTCCAGGCAGGGAGAGAATGTCATCTCCCGTAAAAAAATCTCGTCCACCTCGGCACCTGCCTCTCTCATCCCTTTGACTGTTTCATTCAGGAGGAGATCGGTATTCCCGCCTTTTCTCGGACTCCCGTAGATGGCGAGTGCCTTGATATTCACGATTTCCTTTTCTTCGAGGCCTTATCCAGATCGATGATCCTTACATCATCCAGGTATGGTTTTGTCTCATACCGTATCGCCTTCCTGATCTTCTTTATCATACCGGACAGCCTCTGGGTTTCCTTGGCGATGAGGGAGAGCTGCTTAAAGTGCGGATCCTTCTCACTGCTCTTTCTCATAAGTATCTCAGCACTTCCCAGAATAGTTGTGAGAGGCTGGTTCAGTTCATGGGCAGTTGCCCCTGCCAGCTCCATCAGGGCTGAGAGCTTCTCCTTCTCGATCAGCTCCTTTTCAAGCTTTTTCCTCTCCGTAATGTCCCGGACCACTGCAATGGAGAATACCCCCGTCTCCTCTCTCAGCATGGAAAAGGAGTATTCAAGGGGAATCTCGCTCCCATCCTTATGCAGGCCTTCCAGCTCAACGGCTTTATCCATGGCAGGCGAACTGCCAGTTCTCAAGAGCAGATTGTACCATTCCCTTTCCTTCTTCTGGAGCCTTCGGGGTATGAGCATCGATACCTCTTTGCCGATGATCTCTTCTCTCTTATAGCCGTAGATTTCTTCAGCCTTGTGGTTAAACAGGGTTATCTTCCTTTCTCCATCAACCATGATTATTCCGTCATTGGCCATCTCCACCAGATTGCGGAACCTCTCTTCAGATGTCTTTAGTTCCTTTTCTATTTTTTCTCTCTGGGAGATATCTCGTATTAACGCTACTGATCCGATGAGTCTGCCTGCCTGATCCTTTAAAAGGGAGATGTTTATTTCTACAGGGATTGGCCTTCCGTCCTTTGTTTGATATATATCACGGTGTATCCGTACTTTCCCCTTCTCTATGAGTTCTTCAAAAATGATCTTCAATCGCCGTTCGGTTTTTTCCTCTTTTTCAGGGGGGCGAAATACCGTGGTAGGTTTTCCTATGACCTCTGCTGGGACATATCCCATCAATTCAGACATGGCACGGTTAATATGAACAATAACCTTCTGATCAGAGATTACGACACCGTCAGCCATGTTTTCTAATACACTGCGGAGGAAATCCCTGCTCTGTACGATATCACTCAAACCGTTTATCCCATTCCGTTGCGTCATAATTATACCGGTAGCGTTATCGGATAGGGTGATGTAACTTTTTCATTGAGGAGATTCGGCTGGTGCCTTTCCCTTCTCATCCTCAGGGGATTTCTTCTTCTTCTTCACAGCAACCTTTTCCTTCTCACCTTTCTGTTTCTGGATGAGGAGGAGCCGTTCCCTCTCTCTCTTTTTTCTTGACTCCTTACTTCTCTTCCGCCTGCGTGCCAGTTCTCGGTTCCGTTCTCGTCTTGGCATACAACCTCCTTTACCACCAGAACGTAAAATTAACTTTTCCTTTCCCCGCAGTCATTATATTCTACCATCGAGGAATCAAGGGAGGTTTACCATAAACACCTATGATTTTCAATACATTATCCTTTTAAACCTTTTTGCGGTTCTGGTGTCTATACAGGTGAGCAACGGATGGTGACGGAATCCGATTCAGAACTCCTTGAACGATTGAACAGGGGAGATAAGGGGGCCTTTACCGAGTTGGTTATCAGGCATCAGAAATCTATCTACTCGCTGGCCTACCGTCTGACCGGGGATGAAAGGGAGGCCGGGGATATCACGCAGAAGGTCTTTGTGAATGCCTACAGCGGAATATCAAAGTTCCAGAGAAAGAGTGAGTTCAGGACTTGGATCTTTCGCATCACCGTCAATCTCTGCA
>Ga0315275_10003821_pt1 | contig 13963 bp, 9 predicted proteins | sample YL17G03_0_MG_FD_205557 | JGI IMG/M metagenome (GOLD analysis project Ga0315275, IMG submission 205557) | Sediment microbial communities from Yellowstone Lake, YNP, Wyoming, USA - YL17G03_0 | ecosystem: Environmental > Aquatic > Freshwater > Lake > Sediment | place: USA: Wyoming | collected... | reverse complement strand
GACGCGAGTTCATGTCCAAGGGCGCCAAGCTCGGCGTTTCGGCCGTTCTGGGCGAGCGCATCCTGTCCGGCCTGACCGACGGCCCCAAGGCCGCCTGGGCCAAGTCCGCCGTCGACGTGGCGGTCGTCTCCGGCGCCGATTACGCGGCCATGACGGCCAAGGCGGTCGAACTCGTTGGGGGGATGGGATCGTTCGTGCCGAAGAACGCCCGGGTCGTTCTGCTGCCGAACGTGCAGAGCAAGAATCCCGGGACGTTCACTAAGCCCGAGATCCTGCGGACCGTCATCCGAATGTGCAAGAACGCCGGGGCCGGGGAGGTCGCCTGCCTCAGCTACCTCGGCCAGCCGAATTGGGACGGCACGGGATTGGCCCAGGTCATTAAAGAGGAAGGCGCGGTCCTGAAACTGATCCCGCGCGAGGACGCGAATTTCAAGACCGTTCCGGTCCCGAACGCCGCGGCCCTCAAGGAAGCCATGGTGATGAACGAGTTCTTCAATTATGACGTTTTCATCAACATGCCTATCACCAAGGACCATGCCGGGACCAAATTCACCGGCACGTTGAAGAACCTCATGGGCCTGAACGCGCCGACGAACAACCGCGGCCAGTTCCACAAGCCCAACTGGCAGACCGACCCGGTCGCTATCGAACACCTCGAGACATGCATCGTCGACCTGAACATGGTCATTAAGCCGGCCCTGAACATCGTCGACGCCACGGAAATCATCCGGACGAACGGCCCCATGGGACCCGGGGAGCTGATCAAGCCCGGAAAGGTCATCGCCGGCGTGGACCGGGTCGCGGTCGACGCGTACTGCGCGACCGTCCTGGGTTTGAAGGGCCCGGACATCATCCAGATTCGGAAGGCCTGGGAGAGAAAGCTCGGCGAGATGGACCTGAACAAGGTCAAGGTGGTCGAGGCCAAGGCTTAAAAGAGGCCGGCGGGGCCACGTCCGCTGCGCCCCTGCCCGAGACCCGCCCCCCCGCCGCACTGGCGTATCGGACGGCGCGGGCACGATCCCGCCGCTCCATCAGATATGAAGACGAATGCTTGCAGACGCATGAGGGCTCTCCTTTCAGCAGGAGGACTGATCCTCATGGTCATGTCCGCGCAAGCCCAAAAAGCGCCGGAAACCTCTCCCCCGCCGTCATTCCTCGATCTCCGCGCCTTTTTGCCCGCCGCCGGGGACCTTCAGGTCTGGGAGCCGAAGCCGGACTTTCAGCATTTTAAGGGAGACGACCTCTTCCTCTACATCGATGGAGGGGCCGAAATCTATCGCGAATACGGATTCAAGCAGGTCGTCATCCAGGACTACCGGGACAAAAAAGGCCGGTCCATCACCCTCGAGATCTTCGAGATGGCCGGCCCCGAGAGCGCCTTCGGCATGTTCACCTTCAAATCGACGCCCAAGGGCCGGCCCTATGGGATCGGACAGGAGGCCCGGCTCGAGGACTACTATCTCAACTTCTGGAAAGGCCCCTGCCTCGTGACGCTGACCGGATTCGACGCCGGCCAGGAATGCGTTCAGGGTCTCCTCCAGATCGCCCGGGCGGTGAACGCGCGAATGCCGCTGAAGGGAAGCCGGCCGGCCTTGATGGAGATCCTCCCCAAGGAATGGGCGGCGGCTTCGCGGCTCATCTATTTCCGCGGGCTTCTAGCGCTCAACAACATCCACACTTTTTTCCCGCAGGACGTCTTCCGCTTCAAAGAGGGAATGGCGGCCGAACAGGACAAGTTCAAGATCATCATCCTCCGCTACGCGACACCGGCCGAAGCCCGCCAAAGATTCCAGGCCGTTCACGCCGCCTTCGCCGGAAGCCCCGCTTATAAGGACGTGAAGCGCCCGATGGAGAATTATTTCGAAGCCACGGACGATCGAGGCCGCAAGCTCTACGTCCAGACCTACGACGACCACATCAGCATTATCCTGACGCCGACGGCCACGGACCGTCAAGTCATCGCCGCCCTATTCGAACAACCAAGGGACGAGCCTTCGGCTCGCCACTCGCCCGTTGCTTATATCCACGGGCGAGTACGGCGGAAGTGGACCCCCGGGCAAAACCCGGGGCACTCACCCGCGATGTGAATACGCGGCTGAGTACGGCGGAAGCGGATCCCCTGCAAAGCCCGGGACCCCTGCCGCCGCCCCGGCCGCCGCTGAGCGGACATGCCCCGGGGTCTTCGTCGGGCAGGCGACCCTGAGCGGGACCCTCTCCGGAGAAAATCGCTATTTCTTCTTGACCTGATAGCGGATGATCGTCTGGTAAGCGTCGGTGTTGGGCCCCGATTCCGGCCCTTTAAGATATTCCTCCTCGTGGGGGCCGGCGATCACATAGCCCTTCGCCGCGATGAATTTCATCAGCTGTTCGATCGTCGGCGCTTCCTTGTCATAGCCGCCCAGGTGAAGGATCTCGGCGATCTCCCCGTACGACCAGGTCTCGATCTTCGCCCCTGAAGATCCGGGCGGCAGGGTCGTGACCTGGTCCGGCAACGGCAACGCGTAAAGGCCAATCCATTCGCTCTTAGGCGTGTTGAGCACTCCCAGCCAGCGGGCCCGCGGAGCGGCCATGCGCGCCCCCGGGATGCTGAAAAACGTCTTGAACAAAAGGCCGAAGGCCTGCTGCCCGGCCGCGTTCGGATCGCCCTTGGATTCGACGACGAGCATTTTCTGGGCGGGCATCGTCCTGATCCGAGGCTCCTTCAATGAGGCCATGGGGCCGAGGTCCTGGACTCCGAGCAACACCGGGAACAAGCCGGCGAGAACGGCCACTGACAGAATTTTGCTATTCATGACGACCCTCCTTATAGAATAGAATTCCAAACGAGACGCCTGGGATCTACAGTCCCTTTCGTCTTTTAAGGCCGCCACGGGATAATCCCATGACAATGAATCAATTTGATAGCTCCCGAATTTTAGACTCGGCGCTTTTCGAATTTCGGCTTTATGGAAATTTTAATCGGGATTCTTCTAGTGATCCCGAATTCGTCTGTTTGAAGGAAAAGTAGATTGTATATTCCCAGAAATCCAGGTCCTGGCAGCCAGGAAAAGGTTCCATTCTTTTGGTCGAGGGTCGAACCAATTGGCAAGGATCGCAAATCCTCCCCGACCACAAGGTAGCCTCGACAGCTTCTGCCCTTGCCGAGATCCACTTCAATCTGCTCAACCTCCTCTATCTCAACATGGATAGACCCATAATTATCTGGTTGCAGGACTTCCGGTTCTGTCTTTAAGTTAAAGCCTCTCTTTCCCTTTCTTGGCTCAAAACTCACCGGGAGATTCATGATGGATTCATATGAATCGGCTTTTTCCAGATTTATTGACTGCGCACTTGCTTGAGCTGTCGTCTCTATATTGAATATGTTGAAATACCGGCTCCCGATCCCATCCACCGCGCCCGCATCGTCCGTCGCGATCCAGAAGATCGTGTGGACTCCGTTCGTCAACTTTGTCGTATCCAAGAAGAAGGCCCCAACCGGGCCGGCCGAGTTGTTCAATCCCGGGAACGCCGTCGCCACATCCACCCGATACTGGTTATACACATTCGGAGCTGTCGCCAGGTTCCCAACCTTGACACTGTCCATATACACATCGATCGTCGATCCGTCCTTCGGCACTGTCTTCGGCATCGGCGTCAGCACCCAGCCGAAGTTCACGAATGCGCTGCCCGACGCGTCTCCGCCCTGAGGCGGCGTGTCGATCGTCCCGAATGGCTTGACCGCCGTCGCGTTGGAGCAGGTGATTGTCTTTGTCCCGAGCGTGACCCGATTCCCTTCCTTGTCCGTGGCATAAGCGTGAAACTTGTACGTCCCGTTGCCCTGATTCGGGAGGCCGTTCGTCAGCAGCATGTAGCCCCAGCCGGCCCTGTAATTTAAGGGATATTCTGGATAAACTGCTTCGATATCAGGCCGAGCGCCCTCGACGAAGATCGCGTCGCCGATATAGATCAGTCCGTCAGGCCCGATCGTTCCTGACGAATCACCCGGGACGGGGTCGCGCTTGATCTCGACCTTCGCCGTCTCGATATCGTCCAAAGCCCAACCCGTCACCGGGATTGCTCCGGCGATTCCAGCCGCGTTTTCGACGGGTGTATCAAAATATCCAAACGGGGCGGCACTTCTCCCCCCTTCGTTGAGAGTCAAGGACACGTATATTCCTAGAGTATGATTCGATGCCGACGGGTCTGAGACCCAGATATGCCCATAATACGACCCCGCCGCCATGGATGCCGGATCGATTCCGATGGAGAGAACCGCCGGTCCCGACTCCGATTCCGGCGTGACCTTAAGCCAAGCCGTATCCGATGTCGCCGTCCAATTCAGCTGGCCACTTCCGCTGTTGCGGAGAAGCACTTTTTGAGAATCCGTTTTCGGCCCGCCGCGGACGGCGCCGAACGAGAGCCGGGTGCGACTTAAAGAAATCGTTGGCGGGAGGAGAAGGATGGCAAACGTCCCATCGCTCGCATCGACGGGAACCCCGCTGACGACTTGACTGATCCTGATCCGGCAGGCCGGGGAAGGATTGTTCGGCACGGTCCAACGATATTTTCCCGTGTTGGCCGTCGAGTCGACGATCGTTGTGTAGCTCGCTCCATCGTCCGTCGAAACCTCGATCTTGACGTTCCCCACGTTGAACAGCGACATCCAGAGGATGTCGTGCTCCGAGCCGACAGACCATGTCTCGTCCCCATTGGGAGAGATCAGGACGATCATCGGCTCGGTAACGATCATAAAGGCCGCATTGCTCACATCCGAGGGATCCCCATGGGCCGCTTCGCTGATCCGGACGAGAACATTCGACGAAGGCACGGCTGGGACGACCCAATCGTAGCTTTCATCGTTCGGTGTCGCGGCCGCGATGGTCGTCCAAGATCCGCCGCCGTCCGTCGAATATTCGAGCTTGACGTCCCCGACGGCCGGTAGGCTCAGCCACGTAATTTGATGGAGCGACCCGGCTTCCCAGAATTCCCCGCCGTTCGGGGAGGTCAAAACGAAATTGGAATGCCAAATCGCGAACCTCAGGCTCGGCTTATCGCCGGCTATAGTGAAACCACCGCCGCAATAGAGGTCGGCCCCGACTGCGGCCAGCACACTAATACCACCGATGGACGTAGAGTGCGGAGACCAGCTGTATCCGTTCCATCGGACGATAAAACCTCCAGACGTCGCGTAGATTTCCTTTCCATGCGTAGCAAGTGCATACACATCGTTGACGATCCCCGATCCGAGCGCCGACCAGGAGCTTCCATCCCATTTGGCAATTTTATTCGCGGGCACTCCTCCGGCCGTCGTGAAACCCCCTCCTACATAGACATCCGTCCCGCTCACGGCGATCGCACGGAACGTTCCGTTGATGCCGGAGCCGAGCGCCGACCAGGCGCTTCCATCCCATTTGGCAATATTATTCGCGGGCACTCCTCCGGCCACCGTGAAATCCCCTCCTATATAGACATCCGTCCCTCTCACGGCGATCACGTATACGATTCTGTTGATGCCGGAGCCGAGCGCCGACCAGGAACTTCCATTCCATTTGGCGATATGATTCGCGGGCACTCCTCCGGCCACCGTGAAATCCCCTCCTACATAGACATCCGTCCCTCTCACGGCGATCGCACGGACCGTTCCGTTGGCGCCGGAGCCGAGCGCTGACCATGCATTCCCGTCCCATTTGGCGATATGATTCGCGGGAATTCCTCCGGCTGTCGTGAAAGAACCTCCAACATAAACGTCCTTTCCGCTCGCGGCCAGACTACAAATTCCGTCAAACCATCCCGCGGCCACTCCCGAACCAAGTGCTGACCAAGCGTGTCCATCCCATTTGGCGATATTATTCGCGGAAATTGCCCCGGCCGTTGTGAAGGCTCCTCCCGCATATATGTCCGTTCCGCTCACGGCCAGCGCGGCAACATGCGTCATGTCGAAGCTGCCCGAATTCGAATAGTAATGCCACCCATGATCCAAACCGTTCCCGGCCGGTCCAAGCGCCGACCAGGAACTCCCGTTCCATTTGGCGATATCATGAGCGGCAATTTCTTCGGCCGTCGTGAACCATCCTCCGGCAACGATCTCCGTTCCGCGCACGGCGATCGCATGGACCTCTCCGTCGGTGCCGGAGCCGAGGGCCGACCAAGCGCTCCCGTCCCATTTCGCGATATTATTTGCGGGAATTCCTCCTGCCGTCGTGAATTCCCCTCCCACATAGACATCCGTCCCGCTCACGGCGATCGCACTGACCGATCCGTCGGTGCCGGAGCCAAGCGCTGACCAGGCGCTTCCATTCCATTTGGCGATCCGGTTAGCGGTCACTCCGCCGGCCGTCGTGAACCATCCTCCGGCAAAGATATCCGTTCCGCGCACAGCGAGGGCATACACCGAGCTGTCCATCCCCGATCCGAGCGCCGCCCAAGTGTTTCCATCCCATTTCGCGATTTTATTTGTGGGAATTCCTCCGGCTGTCGTGAATGAACCTCCCGCATAGACATCCGTTCCGCTCAAGGCGATCGCATCGACCAATCCGTCGGTGCCGGAGCCGAGGGTTGACCAGGCGCTTCCATCCCATTTGGCGATATGGGCCGCCGAAAGCTTCCCTGCCGAAGTGAAGTTTCCTCCCGCATAGACATCGGTCCCGCTGACCGCCAAAGCAATAACGCCATAGGTGCCAGGCCCGTAGGGACTCGAATCCAAGGTCAGACCCGAGCCGAGGGCCGACCAGGAAATACCGTCCCATTTGGCGATATTATTTGCCGGAATCCCACCGGCGCTTGTGAAATATCCTCCGACATAGACATCGGTTCCATTCACGGCCAAAGCACGAACAGAGCCGTTCGTCCCCGAGCCGAGCGCCGACCAGGAACTCCCGTCCCATCGGGCGATGTGATTGGCCCGGATATTCCCGATCGTCCAGAATCGCCCTCCGACATAAATCGTGTCGCCGCTGATCGCCACCGCCGCGATGGGTCCTTCATACGGTCCATTGATGAAGAAGCGATCATCCCAGAAGCCTTCATCGGAAACTTGCGATTTGGATACCGCACCGCCCCCCCGGCTTTGGGCCGTCGCCGGAACGAACCGCGGCGGCTGTCCCGGCTCGGAGATCATTCTGAGTCCTCGCGGATCGAAGCTTCCCCGGATCCCCGGTTTGAGCATGACCGTCCCGTCCGGGTTGAGGATTTCACTCAGCGGTTTGACCGGATTTGTTTGACCTTCCCCCGCGAAGATCATGGTCTGAGTGAAAACAAACGAGGAGAACAAAACACAGACGGCTTTCCCCCGTAAGTTCATATTCCCCTACCTCTGGGAGATAGGGTATCCCTTTTTTTCCGGGCCGTCAATATCCCGGATTGGGCCCTCGGTCGGCTTTACTTCTTTTCGACCGTTCCGTTCACGAGCGGCGGCGCGTGGCGCTTGCTCCGGCTGATGGCCCAGACGATCAGGGCGACCAGGATAGAGACTGGGAGACGGGTGGTCTCGGGCAAACCAGCTGAATTTGCGCCCAGGATTATCGGGTAGAAGCCTAGACGGACTTCTCCCCGTGTCACAACTGTGTCACAAAAATTGCTTAAACTTGGTTAACGGTGCTTAAAGGGAAAAAAAGGGGGAATCGCTGAAACTAAAGGGGATAAAGAGGGTGAGTGAGGGGACTTGAACCCCCAACCTTCAGATTCACAAAGTTATTCCTGCCAAGCATGACTTTCACGGTTTGACAAAAATCCCGGTCCGGGCCGGGATATCATGGGCATCCACGCGCCTCAGCCTATCCGAAAGATTCGCCGCGTAGCGGAAGATCCCGGCCGGTCCGCCCCAGGAATCGATGACATAAAGGTCATCGCTCATGAGACCGCGCACGCGGACGTGGCCGCCCCTGAGCCGGATCGCTTCCTGGAGAAGGTTCCGGCCCCACTCGTCCACGAGCTCCAAGTCATCGCTTTCGATGATCATGTTGTCGAGCGCACCGGCCGTTCGGGCGTACAATTCCCTCTCATTGTCCATCAGCTCGATGTCCCGGCGCCGGAGCAAAAGACAGTCGGGATCGTTGAGCCACCACTTCTTATGCATGAACGAGCGGAGGATGGGGTTCCTGAGCGCGTAATAGGCGTTCACGCCGTGGAGAGGCGCTTTAGAGGAATCCCAGAACGGCGCGGTGTCCTCACCGACGCGCATCCCGTCGACGAGGCCGATCGACGGGAGAAGCGGGGCGCCGCAGCCGAGGATGAAGGCGTCCCCGACCGCCTGCCGGATGACGTCCATGCCCTGACGGTAGGCCTGGACCGGGCTGACCCGCCGCGATCTCACCCCGGGCATGGCCGCTGAAAAAACGAAATCGATCTTGAAGTAGTCGAAGCCCATCTTTTTCAGGGCGGTGAAGGTTTCGTACAGCCAGTTCATGACCCGGGGGTTGGAGGTGTCCAGGGCATATATGTCCTTTTTCCAGCCGCGAAAACAGACCTTGGGCAAACCGATGTCCGAGACCATCCAATCCGGATGCCGGGCGAACAGCTCCGATGTCTCGGCCGCGCTGAACGGGGCCGTCCAGATCCCGGCATGATAACCGTGATCGCGGATGAGACGGGCCAGCTCGGGGAGAGAGCCGAAGCCCTCTTTGGGGCTGAGCCAGTCCCCGATGTCCGCTTCGAAACCGTCGTCGATCTGAAAGACCTCGAAGGGGAATTTCCGGCGGGCGAGGCGGAGATTCTTCTCGACGTCCGCCATTCGCAGGCCGGTGAAATACTGATACCAGCTCGACCAGCCGACCGGGTTCCAGGGATTCACCCCGACGTTGTTCTCGATCGCTGCCCGGACCGCGTATTCCTCGAAGAGCAGTTCGACCGGATGTCCCTCCAGGAGGATGAACGGTTCCAGCGGAACGGGGTCCTCCAGCGGAGTCCCGAAATATTCGAGATAGCCGGCGACCTCGCCGCCTTCGATCGTGAAATACGGATGGGCGACCATCGACGTCAGGAATCCGGCGAGTCCGCCTTCCCAGGCGAAAAAATAGTCGCTGACGAGCCGCGCTTGGGCGATCTCGGGAATAGGCGTGAAGACGAATCGGCCCTGGTTCTTCATCCGCTCCTCGAGGCCCTCGAATTTCTGGCCGGGCGTCAACCTCTGCATCGGACCCCAGGACTGCCAATTACCGGCCAGGAATTCGCCGGGAGCGGGAGCTCGGAAGATTTCGATCGTTCCCGGCCGGCCTTTGACCGTGCCCGTGATCTTATGGCCGCCTTTGATCGGTTCGACCGCGGCCTCGATCCGCGCCCTTCCATCGTCGTGGACGAGAGGGCCGACGGCGAGCGCCTTTCCGAAAATATTCAAGCCCATTTCTCCCCTAAGCTCGTCCGAGGTTGAAAAGAATCGCTATTTTTTTAGCCGTTTGACCTTTTTCATGATCTTTTTATGGATTTTTTCGAAGGACGGAGGCGGCCCCGTCCGGACGTTCTTGCCGTCGATAAAGAGGGCGTCGGGAATCCCCCATTCCAGGAAAACGTCGCGGTCGATCGTGGGAATGGCCTGAAACTCCACTTTGTCGCCGAACTCGGCGGCCGCCCGTTTCGCCCGCTCGAAGGTCATGTTCATCCCCGGGCACCAGCCGTTGAAGAAGGACGTGACAACGACAATCCCTTCTTTCCCCGGCGGACGCTTTTTCTCCTTGATCCATTTCGGCGTCACCGCCTCTTTCACGAACGGTTTCCACATGAGGATTTGGATGCTGGTTTTATCGGCTTTAACATATCCCTGCTTCTTAAACCACGAAGCCCTCATGAAAAACGGCATGGAAATGCCCCAGGCGGCCATGCCCTTGGCGCCGCGTGCCGCCGCGTCCTCTTCGGCGGCCTTGAGCAGCGCCTTGCCGATCCCTCGCTTCTGATGATTGCCGACACCTTGCTTGTATCCGTGGACCCAAATGCAATGGACGAAATAAGCGTCCCGGCCTTCTGCGAATCCGTGTTCGATGGGAACATATTGGATCATGCCGAGAGTTTTATCTCCGTCCACGGCCACTTTGACCCGGAGCCCTTTGTCCTTCATGCGCCGGTGCCAAAGCGCTTTGTGATCCCCCGCATCCTTCATCTCCTCAGACCAGGGCTCGAGACAGACCAGAAAATCGCTGAGATGCTTTTCGTCGAGGTCGATGATCTCCATGCCGCCCTCCTCCTTGAGAGTCTTGACCGGAGTCATTATAGCAAACCCCGCCCGCCGACGCATGCTTCGATTGACCTTTTTCAGGGGCTCTGGTATGTATCAAACGGGTCATGAATATCCGCCTTATCTAAAGAGGGTTCCATGAAAAAATATGTCCTTCTCGCTTGTCTCGGAGCCCTGGCTCTGTCTTCGACCGGGTGCACGACCTCCCGTGCCGAGGCCGGTCCCGACTGGCTCCTGAAGCCGGAAGCCTTCAAGGCCGAGATCAAGGCGGCCGACGACGGAACATCGATTGTGCTTGAGAACGGCCTCGTGGCCCGGACTTTTCGTCTGACCCCGAACTGCGCCACCGTCGATTTCCAGAACCGGATGACCGGCGAAGCGGTCATCCGCGCCGTCCGGCCTGAAGCGATCCTCGAATTCGAAGCTCGGAAGTATGCCGTCGGCGGGCTCATCGGACAGCCCGACCAAGCCTATCTGCTCAGACCTTGGCTCGAATCCATGACTTCCGACAAGGACGCTTTTAAATTCGTCGGGTACGAGAAAGGCGGGATCGCGGCCCGCTTTCCATACGCCCGCAAACGCTGGGCGCCGGACTTGCCCTGGCCCCCGCCGGGAAAATCGGTGACCCTCCATTTCAAGCACGACGCGCCCGAGCTCAAGGCCCTTGCCGTCGACGTCCATTACGAGATCTACGACGGCCTTCCTCTCATCGCCAAATGGCTGACCATCACGAACAGCGGCCCGACGCCGATCCGTCTGAACTCGTTCATCAGCGAGACCCTGGCCGTCATCGAGCCCGAAGTCTCGGTCGACAGCATGGAGGAGTGGGACCGGCCCAACATCCACCTCGCCAGCGACTATGCCTTCAAAGGGATGTCGCCGAAATCCGCCGACCGCACGGTCCATTGGGTCGAGGATCCGAGCTTCACCTCCCAGGTCAATTACGAGTTGAAAACACCCTGCCTGCTCGAGGTCCGTCCTCCGCTCGGCCCGGACGTGAATATCGAACCCGCCGGAGCCTTCGAGACCTTCCGCACGTTCGAGCTCCTCTACGATTCCACTGACCGCGAGCGCAAAGGCCTGGCCGTGCGCCGGATGTACCGGACGCTGGCGCCCTGGGTCACGGAAAATCCGATCTTCCTCCATCTCACATCCACGGACCTCGCCGTCGTCAAGCAGGCCGTCGACCAGTGCGCCGAGGTCGGGTTCGAGATGATCATCCTCAGCTTCGGCAGCGGCCTGGACATGGAAAGCGCTGCGCCGAAATACATCGCCCAGATGAAAGAGCTGGCCGATTACGCCCATGCCAAGGGCATCGAGATCGGCGGATACTCGCTCCTGGCCAGCCGCCGCATCGGCCCGGCCGACGACGTCATCAATCCCAAGACGGGCAAGACCGGCGGGGCGATCTTCGGCAACTCGCCCTGCCTCGGCAGCGCCTGGGGGATCGATTATTTCAAGCGCCTCCGCGGTTTCCTCGAACAAACGGGCTTCGACATCCTCGAACACGATGGATCCTATCCCGGGGATGTCTGCGCTTCGACCAGGCACCCCGGCCATCGCGGCCTCGACGATTCGCAATGGTCCCAGTGGAGGACGATCACGGATTTCTATAAATGGTGCCGCGAGCGCAGCCTCTATCTCAATGTCCCCGACTGGTATTTCCTGGCCGGCTCGAACAAGACCGGCATCGGCTACCGCGAAGTGAACTGGTCGCTCCCCCGCGATCGGCAGATCATGCTCGGCCGCCAGAACCTCTACGACGGGACCTGGGAAAAGACGCCGTCCATGGGCTGGACGTTCGTGCCGCTCGTCCAGTACCACGGCGGGGGCGCGGCGGCGACGCTCGAGCCGCTGGCCGAGCATCTCGAGGCCTACCAGGCCCATCTCGTCCAGAACTTCGGTTACGGGGTCCAGGCCTGTTACCGCGGGACGCGCCTCTACGACACCCCCGCGACCATGGCCTTAGTCAAGACATGGGTCGGCTGGTATAAAAAATACCGGACGATCCTCAATTCGGACGTCATTCATCTCCGCCGGCCGGACGGCCGCGGCCTCGACGCCGTCCTCCATGTCAATCCCGGTCTCCAGGAAAAAGGACTGCTCATGGTCTTCAATCCGACGGACAAACCGATCTCGAAGACGATGGCCGTGCCTCTCTATTACACGGGGTTGACGGATAGCGCCCGCGTCCGGGAACAAGAGAATCCGGCCAAGTCCGTCAAGCTCGACCGCGGATACGGCATCGCCCTCGACGTGCGCGTCGAGGCCGGCGGGTTCACCTGGTTCGTGATTGAATAAAATACCGGGGTCGCGTCACCAATTGACGCTTTCTAAAACCGCAAATTGTAGACGCGACCCCAATTTCGGAAGGAGCGGACAAAATGACGGCATCGAGAAAATCATCTCTCAAAGAGCTCCAGACCATCCCCGGCGTCGGGCCGAACATCGCCGAGCACTTGTGGAAGGTCGGCATCCGGTCGGTGGCTGACCTTCGAGGCCGCGATCCCGAGGAGGTTTACCGGGCGCTCAACGAGCGCGAGGGCGGACCGGTCGACCGCTGCGCTCTCTATGTCCTGCGCTGCGCGGTCTATTACGCGTCGCGCAAAAAGCATGATCCGGAAAAACTGAAGTGGTGGGTTTGGAAAGATAAAGTCTAGAGCGGGAGCCAGGCGCCGATGCCCCGCTCCTTGGCCCGGCGATAAATCTCCGGCGCGACGGCCATATCGTCGAGGGCCAATCCCAGGTTCATGGCCATCGTCCGCTCACGGTCATACTCTCGCCCCGGCTTTTTCCCGACGACGATCTCGCCCAGATCCGCGTACGGCTCGGCCATGCCCTGAAAATAGCCGGTCGCGCGGACGTAGCGGAATTGAGGCAGGTCGTCGGTGGCGAGCTTATCCATCTCGGCCAGCGCATCGGGCGTCCAATAGCTATCGTAATCGACGGCGCTGGCGAAAGCGCCCGGCTTGAGCCAGCCCTTTTCGATGACCGGTTCGGGCCGCTTGAGGATCGGCCCGGGACAGATAGAGCAGCTTCAGCGCATTTTTTTCTTTCATGGGCATTTTGAGTCTAACCTTTTCAGCCGTTTCGATATATAACATATGTGAAATCAGATTCGCAATGCTTGGAAAGAGCCATGTCCTGGAGCTTCGAAGGCGTCCGGGAGCCGATCGCGGAATTTTCTGAGATGAGTCGGGAACGGGAAACCGCGATGTCCAAGACGGCCTTCTGGGACAAGCTGGCTCCCTGCCAACACAAGCTTTACAATTACATTCGAAAATCTCTCAATTTCTCGACCGACGCCGACGATGTCTTCCAGGAGACGGTCCTTCACGCTTTTCAGTACATCCGCTCTTATAACGAAGACAGCGGCTTCGGCGCCTGGCTGTTCGGCATCGCCCACAATGAGATTAAAAAACATTACAAGAAGATCCCCAAAACCGCAGCTCCCATCGAATTGGAACGGTTGACCTCCGCCGACACGGCCCATACCCGGCACCTGGTCGGAGAGGTATATCGCTACGCCGAGAGATTGAATCCCCGCCAACGGGAGATCTTTTTTCTGTTCTATGACGGCGGTTTCTCGATGGCCGATATCTCAAATATCACCGGCCTTCAGGTAGGCAATATCAAATTCATATTGAACCAGGCCCGAAACGCCCTCAAAACAACCTTTGGAGTGTCCCATGACCGATGAAAAAAAACTGGATGAACAGATCGCCCGGCTCGTCCGCAGCGTTGAGCTCGGAGTCCCGCCGGAGGTGGAGGCCAAGATCCAAGAAGCGGCCGCCGATCTTCGGCCTCGCGCCGGACGATTTT
>Ga0315275_10003820_pt1 | contig 13964 bp, 9 predicted proteins | sample YL17G03_0_MG_FD_205557 | JGI IMG/M metagenome (GOLD analysis project Ga0315275, IMG submission 205557) | Sediment microbial communities from Yellowstone Lake, YNP, Wyoming, USA - YL17G03_0 | ecosystem: Environmental > Aquatic > Freshwater > Lake > Sediment | place: USA: Wyoming | collected... | reverse complement strand
GCAGACTCCTGCAGCCCGCGCGCGGCGCCCTCACCGCTGCCGGGCACCCTCGGCAGACTCCTGCAGCCCGCGCGCGGCGCCCTGACCGCTGCCGGGCACCCTCGGCAGACTCCTGCAGCCCGCGCGCGGCGTCCTGACCGCTCGCGCGCGGCGTCCTGACCGCTGCCTTGCACGACAAGCGCGCTCACGCAAATTGGTGAAGAACCCAGGAAAATCCGGGAGAGACCCCGATTACCCCATGTGCGCCGGCGCACAATGCCCTCGCATCACAGATGGTTACAATTTCGCCTCGGGGAGTGCCCCGAAAGGCGGACAATTCTCCGTACCGTCGAACCCTTGCGAAGCCCCCCTTGACGCCCGACGACAGCCCGCCACCCGAACTGATTGCACCTACGCGCTCCGACCCGCTGGTCAAACCCGCATCGCGGGCCCGCCGCCGCGCTGCCGTCGCGCTGCTCGCCGTGCTGCTGGCCGGGGCCGCGGCCGGCGGCTGGTGGTATTGGTCGGCCCGCGCCACGCCGCCCCCGCAGGCCCCGGCTCCGGGCGGGCGCATGGATCCCTCGGTGCGCGCCGTTCCCGTGGTGGCCGCAGTGGCGAAAACCGGCAGCATCGACGTTTACCTCAACGCCCTCGGCACGGTGACGCCGCGCAACATCGTCGTGGTCAAACCGCGCGTCGACGGGCAACTGATGCGCGTGGCCTTCCAGGAAGGACAGATCGTCAAGGCGGGCGACCTGCTCGCCGAGATCGACCCGCGCCCGTTTCAGGTCCAGCTGACGCAGGCGATGGGCCAGATGGCGAAAGACCAGGCGCTGCTCAAGAACGCGCAACTCGACGTCGAGCGCTATCGCACGCTGCTCGCGCAGGATTCGATCGCCAGGCAGCAGGTGGATACCCAGGAGGCGCTGGTGCGCCAGTACGAGGGCGCGGTGCAAGCGGATCAGGGCGCGATCGACAATGCGCAACTGCAGCTCACCTACGCCCGAGTGACCGCGCCCATCGGTGGCCGCGTCGGGTTGCGGCAGACGGATCCGGGCAACATCGTGCGCGCGGCGGACGCGAATGGCCTCGTCGTGATCGCGCAGCTCATGCCGATTACCGTGCTGTTTCCGATCCCCGAGGACAACGTGTCGCGGGCAATGCGCCGGCTCGCGACCGGCGAGGCCGTCGTCGTCGACGCCTGGGATCGCGACGGCAAGGTCAAGCTCGCGACCGGCAAGCTCACCACCATCGACAACCAGATCGACACCACCACCGGCACCGTGAAGCTCCGGGCCGAATTCGTCAATGACAAGCTCGCGCTCTTTCCCAACCAGTTCGTCAACGTGCGGATGCTGGTGCAGACGCTGCCGGATGCGACCCTCGTGCCGTCTGCGGCGATCCAGCGCGGCGCACCCGGCACATTCGTCTACGTGGTCAAGGAAGACCGCTGGGTTACCGTGACCCCGGTCAAGCTCGGGCCGGTGCAAGGCGAGGTCACGGCCATCGCGAGCGGGCTCGCGCCGGGCGACCAGGTCGTCGTCGACGGCGCCGACAAGTTGCGCGAGGGCGCGAAAGTCGAACTGATCACGCGCGACGCGCAGGCGGCGCCGCCGCCGGGCGCCAAGGGCCGCGGCGCGCGCGGCGACCGGCCGCCGGGAAGCGCTCCGGGCAACGGCGAGCGGCGCAAGAAGAGCGACGGCTGATGAAATGCCGGCCTCTATGGCGCGCCGGCACGACGGCGCCATCGTCGTCACTAGCTGTTGCTCTTTCGTCATCTGCCCGCTCACGGAGTGAGCAAGATTGGGCATGCCATTGAATCCGTCCCGCCTGTTCATCCTGCGGCCCGTGGCGACAACGCTGCTGATGGTGGCGGTATTGCTCGCCGGCATCATCGCGTACCGCGTGCTGCCGCTGTCCGCGCTGCCCGAGGTCGACTATCCGACGATCCAGGTGGTCACGCTCTACCCGGGGGCGAGCCCCGACGTGATGGCGTCCTCCGTCACCGCGCCGCTCGAGCGGCAATTCGGGCAGATGCCCGGTCTCAACCAGATGTCGTCGACGAGCTCCGGCGGCGCGTCGGTGATCACGCTGCAGTTCAGCCTCGCGCTGGCGCTCGACGTCGCCGAGCAGGAGGTGCAGGCGGCGATCAACGCTTCCTCCAATTTCCTGCCGGCCGACCTGCCCAGCCCGCCGATCTACAACAAGGTGAACCCCGCCGACACGCCGATCCTCACGCTCGCGCTGACGTCGCAGACGCTGCCGCTGCCGAAGCTCGAGGACCTGGCCGATACGCGGATCGCGCAGAAGATCTCGCAGCTCCCCGGCGTGGGCCTCGTCAGCATCAGCGGCGGCCAGCGCCCGGCCATGCGCATCCAGGTCAACCCGAAGGCACTGGCCGCGTACGGGCTCTCGCTCGACGACGTCCGCACCTCGATCGCCAACGCCAACACCAATCAGGCGAAGGGCAGCTTCGACGGGCCGACGCGCGCGTCCACCATCGACGCCAACGACCAGCTGAAGACCGCCGACGAGTACCAGCAGCTCATCATCGCGTACAAGAACGGCGCGCCGATCCGCGTGCAGGATGTCGCGGAGGCCGTCGAGGCCGCCGAGAACACGCGCCTCGCCGCGTGGGCCAACGCGACGCCGGCGATCATCCTGAACGTCCAGCGCCAGCCCGGCACCAACGTGATCGAAGTGGTCGACCGGGTGAAAAAGCTGCTGCCGGCCCTGCAGGCCTCGCTGCCGTCCGCGGTCGATGTCAAGCTGCTCACCGACCGCACCGTGACCATCCGCGCATCCGTCGAGGACGTCCAATTCGAACTGCTGCTCGCCGTGGCACTGGTCGTGATGGTGATTTTCCTGTTCCTGCGCAACGTGCCGGCGACGCTCATCCCGAGCGTGGCCGTGCCGCTGTCGCTGGTGGGCACGTTCGGCGTCATGTACCTGGCGGGCTATTCGATCAACAACCTGACGCTGATGGCGCTCACCATCGCCACCGGCTTCGTCGTCGACGACGCGATCGTCGTGATCGAGAACATCGCCCGCTACATCGAGAAGGGGGACTCGCCGCTGGAGGCGGCGCTCAAAGGAACGCAACAGATCGCGTTCACGATCATTTCGCTGACGTTCTCGCTGATCGCCGTGCTGATCCCGCTCCTGTTCATGAGCGACGTCGTCGGGCGCCTGTTCCGCGAATTCGCGATCACGCTCGCGGTGTCGATCCTGATCTCGGCGGTGGTGTCGCTGACGCTGACGCCGATGATGTGCGCGAAGCTGCTGCACCACACGCCGCCCGAGAAGCAGGGACGCTTCTATCGCTGGAGCGGCCGCGTCTTCGAGCGCGGAATCGCCGGCTACGGCCGGATGCTCGCGTGGGTGCTCGACCGGCAGGGCGCGACGCTCATCGTCGCGATCCTGACGCTGGTGCTGACCGTGGTGCTGTACATCGTCATTCCCAAGGGCTTCTTCCCGATCCAGGACACCGGGGCCATCCAGGGCATCTCGGAAGCGCCGCCGACGATCTCCTTCGCGGCGATGGCGAAGCGGCAGCAGGCGCTGGCAAAAGTCGTGCTGGAGGATCCGGCCGTCGCCAGCCTGACGTCGTTCATCGGCGTCGACGGCGCCAATGCCACGCTCAACAGCGGCCGGATGCTGATCAACCTGAAGCCGCGGGCGGCACGTGACGCCAGCGCAACCGAAATCATCCGGCGCCTGCAGGGCAGGCTCGGAGCGGCCAGCGGGATCGCGTTGTACATGCAGCCGGTGCAGGACCTGACGATCGAAGCCCGCGTCAGCCGCACGCAATACCAGTTCACCGTCGAGGATGTCGATGCGGCGGAGCTGGCCGTCTGGGTGCACAAGCTCGTCGACCGTTTGCGGAGCGTCCCGCAACTGGCCGATGTCGCCAGCGACCTTTCGGACGGCGGCCTGCAGGCGTACGTCGAGTTCGACCGCACGACCGCGAGCCGTCTCGGCATCACGCCCGCGGCGATCGACAACGCGCTGTACAACGCGTTCGGCCAGCGGCTGGTGTCGACGATCTTCACCCAGTCGAACCAGTACCGCGTCGTGCTCGAGGTCAAGCCGGAATTCCAGCGCGGCCCCGCGGCGCTCGACGATCTGTATGTGACCTCCACGGTGCCGGGACAGCCGCCGCAGCAGGTTCCCCTGACCTCGATCGCGCGGGTCATCGAGCGGCCGTCGTCGCTGGCGATCAACCACATCGGCCAGTTTCCCGCGGCCACGATCTCGTTCAACCTGGCGCCCGGCGCGTCGCTCGGCGGCGCCGTGCAGGCGATCGAGGCGGTCACGGCGGAGCTCGGCCTGCCGGCGTCCGTGCAGATCAATTTCCAGGGCGCGGCGCTCGCCTTCCGCGCATCGCTCGCCAACGAGCTGTGGCTGATCCTGGCCGCGATCGTCACCATGTACATCGTGCTGGGCGTGCTCTACGAAAGCTTCATCCACCCGATCACGATCCTGTCGACGCTGCCGTCGGCGGGCGTGGGCGCGTTGCTGGCGCTGATGGTCTCCGGCAACGACCTGTCGGTCATCGCGATCATCGGCATCATCCTGTTGATCGGCATCGTGAAGAAGAACGCCATCATGATGATCGACTTCGCGCTCGATGCCGAGCGCAACGGCGGCATGGCGCCGCGCGACGCGATCTTCCAGGCGTGCCTGTTGCGGTTCCGCCCGATCATGATGACGACGATGGCGGCCATCCTCGGCGCGTTGCCGCTGATGATCGGCTGGGGCGAGGGCTCCGAGCTGCGCCATCCGCTGGGGATCGCGATGGTCGGCGGGCTGATCGTGTCGCAGGCGCTGACGCTGTTCACGACGCCGGTCATCTACCTCGCCTTCGACCGTCTTGCCCGGCGGGTTGCGGCGCGCCGCGCGACGCCGGGGACAGCGGCGACCGAATCGGCACCACCGCAATGAACCTGTCGACCCTGTTCATCCACCGGCCCGTCGCCACCACGCTGCTCACACTGGGCATCGCGCTGGCGGGGGCGATCGCGTTCCGCCTGCTGCCGGTCTCGCCGCTGCCGCAGGTGGACTTCCCCACCATCTCGGTGCAGGCGTCGCTGCCCGGCGCGAGCCCGGAAACGATGGCGGCCACCGTCGCGACACCCCTCGAGCGCTCGCTCGGCCGGATCGCCGGCGTGACCGAGATGACGTCGTCGAGCGCGCTGGGTTCGACGCGGATCACGCTGCAGTTCGACTTGAGCCGCGACATCGACGGCGCCGCGCGCGACGTGCAGGCGGCGATCAACGCCGCGCGCAGCCTGCTGCCCACCGGGCTGCCGAGCAATCCGACCTACCGCAAAGTCAACCCGGCCGACGCGCCGATCATGATCCTGACGCTGACGTCGGACACGATGACGCAGGGTCAGATGTACGACGCGGCGTCGACGATCGTCGCCCAGAAACTGTCGCAGATCGCGGGCGTGGGCCAGGTGAGCGTGGGCGGCAGCTCGCTGCCGGCCGTGCGCGTCGAGCTCAACCCGCAGGCGCTCAACAAGTACGGCGTCGGCGTGGAGCAGGTGCGCGCGGCGATCGCGGCGGCGAATGCCAACCGGCCCAAGGGGTCGCTCGAGGACGGCGAGCGCCACTGGCAGATCGCCGCCAACGACCAGGCGAAGACGGCGGCGGAATACCTGCCGCTGATCGTCGCGTACCGCAACGGCAACCCGGTGCAGCTCACCGAGGTCGCCGACGTCGTCGACTCGGTGCAGGACCTGCGCAACGCCGGCATGGCCAACGGCAAGCCGTCCGTGCTGGTGATCATCAACCGCCAGCCGAACGCCAACATCATCGAGACGGTCGACCGCGTGAAGGCGCTGCTGCCGGTGCTGCGCGCATCGATCCCGGCCGCCATCACGCTGACCCCGGCGATGGAGCGCACGGCGACGATCCGCGCCTCGCTGCGCGACGTCGGCCGCGCGCTGGTGATCTCGGTGGCGCTGGTGATCCTTGTGGTCTTCGTGTTCCTGCGCGACTGGCGGGCGACGCTGATTCCCGGCGTGGCGGTGCCGGTATCGCTGGTGGGCACCTTCGGCGCCATGTATCTCGCCGGCTTCTCGATCAACAACTTCACGCTGATGGCGCTGACCATTGCCACGGGCTTCGTCGTCGACGACGCGATCGTCGTCCTCGAAAACACGTCGCGCCACATCGAGCGCGGCATGGCGCCGCTGCGCGCCGCGCTGCAGGGCGCGCGGGAAGTCGGGTTCACCGTGCTCTCGATGAGCCTGTCGCTGATCGCCGCGTTCATTCCGATCCTGCTGATGGGCGGGATCGTGGGCCGGCTGTTCCGCGAGTTCGCGGTCACGCTGTCGATCGCGATCCTCATCTCGCTGGTCGTGTCGCTGACGACCACGCCGATGATGTGCGCGCGGCTGCTGCGCCCGGCGGCCGAGCGCCGGACCGGTCGCATCGGCGCGTGGAGCGAGCGGGCCTACGCGGCGATGCTCGGCGGCTACCGGAAGAGCCTCGCGTGGGGGTTGCGGCACGGCGTGCTCGTGATGCTGGTATTGCTGGCGACGGTCTGCCTCAACGTCTGGCTCTACGTGATCATTCCGAAGGGTTTCTTCCCGCAGCAGGACACGGGACGGCTGGTCGGCGGAATCCAGGCCGACCAGAGCATTTCGTTCCAGGCGATGCGGCAGAAGCTCGCCAGCTTCATGACCATCGTCAGCAGCGACCCCGCCGTCGACAACGTCGTCGGTTTCACCGGCGGCGCCCAGCGCAATTCCGGCCAGATGTTCGTCGCGCTGAAACCGATCGCCGAGCGCCGCGAGACCGCGGACCAGGTGATCGCGCGGCTGCGCGGCAAGCTCGCCAGGGAGCCCGGTGCCAACCTCTTCCTGCAGCCGGTGCAGGACATCCGGATCGGCGGCCGGCAGAGCAACGCGCAGTACCAGTTCACGCTGCAGGCGGACGACCTTGCCGAGTTGCGGGCATGGGAGCCGAAAATACGGCTGGCGCTCGGCCAGCTGCCGGAGCTTGCCGACGTCAACACGGACCAGCAGGACAAGGGCCTGCAGACTTCGCTCGTGATCGACCGCGACGCCGCGGCGCGGCTCGGCGTCACCACGCGGCTGATCGACACCACGCTGAACGACCTGTTCGGCCAGCGCCAGGTGTCGACGATCTATGCGCAGTTGAACCAGTACCGCGTGGTGATGGAGGCCGCGCCGGAATACTGGCAGTCGCCCGATGCGCTGAAATCGGTGTACGTCAGCACGCCGGCCGGCGCGCAGGTGCCGCTGTCCGCCTTCGCCACGTACGGGCCCACGAATACACCGCTCGGCGTCAACCACCAGGGCCAATTCGTCGCGTCGACGATCTCGTTCAACCTCGCGCCCGATGTCTCGCTGTCGCAGGCCACCCGCGCGGTCGAGGACGCGCTCGCGCGGATCGGCGTGCCGACGACGGTGCGCGGCACGTTCCAGGGCAGCGCGCGGGTGTTCCAGGCCTCCCTCGCCAGCCAGCCGTGGCTGATCCTCGCGGCGCTCGTCACGCTCTACATCGTGCTCGGCGTCCTCTACGAGAGCTACGTGCATCCGCTCACGATCCTGTCGACGCTGCCCTCAGCCGGCGTGGGCGCGCTGCTCGCGCTGATGCTGTTCAGGACGGATTTCACGATCATCGCGTTCATCGGCGTGATCCTGCTGATCGGCATCGTCAAAAAGAACGCCATCATGATGATCGACTTCGCGCTCGACGCCGAGCGCACGCGCGGGCTCGCCACGCGCGACGCGATCTTCGAGGCCTGCCTGCTGCGCTTCCGCCCGATCCTGATGACGACGCTGGCGGCGATGCTGGGCGCGCTGCCGCTGGCGCTCGGCGCGGGCGACGGCGCGGAGATGCGGCGCCCGCTCGGCATCGCGATCGTCGGCGGCCTGCTGTTCAGCCAGATCCTGACGCTGTACACCACCCCCGTCGTCTATCTGTATCTCGACCGTTTGCGCCTCCTGGTGAACCGCCGGTCGAAGCGGCGATCCCCGGGCACGCTGGCGGCGCCCGTCACCGACTGATGGAATGCCGACACCCATGAGGTCCCGTCCGAGGATCGGCGGCGCAATCGACGCCGGCCTGCTCGCCGGGGCGGCGATGCTGCTCGCCGGTTGCATGGTCGGGCCGGATTACGTGCGCCCGACGGCGCCCGCACCGGCCGCCTTCAAGGAGGCCGAAGGCTGGAAACCGGCGCAGCCCGCCGACACGGCGCCGCGCGGCAACTGGTGGGAAGTCTTCGCCGACGCGGACCTCGATGCGCTCGAACAGCAGGCCGAGCTCGCGAACCAGACGGTCCAGGCCGCCGCAGCGCGCGTGCGCGAGGCACAGGCCGCGACACAGGCGATGCGCGCTGGCCTCTTTCCCGGTGTCAGTGGCAACGCGGCGGCGGCGCGCAGTGCCCGCAGCTCGGGCGCCTCCTCCATCGCCAACAGCTCCAACCTCGGGCTGGACGCCCGCTGGGAAGTCGACCTGTGGGGACGCGTGCGGCGCGGCGTTGAGGCGAGCGAGGCGACGGCGCAGTCCGCGGCGGCGGACCTCGCGGCGGCCAAGCTGTCGGTGCAGGCACTGCTCGCGCAGAACTATCTGCTGCTGCGGGTGCAGGACGCGCAGATCAGGCTGCTGCGGGACACCGTTGCCGGCTACCAGAAATCATTGGACCTGACGCGCAACCAGTACGCGGCCGGGATCGTCTCGCGCGGCGATGTCGTGCAGGCCGAAGCGCAACTAAAGTCCACGCAGGCGCAGGTGCTCGAGGCCGCCATCGCGCGCGCGCAGCAGGAGCATGCGATCGCCGTGCTGGTCGGCAAGCCGCCATCGGAGCTGGCGATAGCGCCCCGGCCGCTCGCGCCGGTGTTTCCGGCGATCCCGGTCGCGCTGCCATCGGAACTGCTGGAGCGCCGTCCGGACATCGCCGCCGCCGAGCGCCATGCGGCAACTGCCAATGCGCAGATCGGCGTCGCGCAGGCCGCGTTCTATCCTTCGCTGTCGCTGTCGGCGGGGGGCGGCCTGCAAAGCTCCGCGCTGGGCGAACTGCTGTCGCTGCCGAACCGCTACTGGGCCCTCGGCGCCGGCCTCGCCCAGACGATCTTCGACGCGGGCCTGCGCAGCGCGCAACAGGCGCAGGCGATCGCGAGCTACGACGAAACCGTCGCCAACTACCGGTCGACGGTCCTCAACGCCTTCCAGGAAGTCGAGGACAACCTGGTGGCACTTTCGCTGCTCGAACAGCAGGCGGCGGTGCAGGACGAAGCGGTCGCGGCGGCGCGCCAAGCGGTGGCCATCGCCACCAACCAGTACCAGGCCGGCATCGCGAATTACATCGTGGTCGTCGTGCTGCAGACTGGCGCGCTCAACAGCGAGCGCACGGCGCTGGCCATCCTCGGCCGCCGCCTGACGTCCAGCGTCGGCCTGATCAAGGCGCTGGGGGGCGGATGGAATGCCTCGACGCTGGCGGCGCAAGCGCCGTGATGCCGACGGCGGCGCCGCCCCGTGATCCGCTGGCGGCGCAAGCGCCGTGAGGCCGACGGCGGCGCCGCCCCGTGATCCGCTGGCGGGCGGGGGACAGGCGGCACAGCGGGCGAAAGGCGCGGGATGGCGGACGCGCGTTCGGCGTCGAGCCGTTCTCGACTGCGCATCACGCGTAAAGCCATGCGCCGAAATGCAAAAGGCCGCATCAGCGGCCCTTTGCGGGGATCGGCGCCAACGCGCCGCGAAAGGCAATCAAGCCTTCTTGATTTTCTCGAGCATCTTGAAAACGCCCTTCGGCGAGCCTGCGAACAAACGCTTGTAGGCCTTGCCGAGACAGCGGCGCTCGAGAGTGTTGCGGCGGGTGCGGGAACGTTCTGCCATGGGGACCTCCTGTCGGTTGCGATGAGTCGGTGGTCGAGGCCGGGCCGGCGCTGCAACCTCGTAACGACCCGTATCTTACCCGAAATCCCGTTATCGAAGAAGGGCTTGCGCCGCCCGCGGCGGCAGGGACCCCGCCCGCTCGCGGTCAGCGCTGCCGAATGCGCGCATCGCCGAACACCGTCGCGGCCTCTTTTGGCAACCCGCGCCAGTACGGTTGAGGGCCGTTGACAGTGCCGCCGAGGGCGGCAGCGGCGTGCCACGGCCAGCGCGGATCCCACAGCAGCGCACGGGCGAGCGCCACCATGTCGGCGTCGCCCGCAGCGATGATTTCGTCCGCCTGCCGCGCATCCGTGATGAGGCCCACCGCCATCGTCGTCACGCCCGTCGCGCGCCGGATCGCGCGCGCGAACGGCACCTGATAACCGGGGCCGAGGACGATCTTCTGCTTCGGCGATACGCCGCCCGACGAGACGTCGATCCAGTCGGCGCCGCCGGCCTCGAGGCGCCGCGCGAGATCGATCGTTTCTTCCAGCGTCCAGCCACCGTCGACCCAGTCGGTCGCCGACACGCGCACGCCGAGCGGCTTGTCCGCCGGCCACGCCGCGCGCACCGCGTCGAATGCCGCAAGCGGAAAGCGGATGCGGTGGTCGAAGCTGCCGCCGTACGCGTCGTCACGCCGGTTGGCGAGCGGCGACAGGAACTCGTGGAGCAGGTAGCCGTGCGCCATGTGCAGTTCGATCGCGTCGATACCGATTGCCACGGCACGACGCGCGGCGTCGGCGAACGCGGCGATGACACGTTCGATCCCGGCGGCATCGAGCGCCGCCGGTGCGGCTTCATCGTCGGCGTAGGCGAGCGCCGACGGCGCGAGCGGCGTCCAGCCGCCGGCCGTCGGCGCGATCAGCGCGCCGCCTTCCCACGGTCGGGCCGACGAACCCTTGCGGCCGGCGTGGGCAAGCTGGAGAGCGACCGGCATCGATGGCGCCTGCCGCCGAGCGCGGGCGAGGCGATCGCCGAGCGCGTGTTCGGTCGCGTCATCCCAGAGGCCGAGGCAGCCCGGAGTGATCCGGCCCTCCGGCGTGACCGCGGTGGCCTCGACGCAGAACATCCCGGCGCCCGACTGGAGCAACTGCCCCCAGTGGACGAGGTGCCAATCCGTTGCCTGCCCTTCGTCCGCCGAGTACTGGCACATCGGCGACACGACGATGCGGTTGCGCAGCGTAACGTCGCCGAGCACGAGGGGGTCGAACAGGCGCATGGCCGGCGTCGTCATTCGACCTTGATGTCGAAGCGGACCGCCTTCATCGGCGGAATGTTCGCCTCCGCCGGCCGGCGATACGCGAAGGCGAGCGACGCCGTCCCCGCCGCGGCCGCGCGGAAACGGAACGTGGTCACGCCCCCTGCACCGCCGGGCCTCCCGTCCGCCGGACGCGTGGCCGACGTCGGCTCGCCGACCACCGTGAGCACCGGATCGGCGGCGCGGGTCAAGCTCCACCGAAAGCCGCTGGTCGGGTTGCTCTCGAGCGTGACGATCAGGTCCTGCCCGGGCGCCAGCGTGACCCGGGCGCCGTCGATGGCATCCGAGATTTCGCGCGGCATCGGCGGCGGCAGCGTCGCGCACCCCGCCACGAGTGCGGCGAGCAGGCCGATGACGGCGAGCCGCAGCATTGTCAGAGCCCGGCCGCGGCCTTGAGCGCCTCGACCTTGTCGGTCGCTTCCCAGGTGAACTCGGGTTCGTCGCGGCCGAAATGACCGTAGGCGGCGGTCTTGGCGTAGATCGGGCGCAGCAGGTCGAGCATGCGGATGATGCCCTTCGGGCGCAAGTCGAAGTGGTCGCTCACGAGCTGCGCGAGCTTGTCGTCGGTGATCCGGCCGGTGCCCTCGGTGTAGACCGTGACGTTGATCGGCCGGGCGATGCCGATCGCGTATGAAAGCTGGATCTGGCACTGTTTCGCGAGTCCCGCCGCGACGATGTTCTTCGCGACATAGCGCGCTGCGTACGCGGCCGAGCGATCGACCTTCGACGGGTCCTTGCCGGAAAACGCGCCGCCGCCGTGCGGCGACGCGCCGCCGTAGGTGTCGACGATGATCTTGCGGCCGGTGAGGCCGGCGTCACCGTGCGGGCCGCCGATCTCGAAGCGCCCGGTCGGGTTGACGAGATACCTGGTGCCGACCAGCATGTTCGCCGGCAGCACCGGCTTGATGATCTCGTCGATCACGGCTTCGGCCAGCGCCTTCTGCCGTTCGTTCATGCTGGGATGATGCTGCGTCGACAGCACGACGGTGTCGATCGCCACGGGCTTGCCGCCCTCGTAGCGCACGGTCACCTGCGACTTGGCGTCGGGGCGCAGCCACGGCAGGCGGCCGTCCTTGCGCACCTCCGATTGCCGCTGCACCAGCCGGTGCGCGTAATAGATGGGAAACGGCATCAGCGTGGGCGTCTCGTCGCACGCGTAGCCGAACATCAGGCCCTGGTCGCCCGCGCCCTGATTCAGGTATTCGTCCGATGCGTGATCGACGCCGCGCGCGATGTCGGGCGACTGCCGGCCGTAGCAGACCATCACCGCACACCCGTCCGCGTCGAACCGCAGTTCGGGATCGTTGTAGCCGATGCGGCGGATCATTTCGCGCGCGATCCGGCCGTAATCGTGCTTCACCGCCGTGGTGATTTCGCCGGCCATCACGACCAGCCCGGTCGAGACCAGCGTCTCGGCGGCGACCCGCGCCGTCGGGTCTTGCTCTAGAATCGCGTCGAGCACGGCGTCCGAAATCTGGTCCGCCACCTTGTCCGGATGGCCTTCCGACACCGATTCCGACGTGAAAAGAAACTCGCTCATTGCTGTTCCTCGCTGCGGGCGCCCTGCCGGCGGGGCCGGGGTGATGCTGCGCCTGCTCCGCAGCCAGACGACACCACGCAAAAGCTCGAATTCTAGCAGATTTCACCTGTTCTCCTGCGCCTGCGGACGCGCCGCCGGCCGCGGCGTGCGCACGTCGCGATGAGCACCCGGATCGTTCCCGCCAACGCCACAACGATCGCGCGCGCTGCGGCCTTGCTGCGCTCGGGCGAGCTCGTCGCGTTTCCGACCGAAACCGTCTACGGACTCGGCGCCGACGCCGGCGACGCCGACGCGGTGCGCCGGATCTTCGCGGCGAAGGGTCGTCCGCCGGATCACCCGGTGATCGTGCATCTGGCGGACCCTGCCGCCGTCGCCGAGTGGGCGCGCGCGGTCCCCGACGCCGCGCGGCGCCTGGCCGCGGCGTTCTGGCCCGGCCCGCTGACGATCGTCCTGCCGCGGGCGGCGCATGTCTCCGACGTTGTCACTGGCGGTCAGGACAGCATCGGCTTGCGCGTGCCGTCGCATCCGGTGGCGCGCGCGCTCCTCGCGGCCTTCGGCGGCGGGATTGCCGCGCCGTCGGCCAACCGGTTCGGACGGATCTCGCCGACGACGGCGCGTCACGTTGCCGATGATCTCGGCGACGGTGTCGCGCTGATTCTCGACGGTGGCGCCTGCGACGTCGGCATCGAATCGACGATCGTCGCCTGCACCGACGGCGAACCCGTGCTGTTGCGGCCCGGCGGCATCGGCGTCGACGCTCTCGCACGCGCCTTGGGTCGCGCGCCGCGCGCGCCGGACGCCGACGCGCCGCGCGCGTCCGGCACGCTCGCCTCCCACTACGCGCCGAAGACGCCGGCGATATTGATCGCGCCGGATGCACTGCGCGCCGGGATTGGTCAGCTCGCATCCCGCGACGAGCGCCTCGCGGTCCTCGCGCGCACGATAGCCCGATCGGAGGAGGCCGCCGAACTCTGGGTGCGCGCACCGGCCGATGCCGCGGCCTACGCGCACGACCTCTACGCCAATCTGCGCGCGCTCGACGCGGCCGCCGCCGATGTCATCCTGATCGAAGCGGTCCCGGACGGGCCGGCGTGGCTCGCCGTGCGCGACCGGCTCGCGCGGGCGACGCGCGGCGAGGACGATGATCGCGACTAGTACCGCGACCCACAAGTTTGCGTACATGCCGAGAATCGATTCCGCCGGCCGAGGGCGCGAAGCGAACCGCAGCCATAGCCCAAGCTATGGCGAGGATGAGCGACAAAGCGGTCGGCCGGC
>Ga0315275_10003817_pt1 | contig 13967 bp, 11 predicted proteins | sample YL17G03_0_MG_FD_205557 | JGI IMG/M metagenome (GOLD analysis project Ga0315275, IMG submission 205557) | Sediment microbial communities from Yellowstone Lake, YNP, Wyoming, USA - YL17G03_0 | ecosystem: Environmental > Aquatic > Freshwater > Lake > Sediment | place: USA: Wyoming | collected... | reverse complement strand
CATTTTCCTGATCGAAGACCGAGTAAGCAGAGGCTCTTGACCTCCGAGCGAAGTAGTACGACTCTCTCATTCCTGCCTGTAGCTTGTCCTTCTTTGCCTTCTGACTGACTTCCTTCGATCGCTGGCCTTCCTTGTCCGAGGTCGAAAGGCGACCTTGAACGATCCTCACTCAGGTTCCAACGGGAATCCCAATACCGGGTCCCTACCCGGGCAGGGGCAACGAGCCGATGTGGAACGAAAAAGCCTTGATCAGGCAACATTCCGAGCTACGAGGATCTCATCGGCTTTTTTCTCTTGACACGACGGAGCCTCGTTGCTTATAGTCGTTTGTAGAAGCGGGTCTATAGCATCCTGAGCAGCAGAAAGGAGATTGGCATGAAGAAGTTGGTCTTTCTAGTCCTCGTTGCGTTTGTCTTAACCGCCGCCGTCCCCTGCGCCTTTGCGGCCAAGTATTGGCCCGACAAGTGGTGGCCCTCCAAGTGGGGACCCGACGATGAGAGGGGTTCCTTCAACACCGACACCCCGGCCAAGATCCTGTCGTCCCTCAAGATCCCCAAGGCCGGCAAGGTCTATCGTCTGGGCATGCCTTATACCAATGACATGCCCAAGTTCGGAGCCCGGACCTACTCGCTCCACATCCCAGGTCTGCCGACGGGCGGTCCCTTTGGGGAGAACCAGATCGTATGGAACGATGAGTTCGTAGTCGGTGAGATCGGACAGGTGGGGACTCAGTTCGATGGCCCGTTCCACGTGGCCATTCGGGGCCCGGATAGCGTGGATCGCTGGTACAACGGCCGGGCACTGGCCAGCTTCGAGAATACCTATGGTAGCCTGAAGCATAACGGAGTGGAGAGGTTAGGCCCCATCGTAACCCGCGGCGTCCTGATCGATGTGGCGGGACTCAGGGGTGTCGATTGCATGGGAAAGAGCGAGGAAATCACGGTGGCGGATGTGGAGGCCTGCATCCAGAAGGCCGGCATCGCCCCCATCGGAGAGGGCGATGCGGTTATCTTCCGCACCGGCTGGGTAGGCAAATACTGGAAGGACGCCAAGACGTTTGCCGCCACCACACCTGGCATCAATATCGAGGTGGCCAGGTACCTCATCGAGAAGAATGTGGGCATGACCGGCATGGACTCCTGGCCTATAGAGAACATCCCCTCGGCTGATCCCAAGGGCGCCTTCTACATCCACAACCTGCTGGAGACCATCAACGGCATCTGGAACATCGAGAACCTGAGCAGCGATACCCTGGGACAGATGGCCAAGGACGGGGTCTATGACTTTCTGTTCATCTACATCCCGGTGCCCTTGGCGGGTGCCACCGGATCGCCGGGCGAGCCCATCGCCATCAAATAGGCTCGAACCTCGAGGGTCGAAACCCTCTGATTCGAAAATACACAAACCCATAAGGACTCGCTTCTCAGCCTAAAATACTGGGGATTCCCTTCTAGAACCGGGGAATCCCCAGATTCTTTTTCTGCCCATCCGGAAAGAGGCTCAAAGGAGGTTGTAGCGGAGGGAGAGGGCCACGGCTTCCAGCCGGCTGTGAGCTTTCAGCTTGGAAAGGATGTTCTGGGTGTGGTTCTTGACCGTGGACGGGCTGATGCGGAGTTTCTCCGCAATTGCCTTATTCGAGGCGCCCGATGTTAGGAGTCGGAGGACCTCCAGCTCGCGAGCAGTGAACCCTTGGTAGAGCTTGAGAGATGCACTGAGAGGAGAAGATTCTATCTCGACCTGGTCGCGGTTCGGAAGGAGCCTGGTGGCGCCGGAAAGAAGCTGCCGGATAAACAGTTCCATCTCCTTCTTGTGGCTGGCATCCCGGAAGAGGTGGATCACGGCAAAGTCCTTCCGTCTGGGTGGCGCGACGATGATCGTCACGCTCAGCCAGATCTCTCGGCCGTCCTTCCTATAGGTCAGCAGGTCGTGGGTGGAGCCCAGCTCGCTCCTCCTGGCCAGGGCGCGGCCCTGACAGCCTTCCTGGCAGGTCAGGCGACCAGAGGAGTCCTTTCTCTCCCGAGGATCTCGTAGCACGGTCTCCCCAGGGCTTCCTGAGCCCGAAATCCAAGGAGTCTCTCGGCCGCCGGATTCCATAAGATGATCTTCCGGCTGCCATCTGCGGCCATGACCCCATCGGCGGTATTTCCAATCCATTCCCACGTGTCCGGCATGGCTGGGCTTTCCGATATGTTAGAAGTGGCTGGGGCCACCTTCGCCTCCAACAGCCACAGATCCAAGTCCCGGTCAAATTCCCGGAGGAAATCCTTGCCTCTCTCTATCCAGGCTGAAACGTCAGATCTTTGATTCGCAGCTGCACGTCTTGGGTTCCGCGATAGCTATTGATGGTAGGGCAAAAGGCAAGATCGATCCTTCCCGAAAACCCCTGAAGTTCCTCCAAGAGCCTGCCCATGCCGAATCCGATCGTCTCCATGACCTTTCCCTGCCCCCGCACCCTCATCTTCAGATGGTCATTTCCCACCTTCCGCGGATACTGCATCACCTGCAGACCCCGAGCAGCCAGAACCGGCTCCGGGTTTCCCAGCCCGTAGGGCTCCAGCATCTTCATCTCCGTGATCAACCTCAGGGAAAGGTCGCCCAATGAAACCTCTCCATCGATGCCGAGCTTGGGGATGAAATCCTCCTCGGACAAAAGGGTTTCCGCTTCCGCCTGAAATCGTTCGGAAAAGGCGGGGACCTTGTCGCGCAGGATGGTGAATCCCGCGGCCAAAGGATGCCCTCCGAAACCTTCGAGGAGGGGGGCACACCTCTCCAAGACCTGATTTATCGGAAACCCGGGAATGCTCCGGGCAGAACCTCGTCCCTTGTCGCCCCTCAAGGCGATGATGGCCACCGGACGATGGTAGGCATCCACCAGCCGCGAGGCGACGATGCCGATCACCCCTACATGCCACCGTTCAGAGCAAAGGCAGATCGCCTTGGGCAATTTCCCTGCTACACCCGCTATCCCGGTCACCTCTTCGATCGCCGCCTTCTCCATCGCCTGCCTCTCCTGGTTGAGCTGATCGAGCAACCGAGCCAATCGAGCCGCCTCGGAGGACGATGTTGTGCAAAGCAGCCGAAAGGCCAGATCCGCCTCTTGCACTCGCCCCGCCGCATTAAGCCGGGGGCTCAAAATAAACGCGACCTGACCCGCCGTCAGCTCCGATCCGGAAAGGCCCGTTGCCTCGAGCAGGGCCCGGATACCACTCTTCTCGGATTTTCCCAGTTGCTTCAACCCATGCCGGACAAGGATCCGATTCTCTCCCCGCAGAGGCACGACGTCGGCGATCGTCCCCAGGGCTACCAGGTCGAGGTGCTGGTCCATATAGCCGGAAAGCCCCATCTCTTCCGCCAACGCCTGGCACACCTTAAAAGCCACCCCCACGGCAGCGAGAGACTTAAAAGGATAAGAACAGTCGGACCGAAGGGGATTCAAAACGGCCCAGGCCGCAGGAACCTTTTCTCCGGCTACGTGGTGATCACAGATGATCATCTCCATCCCCAGTTCCCGGGCCAGCTCCTCCTCGCGGTGCGCATTGATTCCCTGATCTACGGCGACAATCAACCCCACCCCTTCCTCCTTGGCCCGGCGAATCGCCCCCTCTTGCATTCCATATCCTTCCCGTACCCGATCGGGGAAATAGGTCATCGCCTTCCCCCCTAATTCTTGTAAGAGGAACCACAGGAGGGCCACCCCGGTGATACCATCCACATCGTAATCCCCGTAGAGGAGGATCTTCTCTTGGTGATGAAGGGCTAAGCGCAGGCGAGCGACCGCCAGGTCCATGTCTTTGAGGAGCAAAGGGGAGTGAAGATCGGCTAAGGAGGGCGCAAGGAAGGTCCTGGCCTCTGTGGAGGTTTGGATCCCTCGATTCAGGAGGATCTGGGCCAGCAAGGGGTATATTTTCAGCTCGAGGGCGATCTGTTGCGAAACTGCCGGATCCGGGGTGCTGATGCGCCAACTTCTCATCCGAGCTGAAACCTAACGCTTCCGGCGAGCGGGAGGACTCACCCGAACCTTGGTATGCCATTCCAATACGAGGGCACTGGCCACGAAGATCGATGAAAAGGTCCCCACAATGATCCCCATGGATAGGGCGAGGGAGAAGTCCTGGAGGACCTCCCCTCCCAGAAAGAGGAAGGTGAGGGTCACCAGGAACACGGTGAGGCCGGTGACCATAGTGCGAGAGAGGACCTCGTTGATGCTGGAATTGATCAACAGAGCCAATGGGTCTTTGCGCCGGGATCTCAGGCTTTCCCGGATGCGGTCGAAGACCACGACCGTGTCGCTGAGGGAGTAGCCCGCCAGGGTCAACAGGGCGGTCACCAGCAGGAGATTGATCTCCTTTCCCATCAGATAAAAGATCCCAAACACCGCCAGGACATCATGGAGGGTGGCGATAGTGGCGGCGACACCGAACCGGAACTCGAACCGCCAGGCGATATAGATGAGGATTCCGAGCATTGAAAGGACGATCGCCCAAATCGCAGACCGACGCAGTCCTTTTCCGATCGCCGGTCCGATTTCGTCGCTGCCCTCCACCACGAAGGATCTTTCCGGGAGATTCGCCTTCAGGGCCTCCTGGATCCGGTCCACCATCCGCGCCTGCTGGACGAATTCCTTCTTCACCCGGATGAGGACCCGCGAGCTATCCGAGAACTGCTGCAGATTGCTCTCCGGGATGTCGGCCTTGCCCAGGGCATCCCTCACCTGCCCCACGTCCACCGGGCCGTCGAACTTCAACTTCACCGACGTGCCTCCGGCGAATTCGATGCCCAAATTGGCATGTCCTCGGACTACTTGAATGATGGCGAAGAGGCCCAAGAGCACTAAGATGCCGGAAAGGGCAAAGGAATAATAACGCTTTCCCATGAAGTCGATCTTGGTCTTTCCCAGGATTTCAATCATCGATCCTCCCCATCTCTCCTCAAAGCCGGAAGCAAGAGCTCCATAATGGACTTAATATATTGCTGCGAACAATGCGGGCCAAACGGAGGGCCCTGGCGAATGATACCCTCAAACACTGATCGTCTTCATCTCCCATTTGGTGGTCATCCAGTCGAGGACGGTCTTAGTCCCGATCAGGGCGGTAAAGAGGTTGATCAGCACTCCCAGGCTAAGGGAGACCGCGAAGCCCTTGATCGGTCCCGTCCCGAACTGGAAGAGGACCACGGCGGTGATCAGGGTGGTGATATGGGAATCAAAGATCGTAACGAAGGCCTTGGTGTAGCCGCTATCGATGGCCGAGCGCCCCGTCTTGCCCAAGCGCAATTCCTCCCTGATCCGCTCGAACATCAAGACATTGGTGTCCACGGCCATCCCAATGGTGAGGGCGATGCCCGCGATACCAGGCAGGGTGAGGGTCGCTCGAAGCCAGGAGAGGGTCCCCATCAACATGATTATGTTCAACAGGAGGGCGAAATCGGCTACCACCCCTGAGACGCGGTAATAGAAGACCATGAACAGGACCACCAATGCAGCCCCCACCAAGGTGGCCCGGAGGCCCATCCGAATCGAGTCCTGTCCCAGCGATGGTCCCACGGTCACGTTCGCGATGATCTTCACCGGTGCGGGAAGAGCGCCAGCCCGCAGCACGATCGCCAGATCCCGGGCCTCCTCCATAGTAAACCGTCCCGTGATCTGCGCCTTCCCGGAAGGAATCTTTTCATTGATGCGAGGCGCGGAGTAGATATTGTTATCCAGGATGATGGCCAGCCGGCGGTTCACATTCGCCCCCGTGATATCGGAGAAGATCTTGGCCCCCACTTTATCGAATTCTAACGAGACATAGGGCTCATTCATTTCGTGTCCAATCTGAATCTCAGCCGCAGAGATCGCGTCTCCGGTGAGAAGGGTCTTCTTCTGGAGCAGGAAGGGTATCGTGCTCACATGTCCCTTCGCGTCCGTTACCTTCTGGTACAGGACTTCGTCCCCATCGGGGGGATGCCCTGCCAGGGCCTCCTGCATGACCTTGGAATCCTCCCCTCGTTCATCCAGCAGCTTGAACTCCAGGAGGGCGGTTTTCCCGATCAAGTCCACCGCTCGCTGCGGGTCTTTGACACCGGGAAGCTGCACTACGATCCGTCGCTCCCCTTCCGGCACAATCTGGGGCTCACTAACCCCAAACTGATCTACCCGGTTGCGAATCGTCTCCAAACATTGACGGACCGCATACTCCTTAATGCGATTGACTTCTTTGGGCTTCAGACTCAGCAGCATCTCGGAAGCCTCCGCAGTGGGCGAAGCGTCCAAGGTACCGAAGCCTGAGATCAACTTGGAAGCAGCATCCCGTTGGTCGGGTTTCGCGAGCCTTAGGCGAATCTTATCCTGGCCCTCCCGCGCGATCCGTTCCAGGGCGATCTTCTCTTTCTCAAAGGCCCCCTTGATCTCACCAACCCATCTCTCCGTAGCACTCTCCACTGCCTTCTCCGATTCGACCTCCAGGACGAGATGGATTCCTCCTTGCAGATCCAATCCCAATTTCAGTTTCTCGTGGGGAAGGTGATCTCGCCACCAGATTGGGAAAGCCTCGAACCCAGGAAGGGAAGGCAGGATATAAAACAGGGCCAAGACCGTAGTAAAGGTCAGAAGGATGGCTCTCCATTTGATGGTCTTTTTCACCCTTTACCTCCTATTTCCGGATGGGGATCATCTGCCCCGTTTTCATGGAAAATGCCCGGCGAGCGCAATCCTCGCAGCCTTATGCGGGGTCAGCGAGCGGACTCGAAATAGAATTCAGCATTCCTTACATTTCGGGATCTCCCGCTTTTTGGGCGATCCAAAAATGCATAGCGAGTGCAATCCTCGCAGCTCTGCGGCGGCGGCGTTTCAATCATGTCGTTTTCCGACCCGGTACCGGGAATCTCGTAGCCGTCCCTCATTTGGGGACCGATTCCAATGAGGCATGTATAAAATGGCTATGTTGCGCTCCATCATTACCTGGCTCGATCCCATACGCAAGATTATACTGTATAAGGCATCCCTGGAGAAAAAGCAACGGAAAACTTCTTGCTTCCTGAAATGCTCAGTCCGCAAGAACCCGGATCTGAAGGAAAGGCCCTTCTCGCAGCCCATCGATCCTCGCCCCTTTGCTGGCCATGACTGTCAAATACTCGGCGATCTCCGAGGTGATCTCCTCCCCGGGAACCAAAAGGGGGATTCCCGGAGGATAAATGGTGACGATATCGGAGCTGACTCTCCCCCCCGATTCTTGGAGATTCAAATACTCGTGGGGAGCGAAATAGGCTTCTCGGGGAAGGACTCTCAAAGAGCCCCCCACCGGAGGGAAGACCACCTCGATAGCGCCGTCGCCCCTTTGGAGGTGATCCCCTGCAATCTTCTCCAGGCCGGCTACCAGGCGATCCAGATCGTCTTTGCGATCTCCAATGCTCACAATGATCAGGAGGTTGAAGAGATCGGCCATCTCCACCTGCACATCCGATTCGTTGTTGAGGACAAGGGAGGCCTGAAAACCGGTTATGCCTAAAGCCCTCGCGGAAACGGTCAATTTCGTTACATCCAGGTCAAAGCCCGGGTGCCCTTGGATTTCGGCCCTTCCAAGACAAGCAATGCCATCGATCCTCCTGATCTGGGTCCTCGCCCCTTCCGCCAGATGAATAGCCTTATCGAGAAGCTTCCGGCCCTCAGTGGCCATCTGCATACGGGCCAAATCCAAGGAAGCCATGAGGACATAGGAGGGACTGGTGCTTTGCATCAACTGCAATACCCTTTGCAGGCGGCCCAAGTTGACTCCGTTTCCCTTCACGTGAAGCATGGAGCTCTGCGTCATGCCGCCCAGAATCTTATGGGTGCTTTGGACGCACAGATCAGCTCCTGCTTCCAAAGCGGGGGGGGGAAGGTCCGGGTGGAACCTGAGGTGGGGACCATGCGCCTCGTCCACCAAGACGAGGAGTCCCCTTTTCCGGGCCATCTCGAAGATGGCAAGAAGGTCTGCGGTGACCCCGTAATAATTAGGACTGGTGATGATCAAAGCCTTGGCTCTCGGATTTCGGCGCAAGGCGGATTCGACCTTCTCCGGACTGACGTTCAAGGGGATTCCCAGATCCTCATCCCACTCCGGGGCAAAGAAATGAGGGTATGCCCCGGCCAGAATGATTCCCGCCAGGATGGACTTGTGGGCATTCCGGGCCACGAGTACCTCATCCCCTGGGTTACAGGTCGCCAGGACCATGGCGTGATTGCCCACCGTGGTGCCGTTGATCAGGAAAAAGGAGTGATCCGCTCCATAGGCCTCTGCGGCAAGCTCTTGGGCTTCCTTGATTACCCCCACGGGCTTTTGCAGGCAATCCACCTCATCCAGGGTGGTAAGATCGATGCTGAAGATCTTGGAACCCACGAACTTCTTGAAGCGGGTAGAGATTCCCTTACCACTTTTATGCCCGGGAGTATGAAACGAGACCTTGCGCGATTCTGCAAGGCTGACCAGGGCATCGAACAAAGGGGTCTTAAATTGCCTCTCGGGGACCATTCTCTAAAGAGATTTCAACCAATGGTAGGTGAAGAGAGGGGCATTGTCCTCGATGATCCGCTCTTCACTGGCGAGGCGAATCCGGACATGCTTGGGAAGAGAGAAGATACTCTGGTGGGTCAGACTGTCATAGAAGCGAAGCTCACCTCGGATTCGGGCCTTGATGGACTCATCGATTCCCCGGAGGGAGGTCGGATTGATCCCTTTATCCGGGGATGCCATGCAGAAGCCCCATGGAATGCAGAAGCTGGGAACAAAAGCTACATAAGGGCTCACCGAAGGAAAGACGGACTTCAGGGTGTTATGCACCCCCGCAAAACATTCTCCTCCTACGCAGCTCACGCTGCCGGCCTGCAGGGCGATTACGCCCGGCGGATTGAGCCTCTCCTTCACCACCTCGTAGAATTCCCGGGTAAAGAGGAGATAAGCAGGGCCTTCCTGCACCGGCTCCGAGATGTCAATCAGAATCACGTCGAAAGTCTCAGAGGTCTCTTCCAGGTATTTTCGAGCATCGGTGAACTTCAGCTCCACCCGCGGATCTTCGAAAGAGCCCTGGTGAAATTCCGGAAGCAGCTCACGACATTTAGACACGACCTCTCGATCGATGTCCACCATCAAAGCCCTTTTTACGGAGCGATGCCGCAAGACCTCCCGCAGAGTGGCGCCCTCACCACCACCGACGATAAAAACCTGCTGGGGATTGGGATGAGATAACATCGCTGGATGGACCAGGGCTTCATGATAGATGAATTCATCCGCCATGGTGGATTGGATCCTTCCATCCAGGACCAGGCATTTCCCATAGCTTCCCAGTTCTAAGATGTCTATGCTCTGGAACTCGGTGCTGCCCGTATAAAGGAAGTTTTCGATGCCGATAATGTGTCCTTCATTCGGGCTCTGCGCCTCAATAAGCCAACGATAGTTCTTTATAGGCATCCGCTGCCTTTTCCTCGCTCGATCCTGCCTTGTGGGAGAACCCTCTTACGTTCTTCCCAATCAATCCCCGCCTTACTTCCACCACGGACATGTTCTTGCATTTCAATTTCAGTGCAATATAATCAGCGGCAACCTCCGGCCGTAGGAGATCTCCGCAAGTGAAGATATCGACTGCAGCGTATCGATATTCTGGCCAGGTGTGAATCGAAAGATGGGATTCTGCAATGACTACCACTCCGCTGACTCCAAAAGGGGAGAACTCGTGAAAGCTCACCCCCACGATGGTCGCATTCGCCACCTTGGCTGCAGAAACCATAGTCTCACGTATCAGGTCAATGCTTTTGAGCGCCTCTGGGTCACATCCATGTAACTCCACCAATAGGTGTTTCCCAAGTGCTTGCAATCGCTTTACCCCCTTTTTCAGCGTTCTAATTTTAGCTGCTTGCTGGTCTACAAAAACCTGGTTCCGGCACTCATCCAGAACCTCCAAATTGGGCCACTCAACGATTCTCTGGATTCTCCCTCGAGCGGCCCCATACAGCACAGCATAAAATTGGAGGCTGTATTCTACATCCTAACCTTCTTTGCTCCGAAGGGGAGTCTTCAAAAGTATCGATGGGACGGGGATTTGCTCAGGCCAACCCGTCCGAGACTCGAAAAAATTCTTACAGGGTTTATACCCTATTTAGTCAGAATTGCAAGAAAAAAATGGAGATGGACATAATTTTTTCGCGGAGGCTTCCCTGAGAGTATCAGGAGCGCTCCTGGCAATCTCCTAAGGGCATTGCACATTCCCTGAAAAAGAAGTGGAAATGGCGGCCTTACCTCGCTATAATCCCTTTCGATTATGAGTGCTGGGGTCGAAGGCAAGGGAGGGCTATGTCGGAGTCAGAATCTTTCCAAAATCCCAGGCTTCCCTTTTGGCGCAGGTTGGGACCGCCTGCCTCGATCCTGCTCTTGGTTAGTGTGCCTCTCGTCCTGTGTCCGCTCTCTACCGACCTCTACAACGTGCCAAAATTTTTCCATCTTCAGGCAGGGGTGCTATGCCTCCTTCTCCTTTGGTTGAGCAAGCCGCGGGAGGAAGGCAAGTTCCCCCTAACCTACTCCCCTCTTTCCCTTCCCATCTCCCTTTTCTTTCTGCAGGGCTCTCTCTCTCTCATCAAGTCACACAATCCTTATGAGGGAAGTCTCCTTCTTTTTCGCCTTCTCCTCCTCATCCTTTTTTTCCATTTTCTCCTCGATGCCGTGACTGCCGAGATCCAGATCGATAACGCCATTAGCGCGCTCATTATCACGGCCATTTTCATTTCTATCTATGGTCTATTACAAGGATGGGGAATTGATTTCCTCAAATTAGAACGCCGTTTCGTGCCTGTGTCCACCCTGGGCAACACTGGCTTCGCTGCAGAGTTCCTTATCATGATCCTGCCCCTCTGCATGGTCCGTCTCCTCCTTGCTCCTTCCTTCTCTGGCCGAATCTTTTACTTTTCCGGCTGCGTGTTGCTGATCTTCTTTCTTTTTCAGACTCGATGCCGCGGGGGGTGGATAGGGGTAACGGGTGCCTGCCTCTTTATGCTCTTTTTCTTAGAGAGCAGGCGCCGGAGGGACCCGAAACTTCTTCCTATCGCCTCCAGATCCATTTTTCCTTTTGTCCTGCTGTCCCTTCTCCTTTTAGGGCTCTGCATTCTTTTCTGGCCGCAATCTTTCTCTCAAGGGCTTGCTCGCGTCAGGTCGATCTTCGATCCTTCTTACCCCACGAATCGCATACGAATCCTCATCTGGCAAGAGACGGCTCGGATGGTGGCTCAACACCTTTGGCTGGGGGTAGGGTTAGGAAATTTCGAGTTCGAATTTCCCGCTTTTCGCAGCCTGGAGGAATGGATCATATCTGAGAGGCTTCCCGTAGCCGAGGCTCATAATGATTATCTCCATATGGCTGCCGAGATGGGGATCCCCGGTCTCATTCTATTCTTTTGGCTCATGATCTCTCTGTTTGCGGTAGTCACTCGCGTGTTGAGGAAAGCCACCTCCCCTAATACTTACCTGAGAGTGCTATCCATATCAGCAGGCCTGGTGGCCATCCTGATCTATGCCATTTTCGGATTCCCCTTCCGGAATCCGGTCCCCTCCCTGTACTTCTGGGCCTTTATGGCATACCTTTCGGTCGAGGATAAGCTCATGAACAAGGATAACCCTTCGCGGATGGTGAAGGGAATCAGCTACCTTGTAGTGTGGCCGGTCGCCCTTATCTTATTGGTCCTCTCCCACCCCCTCACCCTACAATGGTTCTTGGGTGACCTGCATCTGAGAAAGGCCAGAGTCTTTCTGGCTCAGAGGGAGGGGGATTTGGCTCTGGCCCAATATCGAGAGGCCATCTATCATTACTTTCCTTTCCATTATCAGCACAAGCTCAGATCTATCAGTTTGGATGAGGGCAGGCTCTATAGTCAGTTAATAGACCAGCATCGCCTCGCCCTGCTCTCCGAACCCGGCAATGCCAAGCTCCATATGGAGCTTGGAAGTACCCTATTGGAACTGGACAGGCTCGAGGAAGCCGCATCAGAAATGCAAAAGGCCCTGAGCTTGGATGACGAAATCTGGGAGGCCCGCGAGAAATTGGGGCTCATCTGCTTGCGGAAGAACAACCTGGATAAAGCGACGGCCCAATTTCGGGAGCTCATCCGCAGACATCCCGAATCGGGGCGCGCTCACTTTTTCATGGGCATAGTCCTGTATCGGCGAGGATTCTTGCCGGAAGCCCGGAGAGAATGGGAGACCACTCTACGCCTTGATCCAAGCCTGAGCGCGGCGCAACATCTTTTGAGGATAACGACGGAGGGGAGAAACTAGCAGATTTTCCTTGATTTTTGGTTTGTTGTTGGTAAACTGCGCCCCAAATAGAGGGTTTGGCAAAGGTCAATCTTATCTTCCTTTTTCTTCTCAATAACTTACAGCTATGGGACTGAGAAATAATCGGGGCCTGACCCTGCTGGAGTTGATAATCGTCCTGCTGCTCATCGGCCTGGTGGCTGCGGTGGCGGTCCCCAGAGCGATCGACCTCATGGGACCCTCGAAGAAGACCCTCACCGAGAAGGAATTGCTCAATCTGAAGCGCGCTATTGTGGGAAATCCGGATCTGGTGGCCGCTGGCGGCTACAGCCAGAGAGGGTATGAAGGAGATGTGGGTGCTTTGCCCAACGCACTGACGGACCTGCTGACTAAGCCGTCTGGGGTTCCCAATTGGGACCCCTGGAACAAGAAGGGCTGGAACGGCCCCTATATCGATGACCGATCGGGAGATTATCTCAAGGACGCGTGGGGAACCAATTTTGTCTATAGCAGAGCCTCCCGGGCCATTACCAGCTACGGTCCAGACAAAGCTCCGGGCGGCGGGGACGACATCATTGTCCAATTCTGATCATGCACAGAGGTAACTCTTCATGATCCACCGGGGACTGAGGGACGAAGCGGGCTTCACCCTCATCGAGGTGATCCTGGTCATCGTCCTTCTGGGGCTCCTGGCCGCGGTGGCAGCCAATGTAGTGACCAATGCGGCCAGCCAAGCAAGGTTCGACGAGACGAGAAAGGAGATGGACAGCCTCAAGTACGCCATCATTGGAAATCCCGAGCTCGTCAATGAGGGCATTCGGGCGGATTTCGGCTTCGTCGGAGACATGGGCCGGCTGCCCAATAGCCTGGATGAGCTGGTGAATCAGGGTGCCCTTCCCGCCTGGAACTCCAGCACGGGGATGGGATGGAATGGTCCTTACATCAAGGGCAACTTCCAGGAGAATCCGAACGATTACAAGGTGGATGCGTGGGGCAATAATTATAGCTACGATAGTGGTACCGGGGTGATCACGAGCCTCGGTGGGGACGGGGCCGCCGGGGGAAGCGGCTTTGACGCCGACTTCTCCACCAATAACCTCACCTCGCCTACCAATGAAAGGGTGGGAACCGTTACCGGGAGGGTCACAGATACCCTGGGGAATCCCCTCGCTAATACTGCGTCCGCCACCGTCACCGTGAGGGTCTACTACCCCGTTAACGGTTCCTCCACCAGCACCACCACCAATACCGACGGGGATGGATATTACACCTTCAACGGCCTCATCCTCGGGCGGAGAAAGGTAGAAGTCTCCGTCACCCAGGGCGCTTCCACCACCACCTACCCGTCCAAGGTCGCCATCGTCACCTCCACCCTCCCTGCCAAGCTCGATTTTCAGATCCCCATTGACACCACCGTTCCCAACGTGCCGACTGGCGTGGCCGCAACCCGCGCAGCCCTGGACCGGATCAATCTCACCTGGACCGCCCCCTCTACCAACACGGACGGATCCCCCCTGCGAGATCTGGCCGGCTACAATATCTATCGCAGCAGCACCACTCCCTTTACCCCCTCGCCTTCTACGCTCCTGGCGAGTGTGGGATTGGTAACTTCTTATTCCGATAGCACCCTGCGCGCCGCCGTCCCCTATTACTACCAGGTCCGCGCAGTGGACAAGGCCAATAACGAGAGCGCCTCCTCCGCCCAGGCCAATA
>Ga0315275_10003815_pt1 | contig 13968 bp, 16 predicted proteins | sample YL17G03_0_MG_FD_205557 | JGI IMG/M metagenome (GOLD analysis project Ga0315275, IMG submission 205557) | Sediment microbial communities from Yellowstone Lake, YNP, Wyoming, USA - YL17G03_0 | ecosystem: Environmental > Aquatic > Freshwater > Lake > Sediment | place: USA: Wyoming | collected... | reverse complement strand
AAGGAACGCCTCGGCATCCCGTTTGATCTTCGCCAGGATCATGGCGGAAATTTCAGGCGGGGAATATTCCTTGTCCTCCATCTTGACGCGCACATCCCCATTTTCGGCGGGGAGGGCTGTATACGGTACCCGCGGCAGGGTGCGCTGCACTTCAGGATCTTCATATTTCCGACCCATGAAACGTTTAATAGAAAAAATGGTGTTCTGGGCGTTGACAATGGCCTGGTTTCTTGCCACGCGCCCCACCAGTCGTTCGTGGTTCTTGTTGATCGCCACCACCGACGGCACCAGGCGCTCCCCTTCTGCTGACGAAATGACGACCGGTTCAGCCCCCATCATCACCGCGCCAACAGAATTTGTAGTCCCCAGGTCAATCCCGATGATTTTTGACATAAAAACATTCTCCAATAAATATGGTTGGTGTGTTGTCGTCCCGCACCCTACTGCGCCACCCTTACCTGCGCCGGACGCACCACCCGGTCACCCAACATGTACCCATTCTGCACTACGGCGATAATCTGTCCGCTTTGGTGGTCCTCGCTGGGTTCCTGCATGATGGCCTCGTGGAAATTGGGATTGAATATCTGCCCCTCGGCTTCTATCCGTTTCAGTCCCTCGGCTTCCAAAATGGATTTTAGTTTCCGGTAGATCAATTCGATGCCGTCCACCCACGCCAGGTCGGCCGGGCGTGTGGCCAGGGCCCGTTCCAGGTCATCCAGGATTGGCAAATAGCGTTTGATGATGCTGCCCAATGCATTTTGGTACGCCCCGTTCTTTTCACAGTCGACACGCCGCTTGTAATTCTGGAATTCAGCCACTGCTCGCTGCCAGCCATCTTTATATTCTGCCACCTGCGCCAGGGCTTCCACCAGTTGTTTTTCGAGTTCCAAGATCACGGGTGAAATCTCCTGCACCGGTTCGGGTTGGACGACCTCCTCGTGCGCGGCAGCCTCTTCCGGGACGGCCTTTGCCTCGGTTGCAGGGTGATGCAATTTCTCTTTCTTACTCATTTTCTTCTCCTACCATTGTTTCAGACACCAGGCCGCTGAGCAGATCGGCCATGAAGCGCACAGTGGGGATGGTGCGCGCATATGGCATGCGCATCGGTCCAAAAACTCCCAGCGTTCCCGTAACCATCCCTGGTATGCCGTAGCGCGCCAGTACCACCGAGCATTGTTTTAACTCTTCCCATTTCCCCTCGCCTCCAATTAATACCTGCACACCTCCCACTGTGGCATTGTTGGTGGTGCGATCCAAAAGGTCCTGCAGCAGGGACCGCTCTTCAAAAAGATGCACGGCCCTGCGGGCATCGTCAGATTCAAGGAATTCTGGTTCGGAGAGCACGTTGGTCAAACCATCCAGGAAGATCTCCCCGGAAACCCTCTTTTCGCTGCGATTCATATCCTGGAGTACCAGGGTCAGGATGTCCTTTTCAAGAGAATCAGCCCGTTGTGGGATGGCTGCGATTTCTTCGGTGTTCTTGCCCAGGCATATCTGGTTCAACCTGTCAGCCGCGGCAGACAACCGTTCCTGCATCACAGGTTCAGCGAGGGTCAGGATTTGCTGGCTGACCTCCCCCCCGGTCATCACCAGCACCATCAGCACCTGCCGTCCCTGGGTGGAGATAAGCTCCACGTGTTTGTGTCGGCTGCGCTCGGAATGGGGCGCGGTCACGATGGAGGCGGCGCGAGAATGCTGCGCAAGGATGGAGGCTGCCAGTGGCATCCACTGCTCCACGTCCTGCCTGGCCTGGTGAAACTGGTGCGAGATGGTATCCCGCGCCGGTTCCGGCAGGTCCGATGGATAAACCACGTGGGTGACGAAATAACGATAACCTTCCTCCGTCGGAATTCGCCCGGCTGAAGTGTGCGGCTGGCGCAGGTATCCGGATTCAGTTAATGCCGCCATTTCATTGCGCACCGTGGCAGTGCTCATGTCAAGTTTGTACCGTTCTACCAGGCGTGATGAACCGACCGGTTGTGCTGTTTCAGTGTAATGCCGCACAACCAATGCAAGGATCAGCCGCTGGCGTTCGGAAAGCTCATTCATAAATATCACTTCAATGTATTCATTTTTGATGATTTAGCACTCTCAAACTGAGAGTGCTAATTGGACGGGAATAATGATACCATGCCCTTTCGATGGGCGTCAATAAGAGGGGCGTTAGAGTTTTAAAGACGCTTTATCCAGCAATAACTTGTCCCCCGAAAAAAGGCTAATGCCGCCAAAATTGAAACTGGTTAAATCCCAGCAGTGCCAGTTGGAGAGGGATCTGCATGCGCATTGAAACCCAGCCCACCGCCAGCCAGAAAAAATTATTCACAAACGGCACATACCAAAGCAAAACAAAAACGGTCATCATGATGATGTTGCTATACTGGTCAATATTGAACCGGGTTTGCTTCGGAAGAAAAGGCGCCAGCGCACGATACCCGTCGAACGGCGGCAATGGAATCAGGTTTAACACCATCGCCGAAACCTGCATCAGCGCCAGGAATGCCAGCCCCGGCCAGATGCCGCTGGAACTGACCGGTAAAATGTTCAGGATGATCCCCAGGATAATTGCCAGCACAAGGTTGGCAGCCGGTCCGGCAAGGGATACGGCACTCTCCCAGCGTTTGCTGCGCAGCCTCCAGGTCTCGATATAGACCGCGCCGCCGGGCAGTCCGATCCCACCAAGAAGCAGGAAGATCATCGGAAGAACAATCGAATAAACCGGGTGGGTGTACTTGAGCGGATTAAAGGTCAGGTAGCCTTTATCTTTTACACTGGTGTCCCCACCGAAATATGCCACAATGGCATGTGAGAACTCATGCAGGCACAGCGTAAAAATCCATCCGACAATGACAACTATGAAAGTGGTTGCTTTTGCCATCAGATGTCCTTGTAACCTTGCGGATGAGTGCGGTGCCAGTCCCAGGCGGTGGAAATGATGTCCTTCAGATCAGGATGATCCGGGGTCCAGCCCAGCTCGCGGCGGATCTTTTCAGACGAAGCCACCAGCCGCGGCGCGTCGCCGGGACGGCGTGGGGATTCACGGATCGGAATTGGGTGACCGGTTACCTTGCGGGCGGTCTCGATCACCTCCCTGACTGAATACCCGTTCCCGTTGCCGAGGTTAAACACCAGCCAGTCGTTTCTTCCCAGGGCTTCCAGTGCCAGCAGGTGCGCCGAGACCAGGTCGGCGATGTGGATATAGTCACGGATGCAGGTGCCGTCGGGAGTAGGATAATCCGTCCCGTAAATGGATACGGCGTCGCGCTGGCCAAGGGCAACTTGCAGCACCAGCGGGATGAGATGCGACTCGGGCTGGTGCGCCTCGCCGCGCCCGGGCATGGCGCCGCAGGCGTTGAAGTAGCGCAATGAGGCAACGTGCAGTCCATGGATTCTTCGGTACCATTCCAGGGCTTGCTCGGTGGCGAGCTTGGTGAAACCATAAGCATTTGCCGGACCAAGAGCCGATTCTTCGTTCAACGGTTTATCATCGGAAGCATATACTGCTGCCGAGGATGAGAACACGAATCGTTTAACTCCTGCACGTGACGCAGCTTCGATCAATCCAAGGGAATGGACCAGGTTGTTTTTAAAGAATTTGCCGGGGTCTTTCATTGATTCGCCTGCCTCAATGAATCCTGCAAAGTGCATCACCGCATCGAATCTATCCGAGGCCAGGGCTGCCGTTAATGCCGGGGGGTCGCCAAGGTCTACCTGGATGAAGCGCGCCGCCGCGGGTACGGCGGCCCGGTACCCGGTCATGAGTGAATCGTAGACCGTGACGGTATGTCCTGCATTGAGAAGGGCTTCTGCGGTGGCCGATCCGATGTATCCTGCCCCGCCGGTAACAAAAATATTCATGGTTTCTCCAGTGGGAAAATTATACCCGTGACGGTGCCAAATTGCTCCTTTTTACCTTGGGAGTGCACAACAGACTTAATTGGCAATATGAAAAACCATCCCGAATGTTGCTGTCGGGCGCTCCATTTGCTCGAAATAAACCTTCGGGACGGTTCGCGTCAATCCTTCTCGTAAGCCAATTTCAGTTTTTCAATATCCAGTTTTTTCATTTGCAGCATGGTTTGCATGGCCCGCTGTGAACCTTGGCGATCCCCGCCGCCCAACAACCCGCCCAGACAAGAGGGGACGATCTGCCATGATAGGCCATATTTATCCTTGAGCCACCGCACTGACCTTCTTCGCCGCCCGCGGTGAGTTTTTGTCACAGCGCATCCACTTCGGATTGGGTCTCGCAGTTGACGAACATGGAACCGGCCAGCAGGTTGACCATGGGTGCGCTGCCGTCCACCAGTTTACGCTGCAGGGTGGTGAGGGTGTCGCAGGAAACATACAGGGCCGAGTACTCGGTCAGGTGGCTGCCGGTGGCCAGGCAGGTGAGGGCGTGGATGCCTTCATGCACGGCCACATTCAGGCTGCTGGAGATGGCCGAGATAGCGATGATGGTCAGCCTATCGCTGATGGGTTTGCTGGGGGAAGTGGGTTGGGTTATGGGAGGATTCCTTTAAGAAATGGAAAATAGCGAAGCTGGGTTTCCGTACCGGTATGCCTGGCGGGGGCGATCTTGATAATCACCATCGCGTCAAAGGTCTGTTTTCTTGCGTCTGACGGCCAGCAGGGTAATATCATCTTGGCGTTGTGCGCCGGCGGAAAAAAGCTCGTGTTGTTTATAGATTTCGGTCAGAACGGAGATTAAAGCCTGGTCTCCTGAAAACAAAGGAATCAGTTCCTCCACGCTTAAATTATCACCAGCCGGATTGGTTGTGTCGGTGAGACCATCGGTATAGGCAAACAAGATATCCTCAATCTCAAAGGATATTTTCGTGGTTACATACTCTGCATCGGGTATGGCGCCCACTGCAGGTCCTGTCGGGGTCAGAAATTTCTTTTTCCCATGCTTGTTGATCAGAACAGGCGGCAGGTGGCCACCGTTGATATAGGTTAATGAGCCAGTATGTACATCGAGTATTCCAAAAAAGAGGGTGGCGAACATGCCTTTGCTCCCATGCGTTTCTGCAATGTAATTATTGGTGATCAAGATGGCATTTTTCAACTGCGTTTCAGCCGAGAACCGGCCGGCAATCTCTGCATGGGAGTAGGAATCGATGCTTGCCACGACGCGAATCAAACTGCGGAATAGGGTCATGAATAACGCCGCCCCCAGCCCCTTGTCGCATACATCCGCGATCACCAGCCCGATCTTGCCTTTGGTCAATTCGAATACGTCGTAGAAGTCACCGGCAACCTCGCGGGCCGACCTGAGCGAAGCGGCGATCTCCCATCCCTTGGGCTGGGGTAATATCTCCGGCAGAAAACTTGCCTGTATGTCGCGACCGATCTCGAACTCATGTTCGAGCGCCCTTCGATACAGATGTTCCTGTTCCCAAAGGCGGGCGTTTTCAAGGGCAACGTTCATCGATGCGGCCAGGGTCTGCAGGAAACGTACATCGGATTGGGTAAAGGCGTTTTCCTGTTCGACATTTTGCAAACTCAAGATCCCGGTCACTTGATCGCCGACCAGCATGGGCACACCGAGCCAGGATTTGGGGGTGATGGTTCCGGGCAGGGTGGGTTGACCGAGGCGTGCAGCTTCTTCGGCAACATGGGTGTTGATGAGAACGGGCTGCCGGGTCTGGACGATCTGCGTGCGGAATCCGCGGATGGGGAAATGGCCGGGTGCATACACGCGCTGGCCCTGTTCGATCGCATAGCGGTGTTCAATGGTAGCGGTTTGAGGGTCATATGTGGAGATCATCACGACCTGGGCGCTGAAGATGTCGCGGATCTTGTCCCCGATCAGATCGTAGATCGATTGGACTTCGAGGCGCGAGGCCAGGGCCTGCAGGGCGCTGTTAATGATCGTCAGTTCCGCCTCGCTCTGGGCAAGTTTCTCTTTCAGGCTGGAAATTTCATTCCTGAGCAATGCCTGGTCGGACATGGGTGTACTCCCGCTTAAAAATGAGACAGGCCCAAAAGGCGCCATTTTGGCATGGAGGATGAAAATTTTAACACAAAGTGCAAGAAAGAAGAACGAAAAGTTTTTGGCTCATTGGGAATTATCGGGAAAAAGGCACATATGGGGGTCAGCCTGCGAACAAGCGGTAGCCTTCCAGGTCGAGATAAATGCGCGGGAAAAAGTGCTCCCGGTCGAAAATGCCATAGCAGCGTCGTTTCAGTATCTTGAGCTTGTTGTTGAAACCTTCCACGAAGCCGCTGTTCTCGCGTCGCACAAAATAATTGGTGATCTCTTTCCACCAATTATTCAAAGTATTCAAGAAGTCATTGAAGCACTTCAACTTACTTCGCTTTACCCGTTTGATCCAAGTACGGATCTTTTCTTGGGAATCAGATTTGGTAAGCGGCTGTTCAAAGATATTGGTCAACCGAAGAACTGGTACGCGGCCTAATGCCTGAAAACCGCGACAAATCTTACCCTACTGCCAATAAGATGCTGCACTCCTTTCAAAGCGATGCCTTGGTGATTGTCCATCCCCCCGATGGTCGAGAGAAACTCCATTATCCGAAGTTGCGCCCTGTTCCGCAGCGGATCTGGGACATCATGCAACTCTCCTGGCCGCCAGTGCCAACCCTGGATTCAGGGTAGCGGAAAATAAGTAGATACACTCCTGATGCTCGTGCGGAGGATAGGGCAACACTGGAGAGCGACCTGAGCGCCGACACGAGGCCGGAGACTGGGCAGAGCGATCATCGCTCTGCTCTTTAATCTCTGCCCAGTTTTTGGCCGAAAGCGATAAACTCATGAGATGGTCGTACTCTCTGCTTGACGGGCACCCCCGTTACGCATTATACTCACGCCGTTCGGGGTGTAGCGCAGCTGGTAGCGCACCGCGTTTGGGACGCGGGGGTCGGCGGTTCGAATCCGCCCACCCCGACTGGACGCCGAGATCACTTGGACTCGGCGGTTTTTAATTAATCCAGTGCTGCAGGATATGCTACAATAGCTGTGAGGAATTTGCTATGCCGCGCATGAAATTGGATGGTGTCATCGAGGCTGTTCGATATACCCCGGGCGGGAAAATTGACTTGGTACGCGCCTATCAACGGCATGGCGTCGTTTGGTCAGATCGTATTTTGCTTGGACGCAAAGAATTATCCGCGCAGATCAGACAGGGAAAACATTTTGTGGTGGGCGAACGGAAAGCCTACCTGGGCAGTGTATTTACCACCGGCATCACTGTTCATCAACCGGAAGAAAATATCATCACCGAGGGTCAAAAAAGCACCCGCGACTTTTTGGCCGGAGTCCCGATTTTCTAACAGTTTTTCCAGGAAGGCTGTTCCATGAAGATCATTGACCATACACCATTCTTCAACAACGATACCGGTGAGATCAAGTTCCTCGACCGCCTCAACGCAACCATGAAATTCGGCACTGGCTGGATAAAGGAAGCGGAGGCGCAGAGACAGGTCATGACGGTGCTGGGCGGTGTACTGGATAGAAGCTTTACCCTCATGCGCAACGTTACCCCCCCGGGGCTGGATGCCAATTTCCCCCTTATCCTGGTCGGACCGACCGGGGTTTATGTCATGTATGTCACCCCCATCACCGGTATTTTCCGCGCCAAGGGCGACCAATGGGGCACCATTTCGGGAAATTCGTTCAAGAACGAAAAACCGAATTTATTGACCCGCACCGATACCATGGCGCGCGCCATCCAGGTGTTCTTGCAGCGCCAGGGCTATACCATGATAACCAGCGTGGAAGCCATCCTGCTCTGTTCCGACCCATCGGTCCACGTGGACACCATCCGGCCGATCATCCGTGTGGTCATGCGCGACGCCCTGGAGCGTTTCGCGGTTTCCATCACCCAGGCACGTGGCATCCTCAGCCCTGAATCAGTCCAGGATGTCATCCGCCACATCATGGTGCCTCCAAAACCCGTGGAGCCCAAGCCGGTGGAGATGCTTGATGCTGCCGGTCCCGGCATGTTCTCCGCCGAACCGGAGGATAATACACCCTTTCCGACCTTTGATTTACCCGAAGCTCCCACCCCGGCCTTGAGCAGCGAACCGGCTCCGCTTCCGTTTTCCGAAAAGGAGGTCTCATCATTTATAGATGAATCCGCCCCCTTCCCCAGCCTGGATATGCAGCCCCTATCATTTGGCAGCGACGCTGCACCTCTCCACGACCCGGGAATGCAGCCCCTGTCCTTTGGAAACGACTTTTCGCCCCTCCCTGACGCCGGAATGCAGGCCCTGTCATTTGGTGCTGAGGCGGCTCCCGTGCCCGACATTGCATCTCCAGGGTCCGCCGGTACCTCGTCGCGCCAAAAATTCAATCAAAAGCAGTGGATATTTCTGATCGGCATGTTTGTCATCTGGTGTTTATTGATCGCTGTTTTCATTTTCCTGGTCATAAAGGATCAAGGGTCCTTTCTAAGAAGCCTATTGCCTTGAACCCCCCATTCCTTTCCGTCATCATACCTGCATATAATGAAGAAACCCGCCTGCCCCGCGCCCTGGGGCAGGTCTTTGCATTCACGGAACACCAGGATTATGCCTCCGAAGTGATCGTGGTCGAAAATGGCAGCCGGGACCGCACCCTGGAAGTGGCGCAGGGTTTTTCTCGTGACCATCCCAACTTGCGCGTCCTGCATGAAGAGCAGCCGGGCAAGGGCCGTGCCATCCGTCGCGGTATGCTTGAAGCACGCGGCGAATATCGTTTTTTCGCCGATGTTGATTTTTCAATGCCGGTGGAAGAGATTAACCGCTTTCTTCCGCCTGCCTGTAAAAGTGACATCGCCATTGCCTCACGCGAAGCTCCCGGCTCGATCCGTTACTACGAACCCTCCTACAGGCATTTCGTGGGACGCATATTTAATTTTTTCATCCGGGCACTGGTCCTGCCAGGACTGCAGGACACGCAGTGTGGATTTAAATGCTTCCGGGGTCCGGTTGCTGAAGATGTTCTCCGCTTCCAGACCCTGACCGGCTGGTCTTTTGATGTGGAATTGCTGGTTATTGCCCGCCGGCGCGGATACTCCATCACAGAGATCGGGGTTCCCTGGTACTTCACGGAAGGCAGCAAGGTAAATGTTGTGCTTGACTCCTGGAGAATGTTTTTTGACCTCCTGGCTGTTCGCCGCAACGCCAGGCGAGGCGTCTATGACGCCTAGTAGAAATTTGCATACCCTCCCGACCCTGGAATTTGAACGGATCTTATGGAAAAACGGATTCACCCGCATCGCCGGGGTGGACGAAGCCGGTCGCGGCGCCTGGGCAGGACCCGTGGCGGCAGGCGCGGTCATCCTGCCTGTCAACCCGAAACTTGTGCAGACCTTAAACCGGGTGCGGGATTCCAAGCAAATGACCCCCCTGGCTCGTGAGACTTGGGCTCCGCGCATCAAGGAATGCGCAGCCGCATGGGGGGTGGGCTTTGCTTCCGCTCAAGAGATTGACACGTTGGGGATCGTCGCGGCCACCAAGCTGGCTGCCTTGCGGGCGCTTAAAAACCTGCTCCCTGATTACCTGATCACGGATTACCTGGTCTTCCCGGAAATTGACCTGCCGCAGACCGCGCTGGTCAAAGGCGATCAACGTTCCCTTAGTGTTGCCGCCGCCTCCGTGCTGGCCAAGACCGCACGGGATGCCTTGATGCGCCAGTTGGATCGTCAGTATCCCGGTTATGGATTTCATCGGCACAAAGGCTATGGAACCAGTCTCCACAAGGAAGCGCTTGGAAAGTTGAAGGGTTGTGAGATCCATCGAAAATCATTTTCAATTTTTAGCTGAGATCCAAACCGGGTCCAATCCCTTTTATCACCGATAATTTCATTATTCCCAGAATACGATGCACAGGGTCTGCACCTGCTCCCGCTGATTCCCAAAGTTGGGTAAAAAAGGCACGAGGATGATTATCCTCGTGCCTTTCATTTTGGAGATGCCGGGTCAGGGATGACCGTTATGCGATCTTCTCAAACTTCTCCGCGGGTGTATTGCATACCGGGCAGTGACCTTCCATTGGACCCTCGTGGGTGAAGCCGCAGACCGGGCATACGTAATAGGTCACCTCGGGGGCATCCATGCCCTGGCTGAGCAGCTCACCGGCCTTGCGATAAAGTGCTTCGTGAACTTTTTCAGTTTCCAATGCCCATGCAAAGGACCGACCGGCGCGCTTCTCGCCTTCGGCGACAGCCTCAGCATTCATGGTGGGATACATGGTCACAACTTCATAGTTTTCGCCGGCGATCGCCACTTCCAGGTTTTCCGCCGTGGACTTGATCCCGTCCATGGCTTTCAAGTGATTGGTGGCATGCACTGTTTCAGCCGCGGCCGCCGCCCGGAAAAGTTTGGCGATCTGGGGAAAGCCCTCTTCATCGGCTTTCTTGGCGAAGGCCAGGTATCTTCGATTGGCCTGTGATTCACCTGCAAACGCGGTCTTCAGGTTATCCAAAGATTTCGTCATTTGTCTCTCCTTGTAATCTTGGGGATTCATTATTTCCTTTATTATACACAATTGTCCTCCACCAGGCGATTGACGCACGCAATAAGAACAGGTATGATAAAAATGCCTCAGGTCGGCTGGACGGTCGCGGTCTTGCGCTTCGGTGCAGGGTCGAGGAAAGTCCGCACTCTACAGAGCACGGCACCGGGGAAACCCCGGGGTGAGGAAACTTGCCGGATCGGGCCACAGAAAATAACAGCCGCTGAAAGGCGGTCATGGTGAAAAGGCGGTGTAAGAGACCACCGGCGTCTGCAGCAATGCAGGCGGCCAGGTAACCCCAGCCGGGAGCAAGGCCAAACAGGGACGAGATGCTGCTCGCATCGTCTGAGTTCCGGGTAGGCTGCCCAGAGAGATGATCGTCGAGGTGGAGCGTCGGGATGAAACTCTTCGGAGCGTAAACCGACATTTCTCCGCCGGACAAAATGCGGCTTATAGGCCGGCCTGAGGCATAATTTTTTTTCGTCCAATGGACGTTCATTGATGAACCAGGAATTATTTTCTGAAATTTCCGCCGAGCTCGACCGGGCCGAGAGTGCTCGAACCGGCGGGAATGAAGGCCTGGCACGCGTATGCGCTCGCCGGGCAGCCGGCCTGGCTGCCAGGGAATATTTAAGCCGGCACACTGCGAAGTACTCCAAACAATCCCGTGACGATTCCGAAAGCAAGAGTGCCTATGAAATTCTTAAAACACTGGCAGCCTTCCCGGGTCTCGCCCCGCACCTGAAACTGGCCGCCGTTCATCTGACCTTGCGCATCAACGAGGAATTCCAACTCCCCCCGGGAATCGACCTGATCGCCGATGCACGGAAACTTATTGGAGGATTGAAATGAGCGCAGCTGATATGATCGTCCTGTACGGGACCTCCTGGTGCGGGGGCAGCCGCCGCTGCCGGCTCCTGCTTGACCGCTGGAATATACCCTATCAATGGATCGATATCGATCGGGATGAAAAAGCGGCGAAATTCGTCGAAAGCGTGAACAATGGTCACCGCAGCGTCCCGACCATCGTCTGGCCGGATGGCTCCAAGCTGACTGAGCCCAGTGATGCAGAACTTTCAAAAAAGCTGGGTGTAAACACATAACCTGGAATGCACCTTTTCCTATTCCCTATATATCCTGGAATCAAAAAAGCCCGGAGGATGACCTCCGGGTCTATTTTTATCCGTGAATATCAGGCAGTCCGATTCTTTCTCAGCAGGGACATCAATACGCCCCCCACGACCGCCATGAAAACAGCCAGGGAAATCAAGCCAGCAATCACCATGGAAATGACGTGCCAGTTGGTCATCCTTTCCACCAGTGCAGCCCGATTCCCCATTTGGATGCGCGCAGCAACTCCATGCACAAATTCCTTGCTCGGCTTGATCGGCTTAAGAATCCCCGATAACCGGTTTTCCATGAAATTGATTATTTCCATGGATCGGTCGCCGAATTGGTTCATTTTGGTATGCATGCCTTTCTCTCCCTTAAAAAATCCTTCAAAGTTCTGCCGCCAGGTCTCTCTATTCTCCCAGGTCAAACCCCCCCAATTCATCTCTCAGGGACAACAAGGTTCGGTGATACAGGCTCTTCACCGCGCCTTCACTGCGGTTCATGGTTTCTCCGATCTCGGCGTTCGACATGTGCTCAACAAACTTCAAAATGAGCAAATGTTGTCGTTCTGCGGGCAGGTGCCGGATCATGCGCAACAGCGAATCCCGCTCCTGGGTTTGGATCAGCGCCGCTTCGGGTGCCTCACCCTTGTAGTGAATGGTCGGAACGTCGGAGAGCGGGATTTCCTGGTGACGGCTGCGGTCGCGGTGCCAGTTGGCAACCAGGTTGTGCGCAATTCGGTACAGCCACGCCGAGAATGGCACTCCGCGATCGGTATAAGTGTGCATATGATGCAGAGCCCGGTAAAAAACACGCGCGGTCAGGTCTTCAGCATCATGGACATTGCCTGTACGGTAGTAGACGTAGTTAAAAATCCGCTCTACATACCTCCCATACAGGACGCCAAACGCATCCAGGTCTCCTTGGGACGCTTGTGTTAAAATTTGCTGTTCTTCAGACTCCGGCACCTTGCATTCCTTACCGGAGGGTCTGCAATACATAACCCCGCCGGGTTTTGGAAGTTTCATGGCGAGTATAACATGATATAATTTTCGCCTCTTGGGAGTTGTTCCTGTTCCTAATGAACACCCCGGTCTTTGGGGATGACAGGCTTCGACGGAAGAGGCTGGTCCCGGAATGCGAGCCGAGAGGCGCCGACCTCGTGAACTCAGCGCAAACAATCAAGTGCCAACCGCACTTCCTATGCCGCCATGCCCCTCGCTGCGTAAGCAGTAGAGAGTAAACGGCCGGCCTCCCAGTGAGACCGCGTCCACCCGTCCCGTGCTCCACCCGGTGAAGGGATTGGGCGTCACAATGGTGGAGTGCCGCGCACGACGCCGCTATCTGCGCGAAAGAGAGCCTTCGGGTTCAAGCGGCTGGCCGCAGGTCAATTTTGCTGGTTGAGTGACCTGCAGCGACAACCTCAACCGGCTACGCTCGTAGATTTTCGAGGATCGAGTCTTTCGGACGCGGGTTCGATTCCCGCCATCTCCACCTTGACGCATCCCAGACTGGGATGCGTTTTTTTATTACAGGCACCCTTCCATGAGATGCCACCTGGCATCCCGAAGGGTTTCTGCTCTTAAGGCGGGTCTTGCTTCCATTCCAATATTTTTTCTACAAGATGTTAACGTTTTTCTTGCACCCATACAGTAAGCTATTCTCATCAGATATTAAAAGCGCATTTTGCGCCTGTGACTTTCTTGCCTAGGAGCTGGATATGGGAAAAATCATTGGGATAGACCTCGGAACCACCAACAGCGTGGTGGCTGTCATGGAAGGCGGCCAGCCGACTGTCATCACCACCGCGGAGGGCGGACGCTTGTGCCCCTCGGTGGTATCGTTCAACAAGAACAACGAGCGCATGGTGGGTCAGACCGCCAAGCGCCAATCGGTCATTAATTCAGAGAATACGATCTACTCCATCAAGCGGTTCATGGGGCGTCGTTTCGACGAAGTGGAGACCGAGCGTAAAATGGTGCCCTACGCGGTCGTCGCAGGGCCTTCCGAAGAAGCGCGCGTGAAGATCCCCGTGACCAACCGCGAGTACAGCCCCCAGGAAATTTCTGCCATGATCCTGGCGAAACTAAAGGGGGATGCCGAGGCTTACCTTGGTCAGACCGTGACTGAAGCGGTCATCACCGTCCCGGCTTACTTCAATGACAGCCAGCGCCAGGCGACCAAGGATGCCGGTAAAATTGCCGGGTTGGATGTGAAACGCATCATTAATGAGCCGACTGCTTCCGCCCTGGCCTACGGCCTGGATAAGAAGAAAAACGAGACCATCCTGGTCTTTGACCTGGGTGGGGGTACCTTCGATGTGTCCATTTTGGACGTGGGTGAGGGTGTCATCGAAGTCAAATCCACCAATGGAGACACACACCTCGGCGGCGATGACT
>Ga0315275_10003814_pt1 | contig 13968 bp, 15 predicted proteins | sample YL17G03_0_MG_FD_205557 | JGI IMG/M metagenome (GOLD analysis project Ga0315275, IMG submission 205557) | Sediment microbial communities from Yellowstone Lake, YNP, Wyoming, USA - YL17G03_0 | ecosystem: Environmental > Aquatic > Freshwater > Lake > Sediment | place: USA: Wyoming | collected... | reverse complement strand
AGGATCGCCCAGGCCGGAGGAAGCTCGTCCCCCGGACGGTGGTGGTCCGTGATGATCATGTCGACGCCCCTGGCCCTCGCTTTCCGCGCGAACGAGACCGCCTTGATCCCGCAATCGACGCTGATGACCAGTCCGGCCCCCCGCTCCTCGACCACCTGAAGATGCTCATCCTTGATCCCGTACCCTTCCTTGAGCCGCTCGGGGATGTAATAATCGACGTCGGCCCCGAGATTCCTCAGCGCCCGCATCAGGATGACGACCGAGAGTACGCCGTCGACATCATAATCTCCGAATATCAGCACCTTTTCCCGGCGCTCGATCGCGGTCCGGAGACGCTCCACCGCTTTTGCCATGTCGTGAAACAGGTATGGGTCGGGCAGGCTCTCCAGTGTCCCGTAAAGAAAGCTCCGGGCATCTTCGGCGGTGGAAATCCCCCGGTTCGTCAGCACCTGGGCAATCGCCTGCGGAATTCCCAGCTCGGAGGCCAGGTTTCCGGCCTCAGGCCGCAGGGGGGATATCGACCATTGCGCAGTATCCATGGGCTAAGCGCCAATTTATCATATTACGGGATTATGGACAAACTGCCGCGCCTGTTCCTTGACGGCAATCCGGGAGGAAAATATAATTGAGTCACTGTGCTGGGAAACCTCAGGCAAAAACTCGCCGAAACGGGCCGGTCGCTCCGTGAGAGGCTGGATAACCTGCTCAGGAGCGGAAAAACCAGGGACCAGATCCTGGAGGAGCTCGAAGAGGCCCTGATTCTGTCCGACGTGGGCGTCCCGGCGACGGAGAATATCGTCCGCGCCCTCAGGGAGAGGACGAGAAAAGACGACCCTGCCCCCGCGATCCGCGATGCCCTACGGGAAGAGCTCGTCGATATCCTGAGCCGTTACCCAACGGGGCTCGCCGTCGACGCCGGCCCCGCCGTGATCATGCTGGTGGGCGTAAACGGCGGGGGAAAAACGACGTCCGTGGCCAAGCTTGCCTATCACTTCAAAAACCGGGGGAAAAAAACCCAGCTCGTCGCCGCCGATACCTTCAGGGCGGCAGCACAGGAACAGCTGACCATCTGGGGAAAGAGGCTTGGCCTTCCCGTCATCCGCGGCCAGTACGGCGCGGACCCCGCCGCGGTCGTGTTCGATGCGGTCCAGTCGTTCAAGGCTCACGGGGGCGACATCCTGCTCGTCGATACCGCGGGCCGGGTCCACACCAATACTAACCTGATGAACGAGCTGGAAAAAATCAAACGGGTGATCGCCCGCGAGATCCCCGGCGCTCCCCAGGAGATCCTCCTGGTTCTCGACTCGACCATCGGGCAAAACGCGATCGTCCAGGCCAGGGAGTTTCTCAAGTTCACCGGGATCACCGGGATATTTCTGACCAAACTCGACGGCACGGCCAGGGGCGGAAGCGTAATCGGCATCGCCGCCGAGCTCCGCCTCCCCATCAAGCTCGTCGGGATCGGGGAGCAGGCCGAGGACCTGGCGTTCTTTTCTCCCGATCAGTTCGCCGCGGCGCTCATCTCATGAATAAACGGGAAGACCTTTCTTATATCAAGATGGCCTACGGCCTGGCGGAAAAAGCCAGAGGCTGGGCGAGTCCCAATCCGTATGTCGGCGCCGTTCTGGTCAACGGCTCCAGGATCGTGGGTCACGGCTTCCATGAGAGGCCCGGCGCGCCCCACGCTGAGATCAACGCCCTGCGCGTGGCCGGCCCGCTCTCGCGGGGGAGCACGCTCTTCCTGACACTCGAACCCTGCGTCCACTGGGGGAGGACGCCGCCCTGTATCGAATCGGTGATCCGGGCGGCGCCGGGACGGGTCGTCATTTCCTCCTACGACGTTAACCCCCTCGTCTTCAAGAAGGGCGTCCGGCAGCTCCGGCAGGCCGGGATAAAGGTCGAGGTGGGCTTGCTCCGGGAACGGCACCAGGAGCTGAACGCCGCCTACATCAAACACATCACGAGCGGCCTTCCCCTGGTCACGCTCAAGGCCGCCGCGAGCCTCGACGGCCGGCTCGCCACCCGGCTCGGGGACTCGCGGTGGATTTCCTCGCCCGGGGCCAGGGAGTACGGCCACCTCCTCCGCGGCGAGCACGACGCCATCATGGTCGGCGTCAACACCCTCCTCCATGACGACCCCCTGCTGACGGTCAGGCATCCCCAATGGAAACGGAAACCGATCCTCCGCGCCGTGGTCGACTCCGGGCTCCGGTTTCCGCTCCGGGCCAGGATGCTGTCGACCCTCGACCGCGGAACAATCGCCGTTTTGACGACCGCCGGAGCGCCCCTGGAAAGGGAGCGAGCCCTCAGGAAAAAGGGAGTCGAGGTGGTCCGCCTTCCCGGCCGGCCCGGGGCCGTCAACCTTTCCCGGGCGCTGTCATGGCTCGGAGAGAGGGGAATCGCCAGCCTGCTCGTGGAGGGGGGAAGCCGCCTGCACACGGCCATGATCGAAGCGCGGCTCGCCGACCGGCTTTTCCTGGTGATCTCACCTAAGCTCGTCGGGGGAAGAGAGGCCCCTGCTTTTCTCGAAGGCCTTGGCATAGGCAGGATGAGCCAGGCTTTGGGACTCAGCTCTCTATCCTCTTTTGCCATCGGACAGGACATTATCCTGGAAGGACGATTTTGATGTTTACCGGAATTATCCAGTACCTCGGGATTTTCAAAGCGTACGGCCGCGGAAAACAGGAACTTCTCCTCGCGGTGCCCCCGGGATTTCCCGGCCTGCCGCCGGGCGAGAGCGTGGCCGTCAACGGAGTTTGCCTCAGCCTGACGCGGAGGGAAGGTCAGCGCCTGGTTTTCGACCTCTCCAAAGAGACCCTCCTGATGACCCATCTCGGCTCGCTCAGGCCGGGAGACCGGCTGAACCTGGAGGTCCCCCTGACGCTTCAGTCGCTCCTCAGCGGCCACCTGCTGACGGGGCATATCGACGGGCGGGGACGGGTCCTGAGTTTTGCGGAAAAGAGGCCGGGAAAACGCCTCAGGATCGCCTTCCCGCCCGAGACCAGGCCCTATCTCGTCCCCAAAGGATCAATTGCCGTGAATGGGGTGAGCCTGACGGTCGCTCAACTCGGTCCTGCCTACTTTGAGGTCGAGCTCGTGCCCGTGACCATCGGCAAATCCAACCTGGCTGACCTCAAAATAGGTCAGGCGGTCAACCTCGAGTGTGACATCCTTGGAAAATATGTGTATAATTGGGTTTGCCAATTCAAAAAATAAGGATATAGACGCACTCTCATGGACACACCATCCCGGGTCGTCACCGTGGAGCGGGCGATCGAGGAGGTCCGCGCCGGACGCCTGATCATCATCATCGACGATGAGGACCGCGAAAACGAGGGCGATCTGATGGTCGCCGCCGAAAAGGTCACGCCCGAAAGCATCAATTTCATGAGCCGCCACGGGCGCGGGCTCGTCTGCCTCCCCTTGACAGCGCAGAGGTTGGCCGAGCTCCGGCTGCCGCTCATGGTCCACGAAAACACCTCCCGGTTCGAAACCGCGTTCACCGTCTCCATCGACGCCAAAGAGGGAGTGACCACCGGCATCTCGGCCTTCGACAGGGCGAGGACGGTCGCGGTGGCGATCGATCACGCGGCCGGTCCTTCAGACCTGGTCCGCCCGGGACACATTTTTCCCCTTCAAGCCAAGGAGGGGGGCGTCCTGGCCAGGGCGGGACAGACCGAGGCCGCCGTCGACCTCGCCCGGCTCGCCGGCCTCATCCCCGCGGGTGTCATCTGCGAGATCATGAACGAAGACGGGACGATGGCCCGGATGCCTCAACTCGAGCTATTCGGCGCGGAGCACGGCATCCCCATCCTGACCATCGCCGAGCTGATCAAATACCGCATGAAAACGGAGTGCCTGGTCCGCAAGATCGAGGAGGCCGACCTTCCGACGCGTTCCGGGCATTTCCGGATCATCGTTTTCGAGGACACCATCCACGGGGAGCAGCATGTCGCCCTCGTCAAGGGAATCATTGACGGCGGGGAATCCATCCTCGTCCGGGCGCACTCGCAGTGCCTCACCGGGGACACCTTCGGCTCCAGCCGCTGCGACTGCGGCGACCAGCTCCACCGCGCCATGGAGATGATCGACAAAGAGGGTCGGGGCGTTGTGCTCTACATCCTTAACCAGGAAGGGCGGGGCATCGGGCTGCTCAACAAGATCAAGGCTTACGCCATTCAGGACCAGGGCGCCGACACGGTCGAAGCGAACCGCCGGCTGGGCTTCAAACCCGACCACCGGGACTACGGGACCGGCGCCCAGATTCTCGTAGCGCTCGGCGTCAAGAAGATCCGCCTGCTGACCAACAATCCCCGCAAGTTCATCGGCCTGGCGGGCTACGGACTGGAGATCGTGGACCGGGTGCCGCTTGAGATCCCCCCCAACCGGGCCAACCTGAAATACCTGAAGACCAAGAAGGAAAAACTGGGCCATATCCTCGATATGGTCTGACAATATCTCCGGCTTTGGCGGAAGAGGCGATGACGCTTCAGGAATTTTCGGAAAAGTTCGCTCCCCTCCCGGCGCAGGAGAAGATCCGGTTTATTTACACGAACATCGACAGCCTGGGCAGGGAAGACAAAACGGTTTTTCTCCTGTCGATCTTGAAGGAGGAGAGCTCGTCGCCGCTCGTCAAGGCGACGGCGCTTAAGTTCCTGAGGGAGACGTCCTACCAGGAATCCGGGCTCTATCAGAGCTTCATCGACGATCAGTTCCGGGCGATCGCCAATGCCGCCAAGGCAGCCGTCAAGGAGCTCGGGGAGAAGAAAAGGGACAACGACTACTACGCCGGGGCCGTTCTCCGCAAGCTGCGCTCCCTCCCGGACAAGGACAGGCGCATCAAGATCCTCAAGGCGGTCGCCAGGCTCAAGGCGCCCTGGGTGGCGAAAGTCCTGGTCGAGGCTCTCGACGACCCCACGGAAAGGAATCGCGATTTCCTGATCAACGAGCTGGCCGGACGGGAAGCCTGGAATCCGTCGTCCCTCTACGAAAAACTGACCCAGCCGCCTTGGTATGCCCGGAGCGCAGCCCTCAAGATCCTGGGCCTGAGGCCCGATGCCGGGGCGCTCCAGGCGATCCAGAAAACCCTGACTGACGCCAACGTCGATGTGCGCCGGAGCGCCGCCCATGCTCTGGGAGAGATCGGGGGCCAGGACGCGGTCGGGATGCTGGTCAAGCTCACCAAGGACGGAAACATCTACGTGAGGCAGGCCGCCGCCGGCGCCCTCCGCAAGATCAGCAGCGTCCGGTTCAGCGGCTGACGGCGGGCCGCCGGCTTTCCAGGATGAAAGTCACCGGTCCCTCGTTGACCAGCCGGACGTCCATCGCGGCTTGAAACACGCCGGTCGCCACCCGGAAACCCCGCTCGCGTATTCTGGCGACGACATAGCCGAACAGCTCCTCCGCCCTCTTCGGCTCCTCGGCTTCGTCGAACCCGGGCCGCCGCCCCTGCCGCGTTGAACCGGCGAGGGTGAACTGGGAAACCGCCAGGACCTGGCCGCCGACATCGGCCAGGGAGAGGTTCATCCGGCCTTCGGCGTCCGGAAAAATCCGCAGCTCAACGGCCTTTCTCGCCAGGAATTCCGCATCCGCCTGGGTGTCGCCCTGTTCGACGCCGACCAGGAGGCAGATGCCCCGGCCGATTTTCCCCTCGAGGCGGCCGGCCACCTCGACCGAAGCCTCCTTGACCCGCTGGAGCACAATTTTCACGCGTCTTCCTCCTCCCGTCTCCTCCTCCGGGTTGACTTTGATTGCCCGGCTGGTCTATCATATGGCGCGAACACGAGGAGAAAGATATGGCTCACCACGATTCCGTCGTCCGGCAGCAGCGCCGCAGCCTGCGACGCAACGCGACCAACCGGAAGAATAAATCCGAGCTCCGCACGCAGGTCAAGAAACTGCGCCAGGCCATCCAGGGCCAGGATAAGGAATCCGCCGAGAAGCTTCTGCCGCAGACGGTTTCGCTGATCGATAAATCGGTCAAGAAGGGTACGATCCACGAAAACAAGGGCGCCCGCTACAAGTCCCGGCTCGGGCGCCAGGTCAAGTCCCTCAACCCGGCTTCCCCCAAGTAGCTCCCGGCCCGGGCTTTGCCCGGCCCCGGCGACCGCAGTAATCCACCACAAACCCCGACATCATGGCCTCGGCCGGCACATCCGAGGACTTGATGAGATTGTCGATTCTCTCGAGCTCGCCGACCGCCCAGCCGAGCACATCGTTCCTGGCATCTTCCGCCAGCTCAAAGAACCCCCGGAAAATCCTCTCGTAATCTGTAAAGAATTCCTGGACCTTGGGCTTCAGTGTCCGGAAGATCTCCTCCCTCTCCAGGCCCTCCCTGCGCCAGAGTCTGGCCAGCAGCAGGTCGCGAAAGAAGCCGGCGATGGTGCCCAGGACATACTCGGGCGCCGCCCCATCCCGGAAGAGATGGATCAAAACGTCCAGAGACTCACGGGGGTCGCCCTTCTCCAGGCGGCTGACGAGTTCCCAGGCGGCGAATTCCCTTCCCCATTCGCAGACCTCGGCGACGTCGTCGGCGTCGATCACCCGCTTGTCCGCCGCATAAGTGATCAGCTTCTCGAGCTCGTTGTCGAGCAGCCTGAGGTTATTCCCGACGATATCGACAAGTTTTTTCTGGGCCTCGGAGCTAACCACTTTGCCCGAGCGCCTGACGCTCTCCTCGACCCACACTGTGAGATCGCGTCCTTTAATAGGCTTCATCTCCCGGAGGTCCGCAGCGCCGACGGGCAAAGACTCGAAGGGCTTGAGGAGCGGATGCCCCTTTTTAACCTTGCCCGGGAGAACCACGACCAGGACCGTCTTCTGGGCGGGCGACTTGCAGTACTCCCTGATCATTTTTTCGACGGCGTCCGCTGCCTTCTTTTTTGAATCCTTCTTTTCTTCGGGGGCCGGCGGTTTCTTTTTCGAATCCTCCCTGGCCGTCACGAGCAGGACGCGCCAGGGCGCGAAAAAAAAGGGAGCCGTCCGGGCGACGTCCAAGATCTCCGCCCACCGGGTCTCCTCGAGGTCGAACCTCTCCAGGTTGAGCGGCTCTCCCTCGGGGCTCAGGAGAGCTCTCCTTAACTTGCGGACAAACTGGTCGGCGAGATACGTCTCCTCGCCGTAGAAAACGTAGCAGGGGGAAAGGTTATCCTCCCGAACCGGCTCTTTGGGGAGACTCCTTTGGGCCATCTCAGAATCCCTCGAGGATGGTGCTGATGAGGCTCCGGGCAAATTTTCCCGCGATCTTGCCCAGGGCCTCGTTCTCCCACGTCTCGTAGCTCGTTCCCTGAGGGACCTCGTATTCCTCCTGGTAGACATAGGACGGGTTGGAAAATATGATCTTCTCGTCCCTGAGGTTGCGCAGCACGATCTTGGCGACGACCATGATGTTGTAGCGGTCGGCGGTGTTCTGGTCGGAAAACCCGATGGGGTTGACCATGAAGGAGGAAATCTCGCCCACCAGAACGGCGTCCGCGTTCTCCGAGTCCCCGGTGACCTCCACTTTTCCCCTGGTCACGAGCTCATCGATCACGCCCTGAGTCAGGGTGACGTCGAGGTTATACCGCGTGCTGAAGTTCTTGAACATCGGGACGCTGACGCGCTTGATGTCCGGCGGAAGAAAGCTCCCCGTTCCCCGGAGGTGGTAGCCGCACTGGACGGCCAGAGCGCATGCCGCAACCAGGCCCAGGATCTTTCTTCCGGTCGCGCTCATGAGACGACGATATTCACCAGCCTGTTTTCGATACAGATCACTTTGCGCACCGTCTTCCCGGATAGGGCGGCCGAGACGCGCTCGAGGCCCAGGGCTGTCGCCTTAATCTCGTCCTCCGCCGCCCCGGCGTCCGCCTCAAACCTATCCCTCAACTTGCCGTTGACTTGAACGACCACGGTCACCTTTTCCTCCCTGGCCAGGTCGGGATCAAAGGCCGGCCAGGCCTGCCTGGCCAGGACGGCCCGGTGTCCGGTCATTTCCCACAGCTCCTCGCAGAGGTGGGGCGTGAAGGGGCTGAGGAGGACAACCATGGTCTCCAGGGCAAGCCTCAAAACCGTTCGCCCCTCGTCGGCCGGCCTCAGCTTATCCTTTTCTTTTTTGGCGAAGTTATAGAGCTCCATCAAGGCGCTGATGGCGGTATTGAGATGGAAGCGCTTCCCGATGTCCTCGGTGACCTTGCGGATGGTCTGGTGGGTCTTTTTCAGCAACCCCAGCCCGGCGCCCGCCGTTGCGGGCGTCAGGACGCCCCCCGGAGAGCCGGACGCTTCAAAAAGGTCCAGGTTCTCATTGACCAGAGTCCAGACCCTGTTCAGGAACCTCGAGCTACCCTCGATTCCGTCCTCATTCCAGGCGAACTCCTTCTCCGGCGGGGAGGCGAAAAGGATGAACAACCGCAGCGCGTCCGCTCCGTATTCCTCGAGCATGTCATCGGGGTCGACGACATTCCCCTTGGACTTGGACATGGCGGATCCGTCCTTGGTAACCATGCCCTGCGCCAGATAATGGGGGAAGGGCTCGCTGACGGAGGAATAGCCGAGGTCCCGGAGTACTCTCGTGAAAAACCGCGCGTAAATCAGATGCAGGATGGCGTGCTCGACGCCACCGATGTAAAGGTCGACCGGGAGCCAGTAGGAGGCCGCAGTTGGGTCGAACGGGCCGTCATCTTGGTGCGGAGACGTGTAGCGGAAAAAATACCAGGAGGAATCGAAGAAGGTGTCCATGGTGTCCGTTTCGCGCCGCGCCCGGCCGCCGCACTTCGGACAGGTCGTCTCCACGAAGGCCGGGACTTTCTCGAGCGGCGAACCTTCTTCCCCGGTGAATTCGACGTCGTGGGGAAGCTCGACGGGGAGGTTCTCGTATGGGACCCCCACGATGCCGCAGTGGTCGCAGAAAATCACCGGAATGGGCGTTCCCCAGTAGCGCTGCCTGGAGATGCCCCAGTCCCGGAGCCTGAAGGTGACGCTCTTCCGGCCGAACCCGCGCGCCTCCGCCAGGGCCGACATCTTGTCCATCGCCTCGGCCGACTTCAACCCCGAAAACGGCCCGGAATCGACGAGGGCTCCGTAGGCATCGGTCGCTGCCGCCTGGGGTTCCGCGGGTTCAGGCTGGCCTTCAGGAACTATCACGACCCTGATGGGCAGAGAATACTTCCGGGCGAACTCGAAGTCTCTCTGGTCATGGGCGGGCACGGCCATAACGGCCCCCGTCCCGTAGTCCATCAGGACATAATTGGCGATCCAGACCGGGACGCTCTCGCCCGAGAAGGGGTTGATCACCTTCTGGCCCGTATCCAGCCCCTCCTTCTCCTCCTCGCCGGGCAGCTTCCTCATCCGGACTTCCCGGCTGCGCCGGGCCATGTCGGCCCTCAGGCTTTCCTTCTCCGGAGCATCTGAGAGCAACTCGCGGCTCAGGGGATGGTCGGGAGAGATAAGCATGAACGTCGCGCCGTAGATGGTATCGACCCTCGTCGTGAAGACCTCGATGACCGGCCCGCCGCCCTCGAGGGCGAATGTGATCAACGCCCCCTCGCTCGGCCCGATCCAGTTCCGCTGCATCTGGATGACATGCTCGGGCCATTTTCCCAGCTGCTTATGGCCGTCGAGGAGTTCCTGGGCGTAGGCTGTGATTTTCAGGAACCAGTGCTCCATCTCCTTATGCTCGACGGGGGCCTCGCATCTCCAGCAGCCGCCGCCGGCAGCTTGCTCGTTCGCGAGCACCGTCTGGCATTGCGGACACCAGTTGACCCAGCTCTTCTTCCGGAAAGCCAGTCCCCTCTCCAGCATCTTCAGGAAAATCCATTGATTCCACTTGTAGTAGGCAGGCAGGCAGGTGTTGACCTCCCTCGACCAATCGTAGCTGAACCCCAGCCGCTTGAGCTGGCCCTTCATGTTCGCGATGTTGTCGAGGGTCCATTTCTGGGGATGGATCCCGTGCTTGATGGCGGCGTTTTCGGCCGGCATCCCCAGCGCGTCCCAGCCGATCGGATGGAGGACGTTGAAACCCCTCATCAGCCAGTAACGGGAGAGCACGTCGCCGATGGAATAGTTCCGGACATGACCCATATGGATCCGGCCCGAAGGATAGGGATACATTTCGAGGCAGTAATATTTGGCCAGGCCGGGGTCGTCACTGGCCAGGAACACCCCCTTCTCATCCCAGGCGCTCTGCCACTTGGCCTCGATCTCACGGAACGGATAGGAATCTTTCATCCCTTGGACCTGCCGATAATTTCCTGATTTATCTTAAATTTACGAACTAACGCTCAATATTAGATTCAACCCCGCGCGATGTCAACCCCGCGCCATTCTTGATTTTTCGGGGATAAAGAGGTTACATACACTGTGCTATGCCCATCCTGGAAACCAGGGGTCTGTTCGCCGGATACGGGGGCGGCCCGGTCATTCGGGGAGTCGATTTCGCCCTCGAGGAGGGCGGCTTCGTCTCCATCCTGGGCCCTAACGGCTCGGGCAAGAGCACGCTGATCCGGGCGGTCCAGGGTCTCCTGAAGGACACCGCGGGGCAGATCTTCCTCGCCGGCCGGACCCTGTCCGGGATGGGCCGCCGGGAGATCGCCCGGCTAGTGGCCTTCGTCCCCCAGTTTTTCGACCTGGCCTTCGAGTTCAGCGTCCTCGAGATTCTGACCATGGGGAGATACGCCCGCCAGCAGCGCTTCGCCGGGTTGTCGGCCGCAGACCGGGAGATCATAGAAGATGTCCTGGACATGCTCGAAATCCGCCATCTGGCAGAAAAGAAGATCGCCCATCTGAGCGGGGGCGAGCGGCAGCGCGTGTTCATCGGCCGGGCGCTGGCCCAGGACACCCCCCTTCTATTGCTGGACGAGCCCAGCTCTCACCTGGACATCAATTACGGGTTGGAGATCTTCCAGCTCCTGGAGAGGCTGCAAAAGGAGCGGGGGAAAACCATCCTTTGCGCCGAACACAACATCAACCTCGTCGTGCCGTTCTCCCAGAAGATCGTCTTCCTCAAGGACGGGCGGATCACGTCCCAGGGGCCTCCGGAGGCGATGGTCACCCGGGCCCGGATTAAGGATGTTTTTCTGGCCGACGTGGACATCAGGGAGAACCTCCACTCGAAACTCCCCGAGATCTCCCTCGTCCCGCGACAGAGGCCGTCCCCATAGGTCTCAGGATGCCGGCCCTTTGCATCTGGATCGCGCTTCTTTGCGCCGGCCCCTGCCTGGCCGCCCGGGGACAGGACAGGATCCTTTATGACGATCTCGGCCATCCCTTCCCCCTGGCCGGTCCTCCGCAGCGAATCGTCTCTCTCGCGCCCGATATCACCGAGACTCTATTCGCCCTGAACCTGGGGCCGAAAATCGTGGGCGTCACCCGCTACTGCGATTATCCGCCGCAGGCCGCGAAGATAGAAAAGGTGGGCGGCCTGGTGGACCCGAACCTCGAAAAAATCCAGGTCCTTCATCCCGACCTGGTCGTCGCCTTCCGGGGAAATCCGATCGGGATCGTGAACAAGCTCAGGAGCCTGCATCTGCCTGTGTTCGTTTTCGATTCCGGCACCTCCCTGGCCGGCGTCCTCGAAATAGTCGGAAAAATGGGGAGGCTCACGTTCCAAACCGGGACCGCCGAAAGCCTCTGCCGTGATCTCGAGGACCGCCGCCGGCAGGTGGAGCTCGCCCTGGAAAATGTCGCCAACACCCCTCGGACCTTCCTGTCAATCCCCGGCCAGGGGCTTTGGACCTGCGGGTCCGAAGGCTACCTCAACAACCTCATCGTCCAAGCGAAGGGCATCAATATCGCCGGCGGGATTCGCCGCCGCTGGCTGAATCTCACCCGGGAACAGCTCGTTCACGACAACCCCGAAGTCATCATCGTCATGGCCAAGGATTTTGAAGCGTTCCGGTCTTCAAGGGACAGGCTCCTGGCGGATTCCCGCTTGAAGACGGTCGAAGCCGTCCGGACCCGGAACATCCGGTTCCTGGATGAAAACATCGCCAGCCGGTTCGGGCCGCGCCTGTTCCAGGCGCTGGTCGACGTCGCCCGCATCCTCCATCCGGAACGGTTTCCGGGGAAACCATGAAAACGCAAATGAAAAGGCCGGTCCTTCTACTGACGCTGCTCGCCCTGCTAGCCCTGGCTCTCGGAATGTCCCTGCTCATGGGCCCCGCCCCCACAAGCGGCCGGGACCTGTGGAATTTTCTCTTCCACGGCGACAAGAGCTACGCGACGATCTTCCTTGACCTCCGCCTCTGCCGCGCCATCCTGGCCTTCCTGGTCGGCGCCTGCCTGTCACTGTCGGGCGCCATTCTCCAGGGCTATTTCCAGAATCCGCTGGCCGACCCGTTCGTCGTCGGCGTCTCCTCGGGCGCCTCGTTCGGGGCGGTCCTCTGCCTGGCGCTCGGGTTCCAGTCGGTCGTCTTCGGGGTCCCCGTCCAGAGCCTGTTCGCGTTCGCCACCGGGTTTGCGCTGGTCATCGCCGTCTACCTTCTGTCCCGGAGAAAGTCGGTTTTCAAGGTCGAAACGCTGCTCCTGACCGGAATATCGGCGGGAGCGCTGGCGTCGTCGCTGACCTCCTTTCTTCTATTTCTCCGTTCGGATTCGTTCGAACAGGCAGTCTTCTGGCTCCTCGGCAGCGTGCAGCTCGCGGACTGGCGCCAGGTTGTCACCGTCGCCCCCCAGTTCCTGGTCTGCCTGTTCATAGCCCAGTGGCTGGCCAAGGACATGAATCTCCTGGTTCTTGGGGACGAGGCGGCCAGGTCGCTGGGAAGCCCGATCGAGAGCGTGCGCAAGGTTTGCCTTGCGGTGGCCACGCTGCTCGCCGCCGTGTCGGTCTCGGTGGCGGGAGTCATCGGGTTCGTCGGCCTCGTCGTGCCCCACGGCGTCCGGATTCTGGTCGGTCCCGACCACCGCTATCTGTTCGGGCTATCTTCTCTGGCGGGCGGGGTCTTCCTTGTCGCCTGCGACCTGCTGGCCCGCACCCTCCTCTCCCCAACCGAGCTCCCCATCGGCATCATCACCGCCGCCCTGGGCGCTCCGATATTCATCTACCTCCTGCACAAGCGCACCTAGCGCCAGCAGCCACGGAAGATGATCAGCCCTCGAGTGACCCGGTCCGAGCCATTTGGATTGACAAACACCCCCAATTGGTTTATTAATGAATCAAGATGCAGCTAACCCTCAATCAGGTCCTTTTCCTCATTCTGACCATTGCCGCCGTCGTCGTCGCCGTCTTTCTCGTCCGGTTCCTCATCCAGCTGAGACGGACGGCGGGCGAGGGCGAAAAGGCGCTGGCCGAAATGAGGCGGCTCGCCGAGAACCTGAATGAGCTGGACCAAGTCGTCAAGGCCAAGGTCGAAGACCTGGGCCAACTCGTGGAGGCGTCAAAGAACACGGCGCTGAACCTGTCCGAAGCTTCCGTGTTCCTCACCACCAGGCTTCTGAGGCCGGCCGCCAACTACTGGCCGCTGGTCTATCCTCTCTTGACGTTTTTCTGGAAAAGAATCAGGAAAAGAAAGGAGAAGAAAGATGGCGGATAACAAGTGCTCGGGTGCGTTGGAGGTGGCCTTCTCGTTTTTGATCGGGGCGGCCACGGGATTTGTCCTGGGCATACTTTTCGCCCCGGCCAGCGGCAAGGAAACCCGGCAGAAGATCAAGGTGCAGGCGGTCAAAACCGGCGAAAAGGCCAAGGAAAGCTACGAAAAGATCAGTCGTGAAGCCGAAAAAGGCATCCAGGTTGTGAAAGAAAAAGCCCAGGAAGGCATCGACGCCATCAAGGATTTCATCGACAAGAAGAAAGAAGAATTCGCGGCCAAGCCTCCCGAGGGTTACAGCGAAGAGGAAAGCAAGGAATAAGAAAAAGCAGGTTCCTGACGTCCTCCGGAATCGAAATTCAATCCGTCTACACGCCCGCTGATCTCGACCCTTTTAGCCCGGAGAGGGAACTGGGCGTCCCCGGCCGATACCCCTTCACCCGCGGCATCTATACCGAGATGTACCGGGAAC
>Ga0315275_10003813_pt1 | contig 13970 bp, 13 predicted proteins | sample YL17G03_0_MG_FD_205557 | JGI IMG/M metagenome (GOLD analysis project Ga0315275, IMG submission 205557) | Sediment microbial communities from Yellowstone Lake, YNP, Wyoming, USA - YL17G03_0 | ecosystem: Environmental > Aquatic > Freshwater > Lake > Sediment | place: USA: Wyoming | collected... | reverse complement strand
GCAACGTAATCCATATCCAGTGCGTGCAGGGTCTCTTTCGTGGGAATACCATCATTATTCCAACCCTTAAATTTGTAATACGCATCCAGGAGCTTAGCTTCGAGCTCGGGGAATCTTTTCTTCCAATGGTCCTCTGGCGGTTTCTCGTCCGCTCTCCTCAAGCCCCTTCTTACATTAATGGCCCTAATCAGATTTCGGTTTCTGTTATATACTTGGGTGAGGCCAGCTTCATCCATATCGATCCCCGTCGCTGCTGAGATAAAACGTGGGTAATTGTGAATGTGATAGGGGGGCTTCAGGGGAAAGGAGGACAAACCGGCGCACACCCCGAGGGTGTCATCAATATAGTGCATCTTCTCTTGCCAGTCTACAATGTCGACGGACATGTCAACCGTCGGGTAATAGGGGTTTGAACGTTCTCCGCGTAATTCCCAATCCAGAACAATTTGCTTAAACTTTTCATCGGGAACCTGGATCCAATCCCTCACAAATTCTTCTCTTTCCTCCAGGGTCGCAAAAGGCGCTTGGGGGAACTGTCCTTCAATTTGGGTAATGTTAATCTTCTCGCCGGTGGAATACATGAGGAAATAAACGGGATTCAGCATTCCAAGCTTGAGAGGCAACTGCTCATGCTTCTTGATATTATTATGAGCAAAGGCTTCTGCGCCCTTACCGATCTTTTGCGCTGCCCAATAAGTCCCATCGGCTAAAACATCTCCTATTCCTTCCCGCCGAACAATTCTGTCAAGTAACCAGTAAAATTTCCCCTCGTTATCGGACGGGCATCCCTCAAAATCCGCCTCGGTCAAAATGCCGGCATCTTTCAGCTCAAAGGCGAAGGCCATAATTTGGGGGGTTGAGAATCCATCCACTCCGTACTCTGTAGCGCGTTGAGCGATTCTAAAACCAAAATCCAAGTCCTCCACAAAGGCTGCCATCGCATAGGTTAGTTTCGAGAAGCATTTCATCATATAGGTCGAAAGTCCCGGGACAGAAATGATTGCGCCGCATTTCATCGGACAGTTATAGCAACTGATGAGCCGCTTCCGCACATTGAGTTGAACGCTCTTCCACTTCTCTTCAACTTCCTTGTTCCAGAAGTCTTTTCTCCGAACGCGGGAATTTCCCCACATGAAATTTTGCGTGTGCCACTCCTCATCAACGTGTAACATCTCTTGCGGTGACCCTAGACCCTGTAAAATGGTCATGACGTTTGGAACGGGATTCTCGTTCCGGAATTTTATATATTTCAGCACGTCGTTGCAGAGCTCGTAAAATTCAGCCGGTCGGGCAAGATGGATGTCCTTTGTTCCACGAACAGCTATCGCCTTTACCCCTTTGTCTCCCATCACGGCGCCTATTCCAAGCCGGCTGGCACTGGACCTTCCTTGCTCGATGGAAGCCGTATAGACCCTGTTTTCACCGGCCAGGCCGATAGCAGCCACCTGGGCGTTCGGCTCCTTCAACTCCTGTCGAATCAGTTCTTGAGTTTCAACAGCCCCTTTACCTTTCAAATGAGAGGCATCGCGTATTTCTACTTTGTCATTGCGTATCCATAGATACACCAGATCGGGGGACTTGCCGCGAAGGATCACTTTGTCATAACCGGCATGCTTTAATTCCGGTGCCAAGAATCCCCCCATCAGTGAATACCCCATTAACAACGTCTGAGGGGAATAGGCAGTAATAATGGTACGATTCGCACCGGGAGCAGGTGTGCCGGCTAAAAGGCCAGCGCCGAACATCAGCGGAATGTCAGGAGAGAAGGGGTCAGTTTCAGGGGGAACCCTATCCCATAATATCTTGGCGTTCGTCCCCAGTCCCCCAAGATGAAGTTCGGTTAATCTTGGGTCAGTCGCCACCCTCTCAATGTTTCCCCGGGTGAGATCAATTTCCAAATTAAATCCTGTCTCTGCGTACCTCATTTTTTAACCTCTCTCCGCAGCCATGGCTTTTCGCTGCGCAGGTTGTTCACGGGCAAGTTGGCTGGATGCCCCGCGGGGAGGGCGGTAACGGACTCCCGAAGTGGAGTCAAAGCCGACCCTATAACCATATCTACATTTCCCGGAAGCCCCGCCTCGTGCCTGCCTGCCGGTAGGCAGGGGCGGGGAGCTTCACGTTTAGGTTTTCAGTCCAGACGCCTAATGAGATTGATGAACGTGGAACGGTCAAAGCCGATTGACTTAAAAAAGGAGAGCATGTCCACGGCATCCCACCGGACGGCCGTGTAAACATCGCGGATGCCTTTCTTCTTAAAATATTGAAAGAGCCGATGGGCAAGGGCATGACCAATCCCGGCCCCCATCTGGCTCGGGTGAACTCCAACCACCTCGATCCACCCACTCTGCTCCAAACCAAACCCTTCGCCCTTGACCTCGCCGATGACGAATCCGATGACTTTGTTGTCACGGATCGCAACAAATCCCACGGCGTCCTGCTTGCGGAGGTGGTTTTCCACCATCTGGACCCAGCGGCGGGAGACCTTTTTCTTAGTGATCGCCTGCTGGATCGCGATGATCTGGGGAACGTCTTCAGCCTTGATCTGTCGCGTTTCAATCCCTCTCATAACCGCTGCCTCACTCGATGCGAATGATCTTCACATGCTTTCCTACCCACTCGGGAGGAAGGTAGACGCGCCCGCTGTTGCCACTCTGTTTTACTTCCTTTTCGATCATTTCCTCTCCATAAACCTCGAACTTGGCCCTGTTTCGGGCGATCGTCAGTTCGTCCTGGAGAAGAGTCATGCTGGGATTACGCACTTTTTTTTGCACCATAACTACCCCAAACACAAATGATGATGGGATGACTACGAATTGACTACATTCTAGCTACAACGTATTTATATAAGGAAGCGATAAAGTTGTCAAGAGAAAATATGCGAGTGACCCATCTTTCTGTTTCCTGCTTTACAAAGGCACCATTGTGGGATAATCAATAGGCAAAGGAGACCGTGATGGATATCCTGGAGGTCATTAAAAGTAGACGGAGTAACCGCAAATATAGGAGCGATCCTGTTCCGGACGAGTCACTGGAAACTGTGCTAGAAGCGGTCAGATGGACCCCTTCCTGGGCAAACACGCAGTGCTGGGAGATCATTGTCGTGAAGGGTGCGAAGGTAAGAACGGAGCTGGCCGCAACGCTTCCCAAGGGGAATCCCGCAGCCTCCTCGATGGCGAATGCGCCTGTCGTTCTGGTTCTCTGCGGGATCAAAGGGCTTTCAGGCTACTACAATGGTCAGGCGGCAACGGGAAAAGGGGACTGGTTAATGTTTGATCTTGGAATGGCGATGCAGAATCTCTGCCTGGCCGCTCATGGTCTGGGATTAGGGACCGTTGTGATTGGAATGTTTGATCATCGAAAGGTGGCAGAAATTCTGAAAGTTCCTCGGAGCCTCGAGGTTATGGCAATGACTCCCCTAGGTTACCCTGCGACGTCGGGTAGGGCACCCAAAAGGAAAGAGACGGCGTCGTTTGTTTCGTATGAGAAATTCCGAGAGTAAAGAAAACCCGGGGATCAGAGTTCAAGCATTAAGATTTCTTCCAAAGTTTTAGGCAAATAAAGCTTGAGAGGTCGATGATGAAAGAAGGGGCGGTGCCTAAATTTGGGTCATGGCGTTTTGAATTCTCCATCGGAGAGCCTCATCAACGTTTCCCAACCGCCATCCCCAACTGGCATCGATCTCTGACCGAGTTAACTCCAACTCAATCGTCTTCAACCCCTTGGAGAGAATAAAGATATAGGCGAAATCGATTTTTCTTATCCGTTCGATGACAATCTCAGGAGTCGTCTCCCGTATCAAAGCCTCGACCAATTGCTTCACCTCTCCTTTGTCATCGAAAATGCTGTATCCAGACGGAGGATACATGGACCCTCCTGATGTCCCGGCAGTAGTAGGCCTCCGTACTTACGGACGGGAAATGTCGCCCCACGGGGGAGCTGCGGGAAATTGCCACGCCTGCCTGCCCAGCGCAGTCAGGGGCGAGGCTTGTGGGGCTCCACGGGAGACCGTCAGGCCTTCTTGAACTGGTAGGTCACCCGATCGTTCGGAAGTTTAACCACCTCAATGTTGAGGTCCATGCCGATACTGATCTCTTCGTCTTTAATCTCTTTGCTCAGTCGTCCAAACACCTTCAGGTTGTTGGGAAACTCGACCAACGCAATGGAGTAGGGCAAGTCAGCCTCAAAACCCGTGGGAGCATAGATCAGTTTGGAGTAAGACACCAATTTCCCATTCCCGGTTATTTCCGTCCATTCCATGTTGCTCGAAAAGCATTTGGAGCAGTCTGGTCTGGGCGGAAAGTAAGACGCCCCGCATCCCTTGCACTTTGTTCCTGCGACGATCCCCTTATCCAAGAGGTCGACAAAAGGGGCTGCTTTCGTCTGAGATGTGAAACTCACCGTTCCAAATCGTTCGAAACCCATAATAACCTCCTCAGAATTCAGCCATGGTATTTATCGGATTCCTCTTAAACGCCCAGAATAGTGACATTTCCATAAACGCCGACACCGCCGATGTTGTGGATGAGGCCAATCTCCGGGTCCTTCACTTGCATCTCTCCTGCTTCACCGCGAAGCTGCAACACGATGGTCCGAATCTGTGAACCCCCAGTGGCCCCAATGGGATGGCCTTTTGAGAGGAGGCCCCCGTCCACATTGACAGGGATCTTCCCGTCGACGTAGGTCTCCTTCGCCCGGATCAATTCCTTTCCTTTCCCTGGCTTCGCAAATCCCAAGTCTTCGTAGGCCATCATTTCAGCAATGGTGAAGCAGTCATGGACCTCTGCCACATCAACGTCCTTTGCTTTGATTCCCGCCATGCCATAGGCCTCTTTGGCTGCAGCTTGCGCGCAGGTTAATCCCGTTAACGATTTCCTCCCGCTCATGGTAATCGGAGCAGTAGCCGCCCCCACGCCGAGAATCCAAATCGGTTTCTTGGAAACCGATTTGGCTACGTCCTTGTGAGCCACGATAACGCAAGAGGCTCCATCCGCATTGGCACAACAGTCAAATCGTTTCAGAGGACTCGCGACGACATCCGCCGACAGAACCTGATCAAGGGTAACTCCTTTCTGATAGACAGCCTTCTTGTTGATCATCCCGTAGGTGGCTGCCTTCATGCGAATCAAGGCAAGATCTTCTTCTGTCGTTCCGTATCGATGGAAATGGGCTCTCGCATGCATGGCATAGTAGGCGGGCATCATCGTTCCGAAGGGAGCCTCCCACATGACGTCGGACCCCCTGCCCATTCTCTCCTGAGAGTCTGCAGAGCTAATCTCGGACATCTTCTGAAAGCCCAGGACGAGCACCGTCTTGTGAAGGCCGGCCTTCACAAGAGAATAGGCCACCCGCAGCCCTGAGCTCGACGAGGAACAGACCGACTCCACGTAAAAGGTGGGCTTGGGGTTAAGACCGAGGTACTCGACAATGGTCCCTGCTGGGGTCCGTTGCTTGTCATATTCCGGAGCTGAACAGATGATCGAGGCATCAATGTCTTTAGCCTTTAATCCAGCATCGAGCATCGCCTCTTTGTAAGCGTCGAACGCCAACTCTCGAATCGAGCCTTCATATCCACGAACAAAGGCTGTTTGACCCACACCGACTATCGCAACTGCTTTCATGAAAGACCTCCCTTTCTCTGATGAATGGATCCCTTGAGGGATTTTTTGAAGGAAAGATTACAGACAATCATTTTTTTGTCAAGTGATTTCTTGACTGATATTTCAAGACCGCTCGTTGATGCTCATCCAACGTGGATGAAAAATGGTGAGTTCCATCGTTCTTGGAAACAAAGAAAAGATAAGACACCGAGGCGGGCTGAAAAGCCGCCAGAAGGGAATCTTTCCCCGGATTGCAGATGGGCGTGGGTGGAAACCTGGGAACGAGATAGGTGTTATAAGGGGTCAGTTTCATTAAGTGTTCTTTCTTCAGGTTGCCGCCGAAGTCTTTTAATCCGTAGATCACTGTGGGATCGCTCTGCAGAGGCATCTTCTTTCTCAGTCGGTTGTGAAATACGGCAGAGACGAGAGGTTTTTCCTCCGGGAGACTCGTTTCTTTTTCGATAATGGAAGCGAGGATCACACCCTCCCTCTCACTGATCCCAAGCTGGGACGCCTTCTCAGTCAGTTCCGGGGTGAGGACCTTCTTGAATTGCTGAACCATGGTCTGAATGACTTCTTCAGGTTCCATCTCCATGATCAGATGATAGGTCTCGGGGAAAAGGTATCCCTCGAGGGTCGAGCCGACAGGGTGAGGGAAGCCGAGGGAGGCGATGAAAAATGAAGACGATGCCTTTTGAATGAAGGCCTGCTTGTCGACGATTTTCTGTTCTTCCAGGAGTTGGGCGATTTGAACAAGAGTGAACCCCTCGGGGATGGTGACGAGATGACGCTTCACCTGGCCCTTCACCAGGGTATTTAAGACCTCCAGCGGAAGCATATGAGTGTGGAGTTCGTATTCTCCTGCCTTGATGTCGGTCTTCTTCCCCAGGACGGTCGTCATGGCCACAAAGAGATACTCGTTCCTGATGATTCCTTCCTGCTGGAGAAGGGCAGAGGCCCTCTTGAGAGGCATTCCCTTTTTGATCACAACGACTCTCGGGGCCGGTGTTTGCGTCGGTGGGACACAAAGAGACCAGACGACGAAGGCGATGCAGGAGATGACGATGCCGAAGAGGGCAAGCTTAATTCGGAAAATGGGAGTCATCCTTTCGGTCACAAGTGTGGTCGAGGTACCCCTGAAGAATGATCGCAGCCGCCAACTTGTCCACGGATTTCTTTCGTTTCTTTCTTGAAAGGTCTGCCTCGAGCAAGATTCGGGTCGCTGCGACGGTTGAAAGCCTTTCGTCCCATGTCGCTACGGGAAGTTGGATCGCCTTTTCAAGGGTCTTGATCCATTTCAAGATCTTCTCTGCCTGTTCCCCCAAGGTTCCGTTCATGTTTCTGGGAAGCCCCACCACAATCTGGCCGACGTCAAACTGATGGATGATTGCGGCCAACTCTTTAAGGTCGTCTTCCAGGGTCTTTCGTGCAATGGTTTTTAGGCTTTGAGCGATCAGCTGCAATTCGTCGCTCATGGCGACGCCGATGGTTCGTGACCCGACATCTAAACCCATGACCCTCATGCTTCTCCTATTCCCTATCTGGGAACCAATGTCAACCCTTCGACTCTCCCGCCTAAAGGCTGGAGCTTACATTCAACCCGAAACTCTGGCGGGCTCAGTCAAACCCCTCAGGTCGACGGGCTCAAGGTTGACCCTGAGCCGTGCCCCCTTATCCAGTCTTCAAAGACGGGGCTCAGCACGGCCGGACGGGTCAAGAAAAACTCCCGTCTTGCCGTGGAGTACCTGGGCGCTTTTTGCAGAAAGGGGTGCCTTCTGCTATATTAATAAGGTAGAATGAAATCTGTATCTTTTTCCCGAAACCCAATGATAAACGATCAACCAGCAAAAGAAGAGAATCGGAAGATCCGGTTTCTACGTTTTTTAGTGGACTTTACGCTCCTTTCAATTCAGCAGGACACCCTGTCCCGCGAGCAAGCCCTCCAGCGAGTCGCAGATGCTCGACAGGTCGCTTGTCGTCTCTTTCCAGAAAAGGAAGAAACCTTCGACCTGATTTACCGCCCCCGCTTCCTACGGATCATCGAAGAAAGATTCGGCCCCGCGGATCTCCCAACCCCAAGTTCCAAACTCTAGCGTTGCTGAAAAGGTCATCTCGGTCAGGTTGCTCAAAAAAGGTCCTGCCTTCGCCGAAGCGCCTGCCCTCCGCAAGGCTTCTGGAGGCGGGGCTTCGCGCAGGCAGGCAGATGCAAGTTGAGCCTTGCGAAATCCCGTTAGCGGGGGCCCCCGAAATCTTGAGGAGTGAGGCGTACTGGGTAGTACGCCGCAACGACAAAGGATGAGGGAAACGCAGCAGGTGACCTTTTTTGAACAACCTGCTAGACTCTCATTTCCTGATCAATCATCTCCCTAATCTTGGAAACGGCGTCTTCCTTCTTTACAAGAAGGGTCTCACCGGTCTTTCTCTTGCGGATCTCCAAGAGCCCTTTCTTGACATTCTTTTCTCCCAGGGTCACCCGAAGCGGTATCCCGATAAGGTCCGCATCCTTAAATTTGATTCCAGGAGTTTCTTCACGGTCGTCGTAAAGAACTTCCACCCCTTTGTCCGAAAGCTCCTGGTAGAGTTGCTCGGCTGTCGATCTTAACAGCTCAACCTTATTGTTGACGGGAAGGATTAAAACCTGGAATGGAGCGATGGGCATAGGGAAGATGATGCCGTGCTCGTCATAGGACTGCTCGATGGCGGCTGCAACGGTCCTCCCCACACCAATTCCATAAGATCCCATGACGATCTCTTTTTCCACGCCTTGAGCATCGATGTACGTTGCGCCCATAGGCCGGCTGTATTTGGTTCCAAATTTGAAGGTGTGCCCCACCTCGATCCCTCTGTCGAGCCTCGTGTCCTGGCCACACAGGGGGCAACGGTCTCCGGGCGAGAACCTCCGGATGTCAGCAAACCGGTGGACCTGAAAATCTCGGCCAAGGTTGACATGGGTGAGGTGATAATCCTTTTCATTTCCCCCCGTGATAAAATTCACCATGCTCCGGATATCCAGGTCGGCGACGAGAGGGACAGACAGGCCCACGGGTCCCGCAAAGCCCTTCGGTGCATGGGTGAGCGATTCAACGGTTTCCTCTCCAGCCAGTTGGAGATTTTCTGAATTCAGAACCGCCTTTAACTTCTTTTCACTGATCTCGTGGTCTCCTCGAACCAGCGCAGCCATACTCCCTTTCTCGGTCTCAAAGATCAGGGTCTTTACCAGATCTTTCGATGGAACCTTGAGAAATTGGATGACCTCCTCCACGGTGCGTTTCTCGGGCGTCAGCACCTTTTGAAGGGGCTTCAATGCCTGAGGTTCGGTTTCTGTCTCGGACCGCCTGAAGTCTGCCTTTTCAACATTGGCAGCATAGGAGCAACGGGTGCAGCTGACGATGGTCTCCTCCCCGGTTTCAGCCAGGACCATAAATTCATGGGAGTAGCTTCCTCCGATCAGTCCAGATTCGGCCTCGACGGCCCGAAATTCTAATCCACAGCGAGTGAAGATACGGATGTAGGCGTCCACCATCTTCTGGTATCCTACGTCCAGCCCCTGCTCATCGACGTCAAAGGTATACGCGTCCTTCATGATAAATTCTCTGGCCCGCATGACGCCAAATCGAGGCCGGATCTCATCCCGAAATTTGGTCTGGATCTGGTAGAGAATGAGCGGCATCTGTCGATAAGATCGGATCTCTTTTCGGGCGATGTCCGTCATGACCTCCTCGTGGGTAGGCCCCAGGCAGAAGTCCCGATTGTGTCGATCTTTCATCCTACCCAGTTCCTTTCCATAGGCCTCCCAGCGATGGCTCTCCTGCCAAATCTCTGCGGGCTGGACAAAGGGAAGCAGGACCTCAATGGCGCCAGCACGATTCATCTCTTCGCGAATGATCGCCTCCACCTTTCGAATGGATCGAAGACCCAGGGGAAGGTAGGAGTAGATGCCTGCCGCCAGTTTCAACATCATGCCCGCCCGAAGCATCAACTGATGGCTTGGGACATCCGCCTCAGAGGGATTTTCTTTTAGGGTTGGAAGTAGATATTGAGAATATCTCATGTCGATCTCTCCTCAACACGGATTAGAAAGGACCTCACGTCGTAATCGCTCAGAAGCTGTGAAAAAATCGACCTCCACCGCTCTTGGCCCTTTCAGGATGGTTCTCTTTCCGGACCGGCGTGTGCCTCGCAAGCCTCGCATTGAGGGCGAGGGTAAGGGGCACAATATAAAAGCATATCACCTTACCGGCAAGCTCTCCGGAGCTTCACTTTAGAATGCCGGGCATCATAGGTTGGGTAACCCTTCGCGGAAGTAAGCACACGAATTTGCTGCAATGGGATCGCCTGAGCTTAAAGCTGAAATGTTCGGCTCTAAAGTTCTCCAACAGAACCATCCTTACGGGCCGAAGCTCATGTTGAGCAGGATTTTGATTTTTTCACAGCTTCTCAACCACGCTCGGGTGCGATAAGTCCAGAAGGTGGCCTATTCCTTCCTGGCGTTTCAGTTGCGCCGTAACTAAGGGATTACCGCGACTCCTTGATTTTCGTTCCCTTTTAATGTAATGAATCTCGTAATCATGAAGCGCATTACGCCCATCCAGGGGCTAACCTTGTTCTTTCTCGTCGGTTTGTTCGTTCTGGTTCTCTTCTTCAGAAATGAACTTCCCCTTTGGCGATCTCTGATCTTCCGCTATACGGTGTGGATGGGGCTCCTTCTGGCTCTGAAGCTGGCTTCCGATCGCGGATCGGGGAGGCTAGGTCCAGTCTTCAATGATTTTTCTCCCATCCTTTTTATCGTTTTCATCTACCAGTCTCTTGGTGATTTGATTCAGTATCTTCAGCCCGATATTGACCCCGTGCTGATTCACATCGATTTCTTCCTCTTTGGAGTTCATCCCACAGTGTGGATGGAGAGGTGGATTGTTCCCTGGCTGACTGATCTCTTGTCACTCGCTTACGCGAGTTATTATTTTCTTCCTATCCTTCTTGGCATCACCCTTTATCTGAAGAATCCGAGGCGCGATTTTGAGGTGGCTATCTTCGTTCTTCTCCTCGGCTATTACGCTTCGTATATCGGTTACATCCTGTTCCCTGCCATTGGCCCCCGGTACACCTTAGCCCATCTTCAGACTGTGCCCCTCGAAGGCAGCGTCATTACCGATTTTATCAGAGATACGCTGAACACTTGGGAGCACAACAGGCGAGATTGTATGCCGAGTGGACATACCCAGGTTGCCCTCACGGTGCTCTTCTTATCTTACCGTTACCGTCGAATGCTCTTTTACATCCTCCTCCCTGTTGCCACCGGTCTCATTCTCTCTACGGTCTACCTCCGTTACCACTATGTCATCGATCTCTTCGCGGGTGCTTCCCTTGCAGCGGTTTGTATCCTCATCGGCCCCCGACTGTATGAAGCATGGAAAAGGCACATAGCGTGAAGTCCTTTCTTTAGAGAGGCATCCCGTAGATTCGGTACGTTTTATAACGTTTTCCACCAATCCCCTCAAGCCCCCGCTGCATGAGAAGGTTATTTTCAAGAATCCACGAACACTCTGCTTGTGGACAACCTTTTTTCACTCCCTGTCTAAAGGCCTCGAGGTACAGGAGAACTTCTGCGCCCCTTTTCTGAAAGGCTTGTTTTACTCCAAGAAGCATGACTCGAAGTGTTCGAATCTTTCTGGAATAGTAAAGGAATTTAAGGATTCCGAGGAGACCGATTTTTCCGTCAAGATGCCTCAGGACTTGGTTGTAGTCGCGGAGTGACACGCAAAAAGCCACAGGCTCCTCTTCCCAGGTGGCGATGGAGATCAATTCCGGGATGACGAGGGGCTTCAAGGTCTTCGCGAGGTAGTCTATTTCTTCGTCTGTCATGGGGACGAAACCCCAATTTTTGCTCCAGGCATTGTTGTAAATGTCCTTAATGATTCTTAGCTCCTCGTCAAAATGACGGAGATCGAGAGATCGAATCTTCAACTGAGGTTCTCTTCTCTGTAACCTTTGGCTGATTCGCATCAGGCGGTCTGCGGGCAAGAAGTTCGCGTCCAGCCAATAGGCGTAGAGATCTGTCACTTTCTTGAGACCGAAAGTTTCGAAGAAAGAAGCGTAGTAAAGGGGATTGTAGGGCATCATGAGGCAAGGGGACATGTCAAACCCGTCGATCAAGAGACCGCATTCATCATTGGTGGAGGGGTTCATGGGACCGATGACCTTCGTCATTTCACGCCCACGGAGCCAGTCACACACTCCAGAGAGGAGGGCGTGGGCCACCTCCTGATCTGCAATGGATTCGAAGAATCCGAAGAACCCGGTCTTTTCCTCATGGAATTCGACATAATGCCTGTCAATGATGCCAGTGATTCTTCCAAGGATCTGATCCTTTTTCTTTGCCAAGAGAAGGACCATGTCGGCGTGGCGGCTGAAGGGATGATCGGGACTAAACTTGGAGAGATAATCTTTGATCAAGGGAGGAACCCAATAAGGGTTCCCCTTGTAAATTTGCCAAGGAAACCGGATAAAGGCCAGAAGGTCTTGCTTGTTCTTTACCTCCTCCAGACAAAGGTCCTGTGTGATCATCCTCTGCACGTTGGGTCAAATCAGTCCGAGCTTTTTCCCCGCCTTCTGAAAGGCTTCGAGGACCCTGTCGAGCTGCTCTTCGGTGTGTGTCGCCATGTAGCTGGTTCTGAGCAATTCTCTCCCCGGGGGGACGGCAGGGCTGACGACCGCATTGACAAAGACGCCATGATCGAAGAGAAGTTCAGCCATCTGACAGGTCTTGAGGGTGTCTTTAATGATGATGGGGATCACCGGGGTCTCGCTCGTTCCCGTATCAAACCCAAGCTCTTTGTACCCCTTCAACATCTTTTGGGTGTTTTTCCAAAGTCGGGCTCTCAGTTCGGGTTGCTCTTCGATGATGTCCAACGCGGCACTCACCGAGGCCACAAGAGACGGCGGGAGACTGGCACTGAAGATCATGGATCGGGCCGTGTGTTTGATGTAATTGACGATTTCTTCTGAACCTGCCACAAACCCTCCAATGGCTGCAAGCGATTTGCTGTAGGTCCCCATGATGAGGTCCACCTCTTTTTCGAGGCCGAAGTGCTCTGCCGTTCCCCTACCTCCGGGTCCAAGGACACCGACGGCGTGGGCGTCATCGACCATGATCCGGGCTTCGTACTTCTTGGCAAGTTTCACAATGGAAGGAAGATCCGCAATATCGCCCTCCATACTGAAGACCCCATCGACAATGATCAGTTTGCCTTTCCCCTGGGTTCCCTCGAGAATCCGTTCCAGATCGTCCATATCGTTATGACGGAACTTCTTGACTTGGCCAAAGGACAAACGACATCCGTCGATGATGCTGGCGTGGTTGTACTTGTCGATGATAGCCACATCGCTCCGGCCCAGAAGTGTCGAAATGGTTCCGAGATTGGTTTGATAACCCGTGGCAAAGACCAGGGCCGCGTCCTTCCGGAAAAAAGCCGCCAGCTTTCTCTCCAGTTCTTCGTGAATTTCGAGGTTTCCGTTCAGGAACCGTGAACCTGCACAGCCACTGCCGTATTTTTCAATGGCTTTGATGGCGGCCTCCTTCACGCGAGGGTGACTGGTCAAACCGAGATAATTGTTGGAACCCACCATGATGACCCGTTTCCCATTCACCACGACTTCCGAGTCTTGGGGGGATTCCAGTTTCCTAAAGTAAAAATAGAAACCGCTTTCAAGCAGTTCCTGGAACTGTTTGGAGAACTTGAAACATTTTTCAAAGACATCCATAGTGCACCTCGTCTCGGATTTATAACCAGTGAGCTTTCCTGTACCAATCCACCGTTAATTGAGCGCCTTCCGGGAGTTTGACGCGGGGTTCAAAACAGAGCGTTGTTCTGGCCCGAGTGATGTCGCAAACCCAATTCCTCTGAACCATCTCATCGACTTTCCCTTTGCTGATGAGGGGCGGTGTTCTGGAAAATTTTGAAAGGAACTCTGAGAACGTAGCCACTCCGTATAACGTCCATCTCGGAAGAGGGATGGAAAACGGAGAGACCTTCAAAGCCTGAGAAAAGACATCGCCGATTTCCTTGAATAAGTAGTCCGTCCCATCGGAGAGGAAGAAAATGTCTCCATGAGGATGTTTTAGGTCAGAGGCCAGTAGAAGACCCTGGATAACATCTCTAACATAACAGAGATTGAATCGCTGTTCCTGCCCAGTGAGGAACGGTTGGATTCTCTTAGCGAGAAGTCGAACATAGACAAAGAGGTCTTTTTCTCTGGGACCATACACCACCGGAGGTCGAAGGATAACCAGGGGAAGCTCATCTATATGGGCGAGAGCCAACTCTTCTCCCCTCCGTTTGCTTCGTCCGTAAGGCGAGACAGGCTCACATTCAT